>Ga0209611_10002110_pt1 | contig 34821 bp, 27 predicted proteins | sample S1TSphgellanicum_3_FD_187693 | JGI IMG/M metagenome (GOLD analysis project Ga0209611, IMG submission 187693) | Host-associated microbial communities from peat moss isolated from Minnesota, USA - S1T2_Fc - Sphagnum magellanicum MG (SPAdes) (version 2) | ecosystem: Host-associated > Plants > Peat...
TTGTACCAATGTGAGGACATGCAAAATTGTGAACAACACTTCTAACTATATGATACCCTTCATGATGGCTTTAATAGTTAATAGATGCATGTTGTCCAACAAAGTGAACTAGGAATTTTTTGTTTTTCACTTTGGAAAGGTTGGGTATGGTAAGAGAATTTATATTGCATTAGTGAGATTATTGTCTAAAGGTGTAGAAATTGTTGTTTGCATCAATGGCAACATCACAAAAACATTCATAATTGGAAAAGGGGTCACGCAGGGTTAATTGCCACCTATTTACTTTCACCAAGGAGATTCTTAAGACTTAATTACATGATGAAGGCAACTAATTTTTTTGGTGATAGTAAAAGATTCTTGCATCTAGGAGGTGAAAGACAACAAACTATGTTGCAATACATTGATGATACAAAAATCTCAATAAAAGGGGAGGAAGAGAATATTTGAAACATATATTCAACTTGATACAACTTTTTCTTTAATCAATGAATTAAAAATTCACTTGGAAAAATTTGTCACCTATTGGTGCCGCTAGAAAAGTAAGAAGCTAGAGTGGACTTATGCCTTCAACTAGGAATGGGCAAAAGAAGATGACCTTTCCAAATTATTAAAAATTCCTTTTGGCTTGAACCTTGAGGTTAAGGAAGTTGATGGGTGCAAGTACAATAACAAAAGCCACCCAAACCAAGGTCATAGTGGTTTTTTACACAAATCATTCATGTATCTTCCATGTACCAAATTTTTTCCCTCAAATTAGATGAAAACATATTACATAATGTATTTGGGCGAAATCTTGGTAAAGTAAACAAGAAATTCATTTGCCCAAAATCTAGTTTACAATTTTTTGACATAAACATAAGAAAGTGGATTAAAAACTTTTGTAAATAAATATATAAAACTATCAAAACCTTCATTGAGTTTGTGATAAGTTGAATACAAAATTTTAAAAACTTTAGTATATTGTAAAAGCAAGCAACAAGTAGCTTTGAAACTAGCCCAACCAACACAATATTCAAAGTTATTTTGATATTTAAAATTATATATATTATGACTATATTATGCACAATTTGAGAATACACAAATATCTTCTTTGCCTTCATTAATTTGAAAATAAGAAAAAAACAATACTTGATTTACTTGAAACTTATTTTATAAAACCTAGACACCTTTCCAAGTAGATGCATTTTTAAAATATCTACTTCAATGCATATTAAAAATGTGGTTTGTCAATTTTATCTCAGTAAAATAAACGATTATCTTCATATTAATCATCAAATAGAATTAAGTTTTTACTTTCAAAACATCAAAATTCATTTATTGCTATTTTTCATTGTTTATGACAAGGAACACAAATTGTTCATTTTATGCTGCTTATGTCAATTTATCATCCATTGGAAAAAGAAAATTAATTTCAAAGTGTCGTTCAATGTTAATATTTTTTATCACACTAATTTGACATAGTGTGTTTCAATGTTTAGAAAAATTGATGTTGAAACAAGAAATAACGTGTATTTACTAATGGAATTTTTTTTATGGTACTAAAATTTTCAGTAAATATTATAAATTGATAACTATCTATGTAATTTTCAAAACAAGATATTAGCAAGTGCAGGCTAGGGAGGGATACATAGGTGAGTCGACAACTCCTAAATAATAAACATATCATTGCTGTCTTTGTGGGACAGTTTAAGTGTGTCTAGACTGTTGCATTCTTAAATTCAAGGATTGGCAGGTCTGGAATGCAGACCCCAGAGGTGAATACTTCAGAATTTAATTTTATAATAATAATTTTTTTTTTGGAAAAAATCATAAATACAATTTTAAAACTTCGAAAAAATAAGAATTAATTTAATTTATGTCAAAACCGTTCGTCGTGTACTACGGTATTAAAAACCCACTTAGTGCATGCCAATGGTTGTTCAATGAGAAGTTGCCTAACAACTTTACAAAGTTTAGTGATTTGTGATCTCTACTCCGCAGTGTCACCATTTGGTCTATTTGGGTGGTGAGGAATAATACGGTTTTTACATTATGGGAACTCTCAAATAATTTCACCATGCAAAAATATAATCTTCAAAAAAATGCTCTTAAAAGAAACCAAAATGCTTCAAGATATTATGACTCTATAAATAACTAATCTCAAGTTTCAACACAAGCCAAAATATCATCTTTCAAAAATTTGGTAGCTGATGATGTAATTTTGCACAATATTCTCATGGCAAAATCAATTATCAAGTTGGACAACTCCCCCCACCAAAATCAGCCTAGTCTAATTTTGTTGTATAAAATGGTCCTAATGAAATTAGGTGGAATAAACCTACGTCTATTATCTACTGTTACAAAATTAAGTCATCATCAAGTCAAGGCTCAATAATCCAAGTGACAAGGGCCAGTTTAGTGCGGGATTTGTAATTTGTGGGGTTTTATTAACCATTTGAGGCCCAGGCAATGTACTCAAATAGGACTAATTTCAATATGAAATATTGGGAAATATATAAAAAATTTGGAATAACAAATGTGAATGCAAAATGTTACCATCACATGTGTTATGTACATGAACCCCATTTTGGAGTTTACATAGTAATGAATACCATGTTCATTTCCAAAAGTCCCTGGGGCAAAATTTTAGACTGCATGTGTAGGGATGCAAATTTAACCCCTAAATCTATGCATGATTTTTAAAATAATTGAAAAGACATAGGATAGGTGGGAGCTTCATGTGGTTACAACAATGTTATGTGCACAAAAAATGGACAATAGCCATGAGATGTGCACACTAGAATTCTATGAATGAAACAAGTAGTTCCCCCATAGAGGGGATTGTGCTTTTTATCCGCACACAAAATATCGCCATAGGCATGAATCAATAAAAATCATAAATGTGGTGGAGCCTTGATGTTCATCAAACCATAGGGTTTGATTTCCATCATCATGGTTCAACACCAACTAGGAGATGACACATGTCCTTTTTGAGATTGGCTCGGGCTTGGCCAATGCTAATATGATGATGTACATGACAATGAGGTATGATAATACCAGCATTGGTGCTAGTCTTGTTCGATAAACGGTGACGATAAAATTGGGGAGGTATGGCCACAAGGGGGTAAATACTCTCACACCACTTGTTAAGTAAGAGGCTTGTATATTTTTTTGTTTGAAGATTTTGGAATCCTTCTATTCACCAAGATTACAAAACCTACAAAGATGGCAATCTCTGTGTGTAGTAAATGTGGAACTGATGATGAGAGTGAGCTCCCCTCTTGACAATCCTGCCAAAAGGTTCACAAAGTGGTCACCCCCGTATGTGACAAAAGGGTGCAACCCAAGTGATATCTCAAACTTTGTAACATGACATCAAAGATTCCAATCAATCCTTCGGGTGTATGCTTGTGAGCCATGTACCACCAAAGACAAAACTCAAAGGGTTAATAATGGGCCAGAGTGAACCCGTACCACCAATACATCATCCGCTGGATGATGCCTGTTATGACTGAGTTGTGCATGAACCTCAACTGAGTTAATATCTGGTTTCCCCATGGTAACCCATTCCATAAGAAGTAGGTCACATATAAGTACACGGCTAGGAAAATAGGTGACTACTTGGTAGTAGATGGTTTGTACATAGGTAAGGGATAATTTTAGCACCTACCAAATAGGTATGGGCTTTTAAGTTACTAGTAGGTAGGTAGCAAAAATAGCACCTGAGTTAACCACCATGAACCCTTAAAACCCTAAACCCCTAGTGAAACGGAAGGGGTTGTTTAAGGTCACCCATGCCTTGTGGGCCTCTCGTCCTCATGGGCCTCTTGTGTTTTACCCTACTAAACAGACAAATTTGTATCAAGAATGTTATCACTTAGGAGAAGAGGACATACATGTGGGAACAAAAAACAGAAAAGTGGGATTTGATGATAGGCACTGAATTTATATCTTACTATCTTTCCAGCTTGGGCACTTGAGTGCTGAATAATTATTTTATTTTTCAAAATCCACTTTGGCAGTCAAAAGTTTAATTAATGATTTTTTGGCAATAAAAAATAGGCAACTTCTTTGACACTTTTCTGGACTTTGAACCTTTAACATAATGAGATTTTTTACAAAAAAAATTTACACATCTTTTTTGCAAAAATGGGGAGACACAATGTTCCACCCTAATTATAGGATAGAAAAATGTTGTGATTTGTTCAATACTTGCTCTACAGGTGGACTGGCCTATAGGAAGAGGGTCCCGGGTTTCCACCGATCTTTGTATTTTGCCCTCCCTTGCAATTTTCTTGAATTTTGGCACTTCAAACTGATAAATTCTAAAAAGTTTGACATTTTCAAAAATCATTTAATTAATGCAGAACTTGAAAAGCTACAACAATAATCAGGTGATGAATAGAACAGCCAAAATACTCGGCAAGACTATTGTTCCACTCATGCAAAGTCTCTCCTCTCTCTAAGAGTGAAGAAAGTCAAAACACAAGCATTGCTTGAAACGATACCTACACAAAAAAATTGGGTTGTTTCTAAAACTATAAAATATTCCAAGGATTAAATCAAAATCTTTGAGCCCAATTTTATGATTTCCCAGGTTCAATATGTGACTACCATTAAAATTTTGAGGTTGCACAAATATGCTAATAGTGCTTACAATTTTGATAAATGTGGCTACAACATAATATGATAAAAAAGTTCAAAATTAATAAATTTGTTGAAGCTATTAAAGCTAGTGCTGACTACAATCATCAAAATTACAAGAACCTTTAATGAAAGGTCCTTTACATTGAGTAGCCTCCATCCTACATAAGTATAAAATTTTTAAAAACCCAAAGAAAAATTGTAACTTGTAAGTGATCCCTTACATTGGGCCTTGGAGTTGTCAATCATTTGTTCACAAAGTTGCAATGCACCATGACAACCAGAAATATTCAAGATGTCTAGTAATACACTAATGATATAATGATAACCCCTGTTTGTGTATATGTCTGTATACAGAGGCAGGGTTTAAAAACTTTACTCCTATTGTCATTATAGGTGGTAGTTCATGCTGCTCGGTCAGAATTAACCAGCACCCCCAACGGTACCTGTGAGGCCTCATAGTGGCCATATTAAGCCCCAAAGTGTTACATCTGAACTCAATCAAAGCCCTGATTTAGTCTGAGCATGGGACATTTGTAATGTTTAGAAATAATGTAAGCGGAGTTTGGGATTTTTTCCATGGTACCAACTTGGTTGAACCATGATGCTGGTTCACCCAAGGCCAAGATACTAGATAAGGACAATGGGAATCTGGTTAGTCCATTCATGCGTGTCACTAAATACATGATGAGGCATTTGGCTACCTTTAGAGAGTCATAGTTACTCCCACCCAGGCCCAGTAAATGTCAGAAAGTTGAGAAGTGAGGTAATGTCTTTCACACCAACAAAATATCTGCATGATTTAAGGTCGCCCACAAACTCCACATGCACTTGGTGCATGCATTATGCATAAATGTCTAGAGCTAGTACAAGTCTAGAATGTCATGAGCTCTAAACTTCTACTACTTCATACAGTTGTGTTGTAGAGCTCATGAGAATTAACACACCAACAGCTTGCAAGCTTTGATTTCTTTGAGTTGCTCTAACTCTCAATGGAAATTACAAATTACCCATGATTCACCGTCTCAAAGCTTTACTCAATAGGACGTGCTTGGAAATTACAAATCACCCATGATTCACCATCTCCAAGCTTCACTCTGTAGGACGTGCTTGACTTTGCTTAGTGTGCTTTGTCACTAAGGCCTTGGCTTCTCTGTGCATTTTCATCATGGGTACCAGCATATTGGATTTCTGGCAAGGGGAGGTATGGAGGACATTAGCTCTTTTAGTGGCAACTGTGGCATTAGTGGCTGTTTCCCACAGTGTCTGGGTCATGGTTACAAGGCATTGGTGGATGCCCCGGAGGCTAGGTCACATCATGAAGCAGCAAGGCTGGAAGGGCCCCCCCTTCCGCCTCGGTGTGGGGAGTGTTCCTGAGGTGGTGGAGTTTGTTAATAAACAAGGTTCAAGTCCTTTGGCAATCCGAAATTTTGACACTGTGCCTACAATCATTCCACAATATGCTCTATTTTCCAAGAGATATGGTACGAAATTGTAATTCCAAATGTCTATTAGTCTTGCACAATATTGAAGTACAACTGTACTCAAAATGTTAACTATGAGAACAATGTTATCTTTTAGTTGCATGTTATAGTAAGCATCAAGGGAATAGCCACACTGAAAGTCCTTGAAGGAAAGTAAGTCATCAAATTACAATTTTTTGAATGTTTGCAATAGCCAAATGAAGTTGCAGAAGTCAAACTAGGATCATCCAAGGCCTTGTTTCTTTCAATTATATCAGCCTCATAGTCGGGTGCGAGTACACACAAAGGAACCAACAAGATTACTTTACAAAAGGATTGTGAGTCTTTTTTAATTTTTTTTCATTTTTTCGTATGAAAGAATTTTTGAATGAAATCTTTTGCAACTTGTTATTAAAAATACATATAGTCGCCCCAATAGATTCACTTGTTTTGTGTTAATCATTGTTGAATAAATATGAATTTGTTCAAAGTGTGTAATTTTTTTCAGATTTTGTGTTTCATCTTGAAAATTTATCATAATTTTGAATCATACCAAAATATGTTAATTATTTTAGGTTCTTGTTTATTGTTTCTTGTATCATAAACTACAACTTTGTTTTGTATGTCATGCACATTACACCCCATTTACATGTGGTAAAGGACTCTTGAAATTTTTAATTTTTTAAATAAAAACTTTGAATTTCTAAAAAAATTTAATTCCATATCTTTTTTAATGTGGATAATTAATGGTTTTTTTTCAAATTCCTCAAGTAAGAGCACCAACTAGGATCCTCAACATTAATTAGTAGTAAATGGCAATTGTCTTAGTGGACTAGTAAATCTTTTTTGGAATCCTTCCTAGTTCTAGCAACTTACAAGAACACACTATCTAAATCTAATGACTTCTAATTTTTTTGGGTCAAAATATGGTGATTTTTTTTTTACAAATCTCAAAAATCCCTTTGTTGGATTCACCAGCCCTTTTTTTGTCGCCAAGTTGCGAAAATTCGCCCCAAAAAAAAAGCACTATGGGTAATAGGTTATTGTCATCTAAATTTTTTTAGCATCAAAATTATGTTATTACAATAGTCCTTTACTTAGTCCTTCGTAAAATTAGCCATAATCTGATGTAGCACTTGTTCAAATTCAAACATCTTTTACTAAAACCAAAACCCAAAATTTAATTTAATGTTTTTTTAAGTTGGATTCCTCAACATTCATATTAGTCATTTAGCATAACTTGGAATGGTTAACATAATTTTAAAATGTCAAAAAAAAAAAAACATATGTAAAAAAATTCATAATTTCACCACTATTTTTTAACATGGTTTTTGGTTCCTATGTGTGTATTCGCACAACCAATCCTTATTGATGTATGTGTTTAGAAACATGCAACTTGAAAATGTGACATCCAACACATTCATTCGTGTCAACATTTCCCCAAACCTTGTTTCATATTACAAATTTTTCTCATTTTTAAAATGTGAATATGTTGGTGTGTAGGTGATAAATGCTTTTACTATCAAGGTAGTGAATTAAGGATTGTGGTGACAAACCCAAATCTTGTGAAGGAGATTTTTTCAAATCCTTTTCAATATGGAAGATTTGATGTCAAAACAATGATAACCAAAGAACTTGTTGGACAATTTAGTTTGCCTACAATCAATGGGGAAGAATGGGTTTTACATCGTCAACTTCTAAATCCTGCTTTTCACATGGAGTCAATCAAGGTGGTGTTTCAATCCATTCACAATATACAAATGCGTATAATTGTATACATGATATCTTGCCCTTAGTAGTCAATGGGGTAATGCAAGGGTAATGGGTTATATGATTGCCCCAAATGTAGTGATAGTTAAATTCTTCAACTTTGGAACAAGAATATTGTGGCATGGAGATTGGATTTGGAAGGGGAAAAAAAAGTGGTAGTAAGATGGTTCCATATTTGGTCTTCAATTAAAATTGGAATTAAACATGTTCAGCATGTTTAAACTAATGTTTCATATATTGTGGCTTTCTCTAGTATAAACTTGAAAAGGTCAATTTAGTAATGATGGGCATATTGAAGTGAACAGGGAATGGTTGGTACAATGATGAAGTGCACTGCATCATTGTTGCAAACTTGGGAACAAAAGGTACAATTGGGAAAAGGTGAAATGGAATTGGAAATTAATAATGAAATGCGCATCACTACAGCAGATATCATTGCCCATACAGCCTTTAGTATCAACTATGAGAAGGGAAAACAAGTGTTTGCAAAAATGGACAACCTCATTCTCATTTTGTCTAAAGCTTACAACAATCCATTTTTTTGGATACCTGGCTACAGGTTTACATTTCTTTCTCTAGTTTGGAAACATATTAGTGTGATGAATGTGTTGACATATATACCTTTGAAAATGATTGTTAATATGCACACAACTTTGTTTTTGGTGTGAATGTTCAATGTTCCAAGTTTCATGCCATTCTGATATGGAGTTTTGAAAGTTGCCTCTTCGGATATTGCAGATTCCTTCCAACTACAAACAATACAACGATTGCTAAATTGAAGTTTGAAATCAATGAAGGACTTAAGCAACTAGTTCAAGGTTGACTAGATATGGCAAGAAAAGGGAAAGTTCCATATGGCAATGACCTACTAGGATTAATGCTTTTAGCTTTCGATCAGAACAATGAGAAAGATATGAAGATGAACAAACATGAATTAAGCCTTCAAGCTTTAATTGATGAATGCAAGACCTTCTTTGCAGCTAGTTCTGAAACAGTGGCTTCATTATTAACATGGACTTTGCTTCTATTGGCGGAATATTCTGAGTGGCAAGATAACGCTCGAACTAAAATCTTGGAACTTTGTGGTCAAAATATCAACAATTTGGATGCATCAATGATCTCAAAGATGAAAATTGTAAGTTTTTTCAAGTTTCTATTTCTCGAATCATATATATATATATTTTTTTTTTAATTTTATTTTTTATTTTTATTTTTTTTTTCCTATATACAAATTGGGATGTCAATATAATATTCTTTCCAAAATGGTTGAAAACCTTTGTAAAATTATGGGAAGGTGCATAGGATTTGAATGATCAATTAAACAACACAAGTGATGTTCATTTTTGTACAATTCTTGGAGCAGGTGGGAATGATATTAAATGAAACAAGTCGATTATTCACAATTGTTCCATCCTTTTTGAGGATAGCCACCGAAGACATACAATTGGGTGATATTTTTGTGCCAAAAGGTTCAGCTTTAGAAATTCCGGCACACCAAATTCATCGTGATCCCAAACTTTGGGGAGATGATGCTTTCACCTTTAACCCCCATAGATTTGCAAAAGGTGTGTCACAAGCATGCAAACACCCACAAGGGTTTTTGCCATTCTCTTTTGGGCCCCGATATTGCATTGGCCAAAATTTTGCAAACATGGAATTAAAAATTGTGTTGGCTATGGTGTTATCACAATTTCAACTTTCAATTTCTCCAAATTATAAACATTGTCCTCGTTTTATGCTTATGCAAAGACCACTTTATGGTCTACAACTTATTGTAAAAAGTTTGACAAGTCCAACCTCCTAGATCTACTATAGATGGTGTAAAAGATATATTTTGTTTATCCATTTCGAAAATGTCAATATATTACACAAGGTGTTGTGTTGTTATAATTTTCTTCAAATTTGTAATTGTTGAATGTGAATTTCATTTTTAGTTTGTTGTCTCAAAATATGTGTTCAAGATTTTCAACACTTAAATCTAATTGCAAGCAAGACCATTCCTTAAGATTACAACTAAATTGATGTTTACACAAATTTTAAATTATATGTCAAATGAGTTTTCAAAAAATCAATTCTTGAAAATTGATTACTTTTATCAATTTTTGTCTAAAATTTCTATTCATCTTTGTTGTGCGATCCTATGTTGGCACCTATAACCATTGTTGTCACCACACTCACAACATATGACATAAAAATACCCTAAATGGTACACCACATCCAAACCAAAAGACTAACTCACTTGCAACAATGCAAAAATTCAAGCCCAAAACATAGGAAACCAAAACATTTGCATAACAAAAAAAACTGCAAAGCAAAAACTATGCCCTAGAATCCCAAATCACCAAAAATGATTTGAGGTCACACAAGATGGGATTATATCCCATGAAAAATATCCCGAACCCCATTCACACTTGAACTAGTTCGAGATTAACTAATTAATTAACTAACTTAATTTATTTTTAGCTAACTAAGACCTAACTAAATAACTAAACTAATACACATGATAGTTGTCGTGTGCTCCTATGTCAGCACCTATAGCCACCATTGTCACCACACTCACAACACAACATAAAAAAACCCTGAATAGCACACCACATCCAAACTGCCCCCCTATCCAAGGCTGAGGTCCCCCTAAGCTAGATAACATTACAAAATTGTTTATTGGAGATCCAATATGGATGAACGCTTTGATTCTAAAACAAAAGGACCTTTAGGCCAGCTACAAATGTGGGCCCCATCATTATCACCTAGGTGTAATCCTTCAAATCCCCAACCAAATGTGAATTACCATGGAAAAAAAACCTTAGACTAGTTCTACTATGTGACCTTAGGAACCTAGGTCTATTGGGTGCATCACGAGTAAAACCATTTGCCAACCAACACTTCTTCCATTGGCAACATGAGGCATCCCACATGCCAACCTTGAGAACACTAATCAAAAATCAACATAATAGTGGTTCTTGAAGATTGCCCACACAACATACAAAGTAGGCCAACATGAACCATGGCTAAAGATGGGTCAATTTGGTCATCCACATTGGGAAGATGACATGGTGCACAATTACGCACATGGTCTTTCCATGTCTGACCATCTTGGCCCTCCAACAACAACACTATAAAAGGTAAAAACTTCCACACATGTAAAATAACACATCCCACAATCACATCCAAAGTAGTTGGTGTTGTCTATTAGAGGTAAACATAATCTCCCCATTCAAACCTTCGAATTCGAGGTCAATAACCACCTCCGTGTATAGTGGCATAATGCAATGTATTTCAATGTTAGGCAATTGCCAAATTTTCCATAGCCATGGGCATAACATGTTGGAACAAGTTGGCTCACTGCTCACATGCCTAAATCCAAACATTAAGATCATCCATGTTGATTATTGCATTTCATCGGATTAAGGCTGGTAACTTGAGCTCATGGCCAAACAATAAAAAATATGGTGAAAAAAATGAAAGAAAAGTTTTTTGACTAAACCTATACCCCATAGTTAACCATGGTAGCTATAAGTCCCAATCTTGATTATGGCCTTTATGGAGACCATACTTTCGCAAAAGACATTTCACCGTTTGCACCATTTGTTCAGCTAACTTGTCTATCTCAAAATGGTCACGTGAAGTCATCTGATGATTAATCAATGTTTTTTCACACAACTCTTGGAATTCCCCATGGAATTATGTACTTTAGTCAATGAGAACTTTTGCTAGAACCCTAAACTTACTAAGTACCATGTCCAAAAATGCATATGTTGCCCCTTCACTACTACAATTTGGCAATGGAACCAACTCCAACCACTTGGAGAAATGTTTAATCATAACCAAAACATATCAATTATGTCAAGGTGTCAAATTTAATGGGCTGACAAAATCCAAACTCCATCGGTACCCAAGCCCCATAATTGGTAAGGGTTGTAAGTGAGGTGTAGGTGTATTGAAGGATGCCCGAACTCGATCACACACCATACACCTAGAAACAAATTATTGAACTTGCAAGTACATCCCTCACCATTAGTACTATATCTAGAGCAAACTATATGTCTATTGGATCCCAAAATGGCCCAACTTTTCATGAGCATGCCTCACAAGGATCTCACATTGTCCTAGGCAAGGCACAACCTTCACATGTCTATTTGCCCACATCCACAAGAGGGTCGAATTACCTTCCCATTTGAACCATTTGGCCTTATGCACAACACAGTCCCTTTCCTTGGGTGATAATCAAATTAGAATTTCACATGCTTGCAAATATGCAATGACAAGTGCATCATCATAAATATCTAAGGCATTATTGCCCTCCGATTCCATGTCCACATCATGAGGATCCCCATCATCCACATAGTTTGAGGTACATCCCCATAACACCCTACTAAGGTACAAGGTATGCAAAGGCATGGCATCTTGGTACCACCTCCAAATCCACATCACCATGCCAACGAGCCTCAATGGTATCCTCTTCATTGGAATTTGGGTTTCGACTCAACCCATCTACATTTCAATCAACCCTACCAGGCCTATGAATTATATCAAAATCATATTCTTACATGATAACACACTCCTTAGTTCGTAGCATTTTGAGGGGGTAGAGGGGCATGCTGGAGCTCCGGGATGGGATTAGGAAAAGTGACAAGCATCAACTACTCACACGGACCTGCACAAAACCAACACAAGGTGATTAGTGCATAGTTGGAGCACTTTTGGTGCTAGGATGAGCCACGGGCAACTCGGACTCACAAGACTCACCATGGCCCGGACTTGGGGGAAGCCACCACCTTCCCTTTATAGTATACTTTGTGCCTCTCCACGAGACCCACATCCAAATAGCTTTTTGTCTCGGGACTCCCACTTGGGAGTCCCGAAATTGCCAAATTAGGACTCCCATGACTTTGGGGCCCCATAATTTTGTGTGTAGACATTCAATTGAAATAAGGTCTAAAACAAATTTTTAGCCCTCGTCAAGAGCTTTCCAAAGGTATGTCGTAGGACACTGCAAGCAAGGAAATCGGGTCCATTTATGACTTTTAGTGGTTGGGAGTCAAATTGGTAATTTGACTCCCGGCCCTTCTTTTGGCCATAACTTGTGTTTCAAATGTTCAAATGGGTCATACGAGCCCATTTTAGACATCTACGTTTCAATAGCTTTCCAATGGTATAAAGAACTCTTCGCACCATTGGGTTTTGACCCTTGCAATCACTCTCTGAACATTCGGGAGTCCACCAGGACTCCAACCCCCAACATGGGAGTTCACTTAAGAATGTGAGGGTTCTTTCCCTCACACTCTTTTGCACTCCAGGGGGCATGAGAATGCGACTCCCGGGCTTAGTCTTAGCCCGCACCCTTACACGCCCTTTTCTTTGGTCGCGAGTCTAAGGCTAGGGTTGTGACAAGTGCCCACTTAGCCAACTTTCTTATGAGTCGATCTAATTGCATAGGGAATTTCAAAGGCTAGTGATCAGTAATCAAAGTGAATGGGCTACCATAAATATAACATCAGAATGATGAAACAACCCAAATAATTGCAAAGCATTCCCCTTCATATGAGCTATATTTGCCCTTTGTCTTATTGTTGGACCGACTGGCATATGCAACCACAAACTCTCAACCATTATCATCAAGTTGGGTAGTCACAACTCCCAACCCTATAATATTCCAATCAATGTGTAATTAGAATGGTGGTTTTCGAATGGGTCACTTCAAAATGGGAACTGATGCAAGCTCAACCTTCAATTCCTAAAAGGCATGTTCTTGTGTTTCATCCCAAATGAACTCTTGGTCAATATGTGTCAACTGGGTTGAAATTTTGGCTACGTTACTAATTAAAGCCTTTCACAAACCTTTAATAATAATTGCACAAGCCCAGAAAAGCTCGTAACTAACTGGCATTTGTTGGTTGGAGAACCTATGAAATGGCTTCAACCTTAGCCTTCTGAACCCCTAATCCACCTAGATAAATCATGTGACCCATGTACTTTAGCTAAGTATGAAAAAATTAACATTTGCTTAGATGAAGCTTAAAGTTATGTTCCTTAAATTTTTCAAACTCCTCTCGCAAATGGTGCATAGGATTTCTTGGGGTCAGGCTAAAAACAATGATGCCATCAATGTAGCATTTGACAAAACCAAGACCTGCCAAAACTTGATCCATGACCCTTTGAAATTCTAAGGGGCATTCTTCAAACCAAATAGCAAAAACTTCCATTGGTATAAATAATCCTTCCCATGGGGGTCAATTCCCCAAAATGATGTCTTGACCTTATCACCTTCTTTAAATGGCAACTAATGGTAGCCAGACTTCAAGTCCAAGGTATTGAAAACCTTGGCCCATCCAAGGGCATGAAAGATTTCCTTTGATAGGGGCATGGCATATTTGTCTGAACAAGTTCGTTTATTCATCAAACGATAATCCCCACACATGTTACGTTTTATCCAATTGCCAAAAATGTCCTTCGTTAACATCATTGTTGTTGAAACATATTCACCCCTAAACAGTTCCACTAAACCAGCATCCAACAACTCTACTATTCGAGTTTGAACTAAAGTTTTATCCATTTCACTTAGCTTGTAAAGTTGCCAAAAATTTGGATGATCATCCTCCAATATTATTTGGACCTCTTGTCCCCTTAACTAACCCAATTCCTTCATACTAAAAGTAAAACATCCAATGAAATCTCATATTATCCATCGTGCTTCATACACTTCACCTTTTATAATTGTTGGGCCAATTCTTAGGTCCCATGTTTCTGCAATCACCTATACCTTGGGTTGGGATGATGGAGCATCTCTAGCACTAGATGTTGAGGGCATGGCTTGTGATTGTTATGCAAAATGTGGAAAGGTGCCATCATGTCCTGGAGCCCCCACATCACCAATTTCTCGTTCCACACCCATAAATGTCCCTTGGCATCCCTAATCCCATAATTGCCAAAGATGTACTTGTCATGTTATAACATCACCCCCCCCCCCCCCCCCTTGCATTGCCATAATTGACTTAGCAAAAGGTCCAACAAGTGAAAGATGGGGTGGAGTGGGTGGGTGTGATTGGCCAAAATGTAATTGTTTTGCCAAGACCAAATTGAAAATGTGTGAGGCAATTGAAATCCATCACTTGCCCCAAGCTCCTTCGGAAATGCCTTGCATAGTTATGGTGTTGATGCAAAACCCCATGGCCCATTCCTTTTCATTTGCATTGGGTTCTTCCATATTGGATGAATGGGACCCCAAATGATCCTTGGGCCCCATTCCTAAATGCATGAGAATGTGGAAAATTCAAGAATGTTGGTAGGGTTGCTCATGGAAAGTTAACCTTATTGACCATAACAAAAGGTGGTCAATCATCATGACAAACCACACATGAAAGGTGTCTTAGATCCAGTATGTCATCCACCAAACATGTGAATGACCTAAGAATGAGCTTATATGTTCATTGGATCACCTCTAGTGGTGTTAGGTTAGTCCACATCCATTAAGACCGATGAGCTCATGAACCAACTGACATAACATTCACCTTCATTAACTCACCAATCCAAGCCCTGATCTATTGCCATCTAGCCAAAACAATTGGCCGAGATTCCCCAATGGTGGGACATTTTCCAGCAAATATGCACATGGGTGCATATGTGTCTACTATAAATGTTGCACAACACAAATTGATTCCCAAAATAAACTTGACCTAAAATTGGAAAGTTCATGACCTGTACCCACTTGTGAAAGACCTTGGCATGGCCATCCAAAAATGATCAAGTCAATTTGCCCAATCCTTGCCAAATCTCCTTTGTTGCAACATCATGACATGCCGCATGGAGGTTTGTCTAACTTGTGGATCCTTTTCCACATAATGGTATTTCTAAACTAAGATGCCCGACCATAGAACTATAGCTAATCCATAACTAATGTCTCCAAACAACTCAAGTAAGCATATCCCATCCTTGGGAATATCCCCTTGAATAACCTTGGTATCTAATGGGCTACAATTTGGAGGCCCATTACTAAGGTTCATAGGTGATTGTGGGCTTGGTGACGGCAGAATGTGTCAAGCTTGACAAATATAATCACTGGCCAATGCTTAGAGTTTAGTCAATATGCCCCACGGTGGCCTAAGATACATTGGAGAAACTGGAATGATTGGATCCCTTGTGGCCCTAACATCATCAATTCACCATTTGGAGGTGCATCATGGTCATGGATATTACCCTCCAACAACTCAATTCCATGTGCAAGGCCTAAAAATCTAACCAACATAATTGACTTGTTAGATTTTCCTACTTGCCCCCCCAATGAATCTCATTGGCAATGAAGCCTTGTGGCTAGCTCCTGTTTGCCAGCCTAGACGGTAGTATGCAATTTCCTCCCAAAAATCAATGGTAACCCCTAGGGGGTACAACACCACATTTCCAACCAACACATCATAGGACGTAGCATGTGTGACCACTATTCAAGCTTGCATAGTAGTGTAGTTTGTTGGCTTATTAGGATTAACCTGGATCACAATCTCCTGTGTGGTTAACCCTTGTCTTTTCTTTGACCCACCCATGGATGTCAAAATGTGATATGTTCATGGGTCAAGATTGGCATGGGTTAATCCAAGACCATCAACAATAGCTTTGCCCAACATCAATGGTTCGACACCAAAATCCAACAACATCTTAAAAGGTTAGTACCATTGTGCCAATGCCCCCTTCAATTGAAACATTCCTTCCTCATTGTGCATAACAACAACCCCAAGAATAACATTGGTTCGATCAACATGGCCAGCCGTGTTAAAAGGTCATGAAGTTTGGCCATAATCACATGCCAAAATTTAGGTTGAACTTTGGACACCTTCATGTGGTTAACCTTAAAAATTGGATGGGGAATTGCAGGAGACACAAAAGTGTCCTCCAACTTAACCATCACCTATGGTGTTCCACCATTTTCACATAATGTGGTCGCCAAGCAAAACATGGCTACTAGTTGAATACCTGAAATGGCCGATCACTATGAGAAATTGCATCCATTGAAACCACACTACCCTGCAATTAAAACTAAAAAAAAAATCATATATAACTATTATGTAACTATCCCTTGGGTATTACAATTATTGTGCAACTATCCCCTTAAAAATATGGTACATTAATAAATAAATTATCACCTTAGAAAATCAATTAGTTGTATTATAGTTGTAAGTGAGTTGAAAATGGGTCTTTTATATGGTAATTTATACACATCATACATACATATGTAGTCAACCATGTTTGATTTTTTTAGGAGTTGCATTGTAGTTGCATGTGGCAATTACTTTAAAACTATTATAAATGTGTCACTAAAGTAACAACTATGTTCCAAGTAGTGTACAATGTACAATCATGCCACATTTCCACATCTCCACCACCCATTATGGGATACATTTGTAACTAGTTGTCAATTATGATTCCCATTGATACAATTATGGCCACTAATGCACCACTACTAAAGTACTAATGTTCAACTATGTTATGACTATAATACAACTACTTATAACTTAATAAGGATACATATTCATTAGTTATTTATATCTTCATCATATGTGTTTCATTTTGAGTGATTTAAAATGTTGTAAGAACACTACCTCAAGTTCTAGAAATCATCTTTGAAGTGCAAAGGAAAATGAGTAATGAAAAAATAATAAGAAAAGAAATAAACTTTCCAATTTACAAAACATTTTTTTTTTCCTTTGGACCCCTCCTACTTTCAAACTTCATAACTTTCTTATTTCTAATTCATTTTATACGATTTAAAGTGTTATAGGAGTGTCACTTAAAGTTCTACCAATAATCTTTGAACTTTAATAGCAACATATAAGGAATTGTGTGAATGTTTGGGAACTTGCCTTTACAGCATTTGGTGGTTTGTTTTTTTGAGTTCTTGACCCCGTGTACTTGGAGGGGCCATAAGTTTCTCAATTTTATTTCATTTTTGATGATTTTTAATGCACTAGATGCGCCCATAGGAGGGGTTCAAGCTTTTTTTAGACACCAAAAACAATGGAGCCCTCCCCTTGGATCTAACCTACCTTGAACGCTTAAGTGTTATAGTTGTAACTCAATAGCAACTAATGAATAACTAAAATATTTAACCCATATGTTTTGTCTTTGAATCTCATGTTACAAATTATATAAAGAAGATTTGTTCTTTTATGTTTTCACATTAAAATACATGTGTCATTTTGGGATGAACTGAAAAAGCTTAACCTAAAGGCAAAACATAAAATGAAAAACAAAATTTCATGGTTATTTTTTAACGCACTTAATCTTGTGATTTCTTACCTATTTACCTACCTAGGTAAATAAGTAGGTAGGTCTTAGGTAAATACGTAGGTATGTTTAAAACCTACCAACCTACCTACCTATGGTTATGTACGACCTACCTAGCTATTAAAATAAATTTTTTTATTTTTTATTTTTTCCAAATACAATTAATATGCCATGTGACAATTTTTTATTGTGCCACATGTCACAATTCCAGACCATCATTAACAATCATAATGGATGATGGAGATCAATATTTTTTTAAAAAAAATTATGTCAAAAAATCTTTATAATGCCACATGTCAGATTTTAATAGATGGATGACAATTAATGACATCAGCATGACATCAGGGGTGTAGTTATAATGGAGTTGAATAATAGTTGAAAATGAGTTGTTTTGACTAAATTACAATTGAGTTGCAATGAGTTGTACTATATATACGGTAAGTTGCAACTCTGCAACTCATGCAACTTATTCATTAACATTCACAATGTATAAATACAATGAGTTGCAAGTGTCCTTTACAACTCAAAAATCGAGTTGCAAGGCCAATTACAAAATACCCTTTTTTCTCATAGTGAATGTTTTAGTAAAAGACATTGGTGCTCAACACATTACTTTGGCCACCCCCATCAAACTTGCAAGTGCCTTTCCACATTACAACCTTCCTTGAATCATTTATTATCCCAATCAAAAAATGTATATGTTATGGTATTGAAGCCTAACACAAAACAACAAAACAAATCTATTTGGTGCATCGTGAACATACCTAATCTCTTGTTGGAACCTTGATAAGCGATGATGTAAAATAATTGGTATGCCATCCTCTAAAACAATGGTCACAAACCAACATGGTTGTTACAGCTTATGATTCTCCACATAACATGCATTGCAAACTTATAGGGACTATGGCCAATGATGGATCCATTTAGCCATTCACATGTGGAAGGTGACATGGTGCACAATATTGCACAATGTCACTACCACATAAACATGTGAACATGAGCATGACATTGTGAACAAGACTGAATATTTTTTTGAATATTTTTTCCACATGGACATAATATTCTTGCCACCTACAAAACATATTCCTCCAAGAAAGGGGGGTTAAATTTGGGAATATAGAAAATGTGAGTTGTGGATCTTTTGGTGTGTACTTTGTGTGTGGAACTAATGAAATGAACTTCAAAATATTCACTTGTGAGACATTGTACATTATGTTGATATATATATATTTAATTTTTCTTTTATGTTCTACTTAAAAGAACCTTGCATTTTATTGTTACACCCAATGATAATTGCAAAGTAATTTGACTTCTCAATATAACATTATTCATTATTAGTCAACATTTAAATAACATCCAATATATTATATTTGATTGTTAGTTTTTCTAACACATTGAAACATAATTTTGCAAACATGATAAATGCGAACTAGTCCTATGAATGAACATTATTCGAAACCTTTACATGGTATGCAATTTCTGCCTTTAAAGTGAAACACATGTCTTCATTGTAAGTAGTACATTTCACAAATTTTTGAACTAAAAGATTTGATGTCACTTTCGATCAATACTTTTAGTTACTTGAAAGTTGTAACATGAGCCAATAAACAACAAACATCATTGCAACTCTTAGTTGGAAAATTGACAAAACATGACATGTTACAATACATAGTAGCTACATTTATAGGGCATTCACTTCCCTTGCTGACCCAACGAACATGTAATCATAGTCACAAAATTCAAGCAAAAGCATGTTTGGAACTTCATACTATAACCTCATACTAGTTATTGTTTGAAGTTGCCCCAAACATAATATTGCAAATTTGTCATATTTAGGCATACGAATTTCCAATGTTAACTTTACAATTGCTTCAAGAAAATGACCAACTTCCAATTGATTATAATGTTATCTTGACATTTTAAATGGCATTGTCTAATTAACAATCTTACCATTTTGTGTTGTAGGCCATGACATTGTATCTAATGGTCGATTTACTAGAGTAAAATTTTCCTTGCCAAATAGACTTCAAGGATGGATATGATGTCATTTTTTGAAAACAAAGTCTATTTGCTCAAAAGATTTTATCTCATCTTATGTGAGGTTGGTTTGTGTTTTGATAGGCCAAACATTACGTTGAAATGTGTTTTCTATGATTAAAACAATTTGTGACTATTGTCCAAAACAGTCATGTAGTCATAAATGGATTTGAGTTGCAATCATTTTGATAACTATAGTCATAGTTGTGAGTATGTGACTATAAATATGATTATAATTATCATTAAAGGTAATTATGATTACATATATGATTACATGACTAATGTAACTGTATTGAAATAATTAATTGATTTGATTTGACCAAATTAAAAATAAACTAAAATACATATCAACATGGTCAAATTTGTATTAAAAGTATAATTTAGCTTAACTTAGTCTAATTTAATTTAATTTATTCTAGTTTAAACAACTCCTAGTTTAGTATGATTTAACATATTTTAATATGAATTAACTTAAAACTAGTTTAATTTGATTTAAATTAGTCCAATCCTAGTTCAACTTAATTTAATTACTTATGGTTAGTTTACCCCAAGTAGCCTAATTTGTTTTAAATAAATTTATTCATTCTAATTAATCCTATTTTAACTTAATGTACCATACTTTAACATATGTAACCTAATTTAGTTTTGTTTAAGCAAGTGTATTAACTTTAGCAACCTTTAGATTTTACCAATTTTAACCAACTTTAGCCTAAGTGATTTAATGTAACTTGATTTTATCAATTTTAATCAAATTTAACTTAAGTATCAAAGTTTAGCATAAATGTTTTTGTTTATCCAAGTTTAGGCTAATTTATTCAATTTTAACCAAATAGATAATTAATTTTAATCAATTTTTTTCTTGGTTTAGCCAAATTTAGCCAAAATCATTTAATTTAGCCAAATTTATATTTGTTTAACTAAGCTTTAAAAAAATTCACCCAAATTTATCAAAATATAATAAAATTTATCTTAGTTTAACTCAAATAACATATTTTAGCCTCATATATCTTATTTTAACCAAAATTTACCAACTTTAGTTTTAGTTAGGCCAAGTTTAATCAAAATATCCTAATTTAATATTAAAAAACTAGTTTAACAAAAATGACATAGTTCAAGCAAATTTATGTTATTTTAGTCAAATTTGGAAAAGTTTTATTAGATTTATCCATGCATTTAGGGTTCATAAATTTACAACTTATTAAATTTTTAAAATAAAATTTTAAAAAATGATTAAATATAATTATAAAAAATGTATTTAAAATTTTATTTTAAAATTTTTAAAATATTAAATCATAAAGAATTGAACAAATGACAAGAATCTACAATTATAATGTTATATTAAATGGTTGGATTATAATAAATATAATATAATTAATTCGTAACTTTTTTTTCTAAATATAAATCATATTGTATTATAATCATCACGATTTTTAATAATCAATTAATTATAAACTGAAAATAAATAAATAATTGAAATTCAATATGTGATCACTAAATTAAATGATACAATGAAAATTACATATTTATATATATAGTAGAAATATTACAATATATATAATTTTATAATATTATAATAATAATAATGCTAATATATTGTATGCATATTAATATATACATACATATATGTGTAGATTAATAAATCATGTGTAAAATTATGTTATGTGTATATAGTATGGTACGTAATATATATACATATACATATATTAATAATATTCATATTATATTCATATTTCAGAATTCAAAAATAAAACAAAAATATTCTAGGTTTTATATTTAAATTATACATATATTTTTGAAAGTTTATCATGTATCGAAACATAATAGACATGTTAAAAGTTTTGAAATTCAAAAGTGATTTTCTATGTCCAAAATTTTTTACTTGAATTTTTAATTGGTCCACATATGTAGATTATGCTTCAAGGTCTAACAATCCACATTCATATTTTCATTTGAATAAGTATTGAAAAAGAGATTAAATCTTAAACTTTCTATACATTCAAATATTGCAACATGATAATGGTTATATGTGACCACACTTTTTCACATGTGATGTGGTAGGGGGATGGCAAAAGCCTCAAACCATTTCAAATAGGTCCAAGCCTCAATGATCAATACTTGTCCCCACAATGTTGACCAATTTGACCATGTTCAATGTAGTCAACTTGGAGTATGTCAACTGAATGAATGTACCATATTCATATATGGTATGAACACTTTTTGTATAATTGTATATCAATTGTATATGATTTGTATACAAACCATATGTATATAGTATATAAATAATTCAAATTCAAATTAAATTATTAATTATTTTATAAAATAAATATGAAAAAAATTAATATTAATAAGAAAATATGAATACATAATATAATATATAACAACATAAATTATATTATATACATAAATCTATGTTATATATAATATATAAATAATATTTTGTAGTTGTAAATGTAGAGTCCTAAATGCTACATTTTGGCATTGTGAAATAATTAGTATGATTAGTTTGTCATTGACATGTTTACACTCGGTACCCCTTATGCAACAATTCATATCATTGACATAGAACTAAAACTTGTGAAGCTTAAGGTTGCATTTAGGAACTAAGACCACAAACCAAAGTAAGGTTGGGGCAAAAATATTAATGGCAATCATCTTGGTAATTATCTTTGCAATGCACAAATACTTTGTGATATTTTGTGATGTTGAAGACTAAAATGTGACATAGGGGAACATTGTTTTATATGACATAGTCCATCTCTACATGGAGCTTCAAGGTTTTCAACATACCCATCATTATAAACCATATGTTCATAGTGATTGGCATTATAAGAAGGCCATTCAATTTGCACATATGATTTTCCAATCCATGTGTTGACATGTGGGTGGGAATAATTGACACAATTGTGCTTATGTGAATCTTTTTTTGATCCTAGAGGGTTGTATGCCTTCCATTTGCAAAAGCAAAAGATCTTTTCACCTTCCTAGTGTGTAACTATAGTTGTGAAGGTTGAATGAGGGGCATATTTCCAAACTGCATCTACAATGTGTGTAAGGTCACCATATTGGGTTGCTTTATGTAAGAAAAGTTCACTCCTATCAAGTCCTTGTCCGAATTGACCACCTTTCTTGAATAGGTAGTATAACTTCATTTGCTTGAAAGTTCAAACATAATCATTAATGGTTGCACCATACAAACTAGCTCCTTTTTTCCTTAATTGTTGAAGTTGTATGTTGTGCACAATTTTTAACAAGTTACATGTAGGCAAGTCTATAAACTCTTCTAATGAAAATCTTTACAAAACATAATAAATTTATTTAAACCTCCTTTTTAGACAATTTTACCATATTTTCAACATATATCCAAGATGGGATTGAGTGAGGGATGTGTGAGAGGGATGAAACTTGACATGTTTGATAAATCCTCCCCATTATCTAATAGGAAAAATGCCCAAATTTTCCAATTCTTGAAGTCTAACTCCATGAGCAACCCCTACCAAATATCACTAACATCAAATGGCTACATATTAAACATTTGCCTTTTCCAACATTGTGGCATTTTTACATATTCATAACACAATGTTTTATGTTGTTCTTACAACTCAAGCTTGATTTGTTGTTTTGTGTGTATGTCCATTGATTATGTCCAATGAAAGCAATAGGTTCACTCCTTGTCAACCATTGGTTCATTTGGGTCAATAGAATTGTACATAATTCACATTGTGCTCCAAATGGGTTGGACACCATTGGTCATGCACCCCTTAAAGTTTCAATGAGGAACACCACTATTCATTGTATATCACCTTGTTTAATTTCTACCACATAACACATTGAACATCCATGTCTTTTGATTGCATGTCACATATTTCAATTATCATCACCTTACAATGAATTGGATCATACTTATGGCAGGCCAATGTCATCCACTTGTTGACATGCTTCACATGATCAAACATGATCCAAGTTATTTGAAGGTCACCACTAGGCTACATTTGTTTCACCAAATTGCATCCATTAGCATCTCCATTCATAAACATCATAAAGAGGAACATTTTTTCTCCAAATTTTTGTCTAAAGAAATGAATACCCTAAATGTATTCGTAATCACTTTTATATTTGAAAGCCATAATGTTGGAAAAATACCCTTCACTAGTTGAATGATGTTTCAAGCTTATGATTAAGTTCTTATCATTGGGAAAACATAATGCTAGGAACTTGTCCATCACTTGGTTCAGTTTGTCACCTTGGAGAAGGTCCATTAGATTGTCACCATCACAACATAACTAGCATCTAAACACATAGGCATGAAATGTGAACTTGTGAGCATGAATAGTGAGTAGATGAGCCTAATTTTTGTGAGCACAAAGAATATTTTTTTCATGTACATAATGTCCTTACCGCAAGGACAAAATATTTTTATATATGTGGCAAAAAAAATTTGTTTACATGGATGAAATTTCCATCCACACTAATGGAATATTTTAATTACAATAATAATATTCTTTTGAATTTTTTTAGGGTAAGTATAAGAGGATATAATTAAACTTCCCAATATAATGTTATGCATTATTAATCAATATTTACCTAACATACTCAATTTGATGTGTCCTTTTTTTCACATAGTGAAATATGATTCATGACAACCAAATTTATGAATGAACATTAATCCAACCCTTTACCAAATCAAAATAGTAACATCGTTTGTAATTTTGGTGGCCTTAGAGCAAAACACATAACAACATCTTGAGTGTTACAATCGACATTACTTTTTATACAATTTTTGATGTCACTTCTAATTATTATTCCTACTTATGTAAAATTTACAAAATGAACTGACAAGTGATGAACTTCATTACAATTCCAAATTGGGAAATGAATGAAATTTTCAAACCCTTCACAAAATATGACATCCTTACAATACATGATAATGTGTTTATAGAGCACCCACTTCCCTTGTCAACTTAATGAATTGGAAATCATAGTCATGAAATCCAAGCAAATGAAGGTTGGGGCATTCCCTACTATATTTCTTATTACCTCTTGTTTAAAGTTTTGCAAGATTGAATTTTTGATATTCATCCATATCTAAGAGCAGGAACCTCCAATGGTGGGTTGACAATTGTTTCAAGAAGTTGACCAAACTCCTACTAATTACAGTGTGGTTTGGACATTTTAAATGGCAATGTCCAACGAATAGGCTTACCATTTCATGTTGTTTGTCACAACATTACATCCACATGTCAGTTTACAAGAACAAAGTTCTCCCCACCAAATAGACTTTGAGGAAGGATTGTTTGCCATTTATTGAAAACAAAGTTTGCTTCCTTGAAAGACTTGATTTAATGTTGTGTAGGATTGGTTTTTTCTTGCACAAGCCAAATATTCAAAATAATTGGTTTGTTGACTACATAGTAATGTTTTGTACCCCCCACACAACGATTCATGTCATTTGCAGAAAAACCAAAACTTACGAACATTGAAGGGTGCACTTGGGAACTGAGACCACAAACTTGAGTAAAAACCACCAATGGCAATCATCTTGTTTATTGTCCTTGCAATGCAATAATGCTTGGTGGTTTTTTGCAATGCAAAACTCTAAACATGCAATGTAGGTGGACATCATTCTATATGCCATTCTCCATTTCCGCATGGTGCTTCCAAGACTTCAATACCTCTAGTAATGATATCCATGTGTTGATAAGGATTTAGCCATATATGGATGCCATTCAATTTCCTCATGTGATTTGGCAATTTTGGGGTTGACACGTGAGCGAAAAGATTTCACATGATGGTACCTATGTTGGATCCCTTTTAATCCTAGAAACAAGTTTGTTTTCCATTTACAAGAGCCAAAGATCTCCTCGCCTTCCATGTGTGTGATTCTAATTATGAAGGATGAACTTGGACCATATTTAAAAACTGCATTTGCAAGTTGCTTCGGGTCACCAAATTGGGTTATTTCATGCAAGAGATGCTTACTCCTATTAAGTCCTTGATTGAATTGGCCACCCTTCTTGAAGTGGTAATACAATGACATTTGCTTGAAAGCTCAAACATAGTCGTAAGATGTTATAGAATACAAGCAAGCTCCCCTTTTCTTTAATTGTTGAAACCATATGTTGTGCACTATTTTTAACAAGTTGCATGTGGGTATGTTCACAACCTCTTTTGAAATGAATTTCTACAAAACAAAATATGTGTTTGTCAATTTTTTTTTCAAATGAATTCTACCATGTAAAGAGATGGGATGGAACGAGAAATGTGTGAGAGGGATGAAAACTTTACATGTATCATAAATCCTCCCCATTATTTGGCACAAAAGTGCCAAAAACTAAACAAATTCTCCAACTTTTGAAGTTTAACTCCATCAATAGCCCTTTAGGAATACCACCAACACTAGATGGTTGCATACCAAACATATGTTTATTCCAATGATGTGGCATTCTTGTATTCATAACACAATGCCTTGTGTTGTTTTTGCATCACATGCTTGATTTATTGTTTTGTGTGTATGTCCATGGATTGATTCTAGTGGAAATAACAAGTTTGTTCCCTATTAATCATTAGTTCACTTGGATGCCCACTATCGTCTAAATGATTCACACTACATTTTAATTGGCTTGAACAATGTCGGCCATGAAGCTCTTGAAATTTGGATTAATAACACCTTTCTTCACCATCACCTTCTTTAATTTCCACCACAAAACACATTGAGTGTTTGTGTCTTTAGATTGCATGTAAAAAATGGCAATTATAATCATTTTACAATAAATTGGATCATGCACATGACCATCAAAGGTCATCCATCTCTTGACACATTTCACATGATCAAGTTCATTATCTAAGATGTTTGGAGGTCCCCACTAAGCTACATCCATTTCACCAAATCACATCCACTACCATTTCCATGCATAAACATCTTTATTTTGGTTTCATTGACATTTTTCCTTACAAAGATAATCAAGGCATTAATATAAACCCTAATCATGTTTGTAGTTAACTAAATCTCCACCATGTTTCCCCCAAAATACCATATTTTAACACCCATTTCATCCATACTTCATAATCTTTAAACTCCACATAGATAATTTATGTTCCATTACCACTAAAAATAACCATGGTAATTTCCTTGACTTATTTCTATTTTTACAATAATAAAATTTTGGAAAAATCAGTAATTACCAACATAGCTCATTATTTTCAACCCATTCGAATTGGGTAGACCTTATTCCATTTATTTATTGTAAAAAGATATGTAAAGCAATGGTTGGCAGATACCATCATTATTCCCACCTTGTTAAATGTCTAGTACCTTCTTGTTATTTCCATGGTAAATTCCTAAAAAAAATCATAATTTCTATCACTTTTCATAATCTATTATATTTTCAACCCATTGCATTTGGCCAAACATTTTCTCCATTTACTTAAAAGTTAATATTTGGTTTTTTTCCTTCCCCTCCATGACAACTAGTTTCTATTTTGATGAAATATTCATAGCGCATTGATTCAACATTTGGACTATCATTTTTTCCATTTATTTAAAACTTCATGTAGTTCATTTTTTCCCCCTTCTTGTCATTTCAAGCCTATATTAATAAAAAAATCATATTAATTACATTCACCAAAGATGAAATCTTATAATTTGATGGACCAATAGTTTCCCAATTTTCATTTAGTATTTTTGCTATTAACATCTTAATTCCTTCAATACATCTAACACTACTTTCAACCTCCTCTTTATGATTTATCCAAAATTGTTAGTTCTTGATAGACCTAATTTTCTTGATTGGCACCCAAAGGCATGAGTTATATTCATATGTTAATCATTTTTTATTTGACATGATCCAATATAATATTCTTAGAATGTCCAAAATTAATTCTATGTAAACTATGTTGATGTATGGATACCTTTATGTGGATATTGTTTTTGTAAAAGTACTTTTCATTATTGATAACAACTTCTAACTGCATGGGCCTAGATAGGACATTCCAAGTAACATGATGGAATTTTTTTCAACATTAATGCATTGCTCTACCTCCTTCCATCAATATTATAACATTAACCTACCTGAACATCCACATAGTTTATTTTCCCTCATTGATTTTCAATTTAAGAAAAACATTTCATCCTCACAACATTGTATTAACAAGTTGGCACCACCATATTAGCCAATTTTCTTTCAATGTAAAAAATGATTTAATTTCATCTATCATAATGTGTACTTTCTCACTCCTCGCATTTTTCAATCACAAAACCTTACTTCCTTTGCTTACCCAAATGGATTACCTTATGTGACATTTTGATAATTATTTTATCAAAATCATATAGTTCATTCCTTCATTATTTTCTTACACCCACATTCTTTTAATGCCTCTTTCACACATAAAACTATGCAAAATTAACTTCCTCTTTCACTTAAGATATCAAAAAGACTAAATATGTGTCCCAACACATTTCTATAATGGAATATAATTATATGTTTTAGGCAATTTCAAGTATGTTTTTCTCTAATATCTTTAGATTTACATGGAAGGAAGAGGAAAACAAACATTACAACTTATTATAGATATGATATATTTAACTTCAACTTCCGTATATATCCCAAAATATCATAGTTCCTCCAATTACCAATGCACCCACCTTGTTAACTTTAAACCCTTTAATTGATCCTCTTTGTAACTACATTATTGCCCAACCTTGATTTGATCTTCAACCCAAAAGATTTGCAAAAACGATTGAAGCCCACTAACACACACCCATCTTGTTCATTTGAAATCCTTTTTTTTCCCATTTCATGTTTCTTCTCCTTGTGTTTTGTGTTTGCCATAGGTTTTTCATCTTTCTTTTCAATAACAATTCTTTTTGAAAGCTTGTTTAATAATCACCTTCAAAGTTTGCCATTCAATTTTGGTTATTTCGGATTTTTAAATGGCGACATTCCATTTTGACAATAAGTTTGATATACAAAATTTTGATTGGTGATTTTGGAGTTGCAAAAATTAGTGAAAAATGTTTTGCTACATGTTTGGGTACCAACTTAATTTGTTACATGTCTCCAAAGATGTTTACAATGACAACAATCTTGTTGTGGGTTCTATTTATTAGGTTTTGGTCTATGGGTCATCAAGAATGCATTGGATGGTCAATGTTGGTAGGTACAAAATTGATGGTGACAATGTGATAAAAAAAATTAAGACACCATTTTCACTTTGACAACTACCACTTTAGTGGCCAACAAGACAAACCATGTTGTGGAGGTGAAAAAGGAACCAATCTTGGTGAATCATGTATCATCATCATTTCACCTAGAAGCAAGGTTTATTGATTTGTCATTCTTTTGACAAGGATGTGATTCAATTGTTAAGCACCATATTTGTTGATTCCCATGCGCCATTGGCATCAAATCATTCAAATTTCCAAAATGTGAAATGAGTGAGCCCCTTATGAAAACTCTACTTGTAGGCGTGTCCTTTATTTGGAATGTCCTCCCCTACTTCAACGCCATGTCTTAAATAACACATGCATCAATGGAATTGAGGTCCTTGAACTATAAAATGTCAAAATAGAATTTGTCCCTTATTTTCCCATGAAATTTGATGGAAAAGTTTTCTTTGAAATTTTTCCCTTTTGGGCCTTGGCTGGGCATTTAAGATGGATGGGAATTGTGCTTGCAATGAGGTTGTTTTGGATGGGTGATTTGTTTCAAGTTCTAGTTGCAGGTCAATTCTTCCTTACAATTCCAATCCACAAATTTTCTAGTGTTACACATTTTGTTTGCAAAACTACATATGCCATATGTATTATGTCATCCACAAGCAAAATACCCTTTCAAAGGCCACCATACACCTTGGAAACCATGATCACCTTGTTGTAGATGGCGTGGATAAGGATACTCTCCAAGAGATCACAATATTGGTCGAAGGAAAACAAATATGTACACCTAACATTAAGAATTATGTGATTGCATTAACCACCAAAAAAACCTTCCTAGTTCGACAACTATTCAATGAGGATGGTGATGCACCAATCACTATGCCAAAACATGGCAAATATGACTACACTCATAATTGGGTTTGTAGTCATAATTGCCATTCATGACTACATGACTATGTAGTGAATATGGACACATTGTTTATCCACTAATCATATTTTTGTCCTAGTCGTAAATGCCATCAAATATATCATATATTAATTTCAATTTTATTTAGCCATTTGGTAGGTAGGTAAGCCGGTAGGCCTAAATAGGTGGGTAAGTAGGATCCTATTTATTTTTTGGTGACAAACCTTTTTTATTGGCTCATCACAAATAATATTTGCACTTTGAATATACTTAGTGCATATATTGTGTGTAGACCAATATGTTTTCACCTAGTTATATAGTTTCCAAAATTGAACTTGTTGACAAAGGATATGGGATAAATTTACAACATTATCTCACATCATCTTTTGTCCAAATGAAAAGAAATAAATTTCATTCATAAAGATTTTTCCAAAATCTACACATCTATTTTTAAAAAGTAAAAACTTGAAAATGCATTTGAATCTTCACTATTTCATACATTTGAACAACAATGATATTTTGAAGATTTTTTTTTCATAAAACGATTTGTAAATAAACATATTTAAAATCAACATGGTTTTACACACACACACACACACACACACACACACACACATTATATATATATATATATATTATATATATATATATATATATATATATATAATATTTTCCCACCTTTTGAAAACATGATGAATAAATAAAAATGGTATAAATGTTGTGTTATATTTATTTTTAAGTATAAAATTATTAAGAATATTAAAATATCATAATTATTAATTTATACACATGTTTTTTAATTTCATAAAATTTTAATCAAATTTTATTGTGAGTAGTAAATTTTCATCTTATTTTTAATTTTTTCAATTCATTAAATGTGATATTATATATATAATTCCAAGTTATATGACCAAATATTTTGATAAATTACTAAAGATCAAATTATATATTTTTTGCTACCCATCACATGGAAACTTGAAAAACAATGCCATTTTGGGGAATGTGAATTTCTTTTGAAATTCATTGGATATCATAAATACAAATATATTTTATTACTTAATGTGAAAAAAATTGAAAAAAAATCATTTAAATAAACCTTTGAGCAAAAGTCTAAACTTAAATGTTTTAATTATATTATAGGCATCAATTTTTACTTAATTTTATGGCTTCAAGAACTTTGGCAATTTGTTGTAGCCACTATCTAGAAATTCACATTAAATTATTAATGACTCTAAAGCAAAAGTTTTAAAAGTTATAAGGTATTACTTATTTATTTGTGAACAAATCATGTGTTCGATCATTTACAAGTTTATAATATGCTTGTTGAGTATGTATGTCTACCTTCTAATTCTTTTCCCTTTTAATTCACAAGTTTTTAATGTTTCAAATTGTATATTATTAAATAATTATATGGTGTTCATGAAGAAGATTTTTAGTCATGTAGTCATATCCATGGTTATAAGAACACAATTGGGCACAAAAACATGACATATGATTGTACGACTAGAAAGGGTCATTAATCATAAATGTCAAGTTTTGGTGAAGTGAATGGAACATTTTAAGGGTGAAAAACTTAACCACATGATGGACATATTCTTTCAATTGTGCTATTTGAACATTCAAAATTTGATTGCATCTTTTAAGCATTGCCTTTGAGCTTGGGATTACATTGATAGTATACTTTAACTAAAGTCCCCAAGTCCTTATGACTACATCCAAAATGGTTGCTTTCCTAGGCAATCATGTAGACAAAAGGTTTTTTTCTTCAAGATGTCTCTTCATGGAATTGCAAGTGGGGTGGATGTAGTGAAGTGGATACACGTTGGTGGCAATCTCCAAAATTTCTTGGGTTATGGGTTGAAATTCCATAATAAACCTAAGAATTTCACTTTGAATGTAATCATAAGCAATGTATAATTTTTTTTTAAAAAAGAAGGTGTCACCACATTTATGTTTATTGGCTACAATTTAAGAACTTCCTTGAAATAATGTCACCATTTAAGTCAAAATCTATTTTGGGATGCTCATTAGCCTAGCTCCATCAAGTTGAAAACAAAAATTGGTTTAGGTTTAGGTTATAGGTTAGATTTTAAGATTTCGGGACTAAAGGTTTTGAGTTCTTTTTGAACCATCATTGGAACCTACTTGAGTGATTGGCCTTTTTCAAAATTGAATCAAAACTTGAATTGCAAATGTTAACTTGTTTTAAACAAGTTCAAGTTCTCAAAGTCTAATTTTATAGAATAAAGCATAAACTTGGTTTTACATTTAAAGCAAATTATTGCATTTGATTGGTTGTACATAATTAATATTATTTAATTTCTATTTTGAGATGTGTACACTAGTTGAACAAACTAATATTACACAATTATTTTTAATTTAGTTGGGTGTAATGGAGATGGAATTAGACCCAGTTTAAACTGAATTGGTTCTAATTTTTTTACGAAAATGACTTTAAGAGAAAAATTTAAAAATCTGACAAACTAATCTCAAGACAGGCCTGGAGGTTCCAAAAATTAAAAGGGGGGAAAAAAAAAGGTAGAAGTGAAACTGAAGGTTCCTTTTGAAATCAAGAACCCCTCCAACACTGGAAAGGACACAAGATCATAGACAAAACCTTGCAATAACCCTTTGTCCCTAGCATGTGGTAGGCCAAGTGGGTCTCTTGTCTTTATGCTACTTGACAAGCCATTTGGTATTAGGAGTATTCTCACCTAGGAGAAGAGGACATTACGTGTAGGGACAAACAAACAAACAAACAAACAATTTAAAAAAGGATTGCATGAACTGAAGGTTAATTAATATTTATAATCAGGTGATGAATAGAATAGCTTTTGTGAAAGACTATTGGGCTCATGTAAAGTACTCTCTAAGAGTGTAGATAGTTGAAACATGTTCATTGTTTAGGTGTACAATTGTAAAATACCATTTTTGGGTGGATATACTGATTTTAGTATTTGAATGAACATGAGGGTAAATGTTGGATTCACAAACAATACACTAGTTGGGAAAAGATATGCAGGTTTCAAAAAATTTCAAACATGATAAGGTTAGGTCTATAGGCTTTGCCAATTTTTATCAATCCAGGTAAGGGTAAAGATGAATGACAAACACTTACACTATTCACAAGGAAAAGTGCAAGGATGAATATTTCACCATTTACCCTATTCGGAACCTGTGGGCATAAGTGAGAATTGTAAGGTGAATAAAAATAGTTTTAGAAATATGAACATTTCAAAGTAGAGAAATACAATTACTTGTGCAATTGGCATTGCAAAGATTTTATCAAAAAAATAACAAAATGAAACCATATCAATAGCCTTAAGACTACATTCAAAGCATTCGTATTATCAAATGGTTATAAAATTTAACAGGTTTCAAGAGCATATGGTCAGAAAAGCATAAAGCAAGGTTTATGTAAAGAACAAAAATGAAGTGCCGAAAGAAAATTTATTTAGTGGTTAGTCACCATAATTCAATCAAATCCATCGTAACTAAATGCATTGCAAAACATGAAAATGTATATGTGCAATATAATGATTTTGATATATACACTCTTTTTACTCCCTTCAAAACAATTACCCTCCCTTGGGTAAAGGGTAACAAAAGAAACTTTTATCAACCAGTTAGGCTATGCATTTAGTTTGTATATATCTGCACGCTTATCATGGTGAAAGACTTACCCACCTAACACTTGTGGAAACTAAAGATCCCAAATTCAATATGTGATGATATCAATAGTTCTACACTGAAGCAAGTTGGTGAACTAAGAAACAACACTAATGCCATGGGAAACAAGTGTAAGGCTGGAATTTGATTTTTCAGATAATAGTGGATTCTGATGTGTTGGAAAAAAATTAATTTAAAGAATGGCATAGGTCCAGGTTTTTTGAAAACTTGTGTTGGGCAGGTATGAGTTGGGGCAAGGGTTTGGTTGCATGTGCAGCCAGGTATTTGTCTAGGTTCTTTGACAAATGCCCACCCAATATAATAGTTGGTGTTTGGTTCCATTTCAATTCACCAGTGGGGATATGATGCAATGTGGGGCATTTATTTAATTTTTGAAGAAAAAATCCGTTTTGGGTTTCTCAAGAAAAAATAATAATTGAAGAAGAGTCCTTTCTGGGTCTTTGAAGTTAAAGAACAGCCCAGGTTCAAAATTTTGAAACCCAATTTTGGGTTGGTATGATGGTGGAGGGGCAGGTCTTTGAAAACTTGACCTCAGACTGTCTTGAAAATTTATATCTTACTTATATAAAATAATTGGTGTCCACACATGCTTGATTCGGTAATTCGTGATTGGCTGGAGCCCCCCCCCCCTCTCTCCTTGAGAGCCCCCAGCCAAAGCAAGCGGTGGTTGATATCTCCATGGGAGATTGCTATTTTCAATCCGCATTGAGCTCAAATGGAATGTTCTTACGAACCATCATTTATAATTTTTTTAACTTTGGGGGTGAGCAGGATGCCTTTTTTGGGTCAACTATGCCTTTTATTAGGCAAGACTACAAGTTGCATTCACTTATTAACCCCATTTTTAAAAAAAAGAACTTTGAATAGGTAGATTTTTTCTAGGATACCCCCCAAATTGTTTTTTTTGG
>Ga0209611_10002111_pt1 | contig 34814 bp, 18 predicted proteins | sample S1TSphgellanicum_3_FD_187693 | JGI IMG/M metagenome (GOLD analysis project Ga0209611, IMG submission 187693) | Host-associated microbial communities from peat moss isolated from Minnesota, USA - S1T2_Fc - Sphagnum magellanicum MG (SPAdes) (version 2) | ecosystem: Host-associated > Plants > Peat...
GTTGTGTTCTTGTCCCCTGGCTAACCATGGTGGTGAGTTATGTACTAACCATGCACATAAATCTACCTACCAAGTAACCACCAAGTGCCTTACCCACTTACGTACCTACACAATACAATCTCGTACCTACTCACCTATCATACTTAGCCACTTGCATAGGTTAGTTTACATAGGTAGGTAGGTAGTGTGAGGAGGTAAGAAGTAAGTGTTGGGCGGTTCTCACGTTTTTTGTTTAGAACTTCAATGCGGTTTCAGGTCAATTCTCAAAACAAAAACCTACGGGTATCACCAATAGTGATACCCACCATGAAAACGTGATCATCAGTTCTCATCGGGGTGACAACTGGCTCAATGAGAACCTGAAAGAGCATGAGAACCTGAAAAAAGATTTGAGAACCTAAAAGGGTATGAAAAAAATTAGTGTCAATTTTCAATTTGGGTTGTGAGAATTGTCTTTGAAAATTGCTAGTTAAAAAATGTATGAAACTGGCTTGGTTGAAAAAAAAACCAGTTGGATTTTATTTCTTCAAAAGTTTTGAAACCTTGAACGGTTTTCTAAGCTTGAAATTTTTATTTTTTATCTTGAGAACTTGACAGGGTCTTGAAAATAAATCCTAAGAACCAACCGGAACCAGCGGTTCTCACAAAAAAGAGAGAACCGCCCAACACGGAGGGTTAACAGGATGAGTTACATTGTAACCCCGGTAACTCCATTCTGGTTCGTGTGCGCGTGATTCATTGTTCGCTTTTGGTGGATAATGCAACTCGAGCACTTGTTCAAAACTCGACTTTTGACCGGAATCGTATTTGACCAACTGGAATTTGTCAGCCCGCCGTGTTCACAACAGCTGGGGGACATAATAATAATAATAATAATAAGCGTCCCTGGAACAACTGTCTCTGCCCGGAAAATCAATTATTGTTACCTATTGCACATGAAGGAATGAATTTTGTACAGAACTTGTAAGCCGATGTTGCCAAAGAGGAGAAGACCCACCTGAGATAAAAATTGCTATTATGGATGTCAACCCCATGGAAAATTACAAAATCATTTGGTGTGGAATTTGATTTAAATTTTTTTTCAAAAAATTTAATCGATCAACTTTGTTCTCCTTGATCTGCAATGAAATTTTTGTCTCATTTGTGGGCCCCCCCCCCCACCCAGGAAAAAAAAATTTTAAATAAATAAATAAATAATCGTTGGACCTATAGTGGGGAATAATATTCTCAATTAAACTGCCAGTTTGTTGAAAAAATCAAAATCAACAGACCCTTGATCCGAATTATTTTCAAAAACCTTAAAAGAACTGGCAATTCTCATGAAAGAACCCGAGCAATGAAACTGGCAGTTTTTGTAGCTGATTATTTGAATTTTTTTTTCAAAGAGCATTTGGAGAATTGTAACCAGGTCCTTGATTTTTTCTAGAAACACCATCATCAGTTACCAGGGTCTGTTGTCTGTTCCTGTTTCTAATTACCGCCCAACACTCATCCACACCCACCAAAAAAAAAAAAAAGTAAATCAAATTGCATATTGAGTATGTCCCACATTTGCAGACAATGCATCTGTCAATCATGATGTCGAGTTTCAAGCAAGTGTTCCAGTTGTATTATCTGCCTACACTCGACAATTCAATAAATCTCGTATCCCTGGTGAATGGTTTTATTTATCATTTTCCATCCATGAACACGAAATTATAACTATAAAAGGTAAGAGACTACTAATAGCAAACCACATGTACCAAAGGTAGGTAAGAGATTACTAATAGCAAACCACATGCACCAAAGGTATGTAAGAAACTACTAATAGCAAACCACATGTACCAAAGGTAGGTAAGAAACTACTAATAGCAAACCACATGTACCAAAGGAAAGAGACTACTTATAGCAAACCCCATGTACCAATCAATACTCTAATCAATCAATAACAAGTGTCAAACTATGCATTGCCTTTTTGCCAGCAGAAGAAGCATCCTGTGCACAAATGCTAACCCAAAGTTCATTTTAGGTATTACCCAAATTGGAATGATATTTCATGTTCTTCATCCAAAACCTCCTATGCAGGGGCCCCTCTCCCAGCATGACTTCTAAAGTGCTGGCAACCCTTTTTCCCCTCTTTGAAAACTATTTATTTATTTATTTATTTTATTTGAATAGCCTACTTGGTTACCAAAGATCCCCAAAGGAGTACAACTTATGTAACAACAAGCAGCTCATCATATAATGACTCTCTCTCTCTCTCTCTCTCTCTCTCTCTCTCTCCTTTATGGCAGGTTTAAACTTCAAAGTAAAATTTTCCCATTCTTGAATCGAGAACTTCTCATCCACTTTTATGGAAATGTTCATCCATCATATGCACACATATTGTATTTCAAAATGTCACTCACGCATTGTGTCAAGTTCAAGCCCATCTTGTTTAGTGCATCTAACATAGAATGCTAATTCTCTCCCCACCCAAACATGAAATATGAACAATATAAAAATTTCAAATCGTTTAAATGCCACCACCACAATGGGCTAATAATCATTATGGATCAAAACCAAAAGCAGTCATTTTTTTTTCATTGGCATTTTTTAATATTGCAGTAAAAAAAATTCCTTGAATTTTGTAATGTAACGACATTGGCCATCATTCACAAGAGGAATTAGCCATATTTGGCTACATGTCAAAGAGGAAAGTAGAAAAATAATTTTAAGAATCCTGCTATATTTTTGCAACCCATTGGAACCTTTTGTCTACATGTGAAAATTTCAGGGGAAAAAATATATAAAAAATCCTTGAATGTGGTGACTTTGTATGAGTCACACTCATTTTTATTTATTTATGGTCAAGACTCAAAAATTCACCAAAAATATTTAAACACTTATCCTATGGATATTTACAAGTCTAAACTAAATTTCTCACTATTTGAAGATTGTACTTCATCCAAGCTATTGTGACCAAGTCATTATATAATTCACCGCCCATGGAAATGCTTGAAGGGATGGTTTACACTTTGAGAAACTAGGCGTGGATACCATAAAACTTTATGGTATCTTGCTTTTTGGATGAGAGCATGGAAAATCATGTGGGCTGTGGCTCAAGTGCCTTTGGTTTCCATGGAGTTTTGTTATTTTCATCCGCCCACCTCAAAAAGGTTGGCCTCAAAAAACTCTCCTAAATTCCTCGCCAACATTATCCATTGTGTCCATGTATGATTCCATGTGTTTTTTTCATCCAAAGCCATTCTCTCAAGGGTTGTGGCCTCAAATTACCCTAATGTAAACCCAAACCTAGAGCCCAAAGAATCATGAGCCAATTGACATGGTTTCTATGGTTTCTATGGGCCAATGCCCAACCACTCAAGTGCGTAAAGCAGTTGGAGAAAATTTGTAGTGTATGTGGAGGGCACCTTATATCCATCAATTTCCCTCCTAGAAAATTGGGAGGGATATGATGCCTACTCCTCAAGGATGGGAGGGAAATTATGCCTACTTGTAGGTGTAAGAATCCTCCCACTATTGAGGAGTATGCATAATATCCCTCCCATTTATATGCCTCATGATCTACATAGGTTTTGTTCATTATAAATTTCATCTCATGCTTTATGATAGGTAAAGCCCATGGGTCGGGGGCATTCCCAAAATGCAAGGCTGGACTCGGTTATCACCTCATCCTAGGCCCCTTATTTTGAGAATGCCCCCACCCTACGGCTTTACCCTACACAAACAGTCCCCAAGAGGGGCCCCAGGGGTGCTGAGTATGTGACCCTGCATATTAAAATTGGATGAAGAAAAGTCGAAATAAGCGGGCTTACCAAATATGGTTTTGGCCTATTATTTTTGCACACTTTAATGAGGGCTGGTGAGTGGCACAGCAAAGCTATACACCGGCAAGAGAAGAGTGCAATAAATATGATCTGACTGTGGTAACTTGGTCAATCATGATGATTGGTCCAGCTGGTTTGTTATTAGTAGTCTCCCACCTATTTGCAAACCCAGTTTAGTTTCATGGGTGAGGTTGCACAAAAGTAAATTATCTAAACTTGGATGTGAGAAATATTTTTGCAGGGGATGCTCTAATAAGAGTGTGCATGTGCAATGCTGTACAAGAAGCAAAGCCAATTTCTCCCCCCCCCATTAATCCCATAACTGCAATCTGTAGCAGCTTTGAATCAAATGTCCAATTTTCTTAGCTACCTAATAATCTCATGACTACTACAAAATCTGTTGCAACTTTTGAAAGCTACTTAATGCCCAATTTTCTCAAGAATTTCTCACAACTGCAAGTATCTGTAAAATAGCAGCTTTGAATCAAAATGCCAACTTTTCTCAACTAATTTCATGACTGCAAAAATCTGTGAGTAGCAGCCTTTGGATTGAATTTATTTTTTTTTTGGTTCAAAGTGTCCTACCAACTTCCTTGGATTTGGTCAAAGATTGTGAACACTAGATAATTGGTTTTGGAAGTATTGGGATTTCTCACTTGCATGCAGTCAGTACTCAAATACTTAGGTACTCCAGTGGAGTTTACAACTGATCAGTTGCTGCAGCAGCTGCTGCTGCTGCTGTGTACTCTGTGACAACTCCTCTATCCCCTCAGGCACCAGCTTGTATACCAAGAAAGTAGTAACTACTACTTGTGCTTCATGTGTAATGTACAGTTGCAAAGCTCTGTAATTTGTTTGGGGATTTGAGAATAGAGGTAACTTTGAGAGACCCAAAACCCACAAATTTGTTTGCAATTGTAACGACCTCATAAGAACTTTTTTTAGTGTAGTTGGAGGCCATGTTTCTCACTGTAACTTTTTTGTCCACAAAAGGTGGGCATTTCAAAAAACAAAATGCCTGCAATAGACTCAAAACAGCCATTGTCATTTTATTTGTCAAAACACTTTTGACAACAAAGTAAGTCTTGCTAACAAACAATTTAGGGTTAGGGTTTTTGTTTCTTTTTATGTTAACTGTTCGAGTTTTTTTTGGCCTTTGTATATGAAGGATGGTGGTGTAAAGAGCCAATAGGCTAGTGGTGGTGTGTGGTTGTTTTGTTTCATTATCCATTTTGCTGATGGTGGTGTGATTTTGTGTTGTTGATTACGATTATTGTGATTAATGAGGAAGCACTGCGAAATGGGGCTAATGGAGCTTGTGGAACATGTTCTACCTAATTGGACTTGAGAATCTTGTGAATTACTTGGCTTTTATGAAGATTGGTGTATGTGGGGAGTTGCTAGCATTGCACGAAGGAATATATTGGAGGACTTTGGATGGAAGAGATGTGTTGGTTGTTTTCGGAGGAGAATCATGAAGCTAAGTGATTTTTTTCTTTTGTGTAGACTTGGTGTTGATGATGTGTAAGAATTCAAATGAGATGAATGTTCATTAACAATTGACTATCATTGTGTTTGAATTCTCCAAAAATCTCTGTTGCACATGGAGAATCAAAAGAAAGTGCAAAACTAGATTTTCATATGCCTAGCAATAAAGGTTCATATGGAGGTCATGATGATCATTAGGGCATTTGAAAAAGTTGGTTTGTGATGGCATTCTCTTTTTTCAAGTTTAATATATTTGAGGAATTTTGGGTAGTTTTATGGGTTACAGAGGGATAGTTATTGATGGAAGTGAGTACCTATCTACATAGGCATTCCAAGTGGGTTTCTTTTTTCTTATGGACATCATGGGTGGGTTTTTGGGGTAAATCTTGCAAAACCATTGAATGTAGCCTACTAGGGTTTCCAAGGGAATTATTTCACTTGTCAAAGCTTTCGAGATGTGGGAAATCAATAGTGTCATATTGCAGGATACGTGATTTTGATTGGATGGTGGAAAATGTGATTAAAATGTTTGGGTTGAAATGCCATGAAGGAGACCAAAATAGTTCTAGAAAGCAAATCCAAAATGATCTGATCCAAACATGAATCAATATGATTGGAGATGTGCGACAATTTGATATATTGCATGGGTTTGCCACAAGTACTTACAGCAAGGACTAGCATTAAATGAATTAATAACTTGAGCTTCTTTGTTTTGCAATGTGAAATTTGTGTATGTTATTAAGCTCCTTTTCTAGTTACACACCCACTTTCCTCTTTTATTTTTCTCATGATGCTTGGTATCAACAAGGTATAATTGGAAAAAAAATTAATAAAAATCCAATGGGTTTTTATGCATGGTAAAGTTTGCGGCCTTCTTGATTGTGGGTGAATATCAATGTTAATCTAATATGTAAGCTTACAATTGGTATTGACACTAGTAGCAAGGACCTTAACAAGCCAATATGACCAAACGTAATACTAACCATTTATTTATATGAACTTGGTAGGGAATAGGGACCTAAAGTAATGTTAACCTCGTATGAATTTTATACCAATCTCAATAGCAAGTATTAGGACTAGGTTGGCATGATTTTTTTTAATTACCAATACTAATAATAAGTTGGTATATCTATATGTTCAAAAGTTGATACCAAGCCAACATTGGTCAAAACCTATCCCACACCCTCAACTAAATTATTATGGAATTTGATTGAAGGTATGTTAAAATCCATAATAGGTAATTGAAGGGTAACACTTCTAAATTATGATAATTTAGGTTAGGTCTTTCAATCATATTTATATGATTAGCTCACATACCACATAGTTAAACTTGAATTGCTTAGTTATGGGGATGTAGTCATAGTGTAGTCATGACAATGGGTATAGAAATTACATTATATAATTGTTAATCTAGTCATGTTTACATGGACCTTTCATATTATAAGCAAGATGTCTAACAAATAATATTTATAATATTAAAAAAATTAGTGTAATGTGAATAAGGCTTCAATTATGAAGATAAAACATTGTCCATATTAGAACATGTGTTTTTTCATGTCCATGGTATTTATGTTATGAAGTTTTTGAATTGTGTTTGTGTTTTCTATGTCAAAACTGAAACAACAATTCAATATGATCATAACAAATTGCAACTTAAGCAATTCAATAAAAAAATTGAAACAACAATTCAATATGATCATAACAAATTGAAACAAGTCAACATGGTGATGAAAAAAAATGAAACAACAAAAAAAAAGGATATAAACTTGATCAAACACCTAGAATCATCATGCACATGACAATGTTTTTTTGTGTGCAACCCTGCAAAACTTAGTGATAGATACACTATAGATTAAGAAAATGTATAAAAGGATTAAAAAAAAGGGCGGGGGGGGAGAATTTACATGACATCAAATTAGCTCAAACTAGATGTCAAAACCTATCATGTCAAAAATTGACCACTTGTAATAGGTTGGTCATATTTTTCCATATCAAAAACCGACTGCTTGTAATAAGTCAATTATGGAAATGGGAGATGTGTCCTGAAGGGGTGGAAGTTGGGAAGTAACTAAGCCTACGACTACCACCCAACTTAAGATGGAGGATAGTTGCAGCCTTTGCAATGTGATTGAAATTTTTTGCCAAATAAAAGTAACCAAGACAAAGAGAGGGCCCTTTGGTCCTTTCAAACTCCAAATGGCATTGACACAATTGTGGAAAAACACATTTGTTTGCTTATGTAGACATCCAAATACCTCCACTGTTAAGGGGAGGAATTGATTAATAGGGTGTCAATCGCAATAATTCCATTTTTTGGCTTAAACCACATTGGAAGCAACAAATCCTTGGGTGGTGCAAGATTGGGGAAGTAAATCCACTTGTGTTGGGTCAACAATGATAATGTCAACTATAATGCGAATGCCATTTTTGGTGAACACAATGTCGACTCGTCAACAAAAGGAGTTGAACGTGTTTGAAAAGAAGCACATGTAATTATTCTCGCCCCACATGGAAACCATCATCCCGCACAATTGCAACAAAAGTGTCATGAATTACATCATGGGTTCATTTGCATTCATTGCCATGAACACAACGTAAAAGGTGGATACCCATAAAATCAATGGGATGTGTGCACACGCATCAAAGGATACCTGCAATTGAGGGATGGAGCAGTCCAAGTCATATTCAAAGTGCTATGGAAAAGACTGGGGAAGCTAGTTGAAAGCTTGGGAAGATTGGTTGAACTATAAACCAAACATTTGCCCTTGGGCCAGAACATGATAGAATTTGGGCATGATGGGCTTCAAATATCCCATCAGGGAGCATGTTAGAAAGGGTATGATGGTGCAAGTGCTTTGAGATGGAACTTTGAAGTCAAACCATTTGTTGCCCAATGAGTTGTTCAAACAAAGGAAAACACGCACGAGCTAAGGGCGGTAGGATATCACATGCCACCTTGAGGTGTTGCTGGAAAAGGAAAGTGTTATTGTCAACTCGCGTTTAAGCTTCAAGAAGGAAGGGACATTAAATAACCATAAACCTAGCAGCTATGATTGAAGCTACAAGGACCCAACTCCATAAATAAGCTACCGGGGCGATGCTAGCCATTGGTATGAACCCGATGCCACTGAAAGTTATTGGGAAAAAGGTTTGTTTACGTGTTAAAAGTCATTTTGGGTTGTCAAAGGATCCTAAACCCAATAGGCACCCAAACATTTGAAAGAGGGAAAAGTCAAAAGAAATGAGGGACTCTATGAAGGTGGAAGAGGGAGGTGTACATCATAAAAAATATGAAGGCCATTGCACGAAACAATGAGTTAAAATTTCAAAGGCTACCTGAACATTGCCCATTTTAAGGAAAAAATCCACATGTCGAACATCCTTTAACATGGCATCTTTGATGAAGGATGATGTGATTGATGAATTGCCCAATGGAATTCCCAAAACTCTAATTCATTTTGATGGGGTGGTAAACTAAGATGGGGTGTCAAAATCAAGTGGTAGGGCAAAGGGTGACCATGTTACACATTTATGAGGTTGGATAGAAAGACCTATCGCATAAAGTTCGATCTAGAAATGTTCATATGCATATGATAGAATAGAAAGGGGACTTATGATGTGAGTGTCATCTACAATGGATGAAAATGTCTTTTTCCCTTTTTGAATTATAACATATGTGATTCCCACATGGATCCCGACTAGTTTATACTATAAAAATATTGTTGTTTGTCTATTTGTGCCATTCATATTTACCTCTTCCAAGCTTAACAACCTCATTCCTTTCTCCTACCTACCTACAAGGATATGAGAAGGCAAATTAACACATGTGTTTTCATGTCCATGTTATGTATTTTAAAACAATTTAATAATTTACCTCCTTCAAACCTATCTATTTAAACCATTTCCCATGTGCATCTACAAGGACATGAAAGATTTGATATAAATAATGATGAATTATTAAAAACCATATGGAAACATACAAAATGGGGGGAGGAGGGGGGAAAAGGGATTTTTCTTAGTTTGGACCTTGGCAAGGGCATTACACTAATTGATTATAAAATAATATGTGTCATATTATATTTAATTCTTCTAGCTTTTAACTTGTTGTTTATGGATGAAAATTCATCATCATCATCATTTTCAACCACAACTGATGAAATTCATTCACCATTGTCCATTTTTCAATATAAATATTCTTACAATTGATTAAAAAAGGTTGGTGGGATGGTGGGCATTTTTAAAGTTTAACTACATGATCCATTTCCTATAGGCAAGTTTAAATAGGGATAGTTGCACAACCTATCATCTTTAGCCTAATTAACATTAACTGGACATACAACTTTACACCATAATTTTATTGATTTTATTCCACATTTTCAATCTTTCATTTTATGAATTAAGATATCATTTGGGTGTTTCTTTAATACACACTCCACACAATCCTTGTTCATGTAGATTTTGGTGTGTGCTTGGAATTGTTTATGTGAGTTCTTTTAAATTTTACTATAGCCTTCATGCACCATTGTTAATTATTTGAAATCATCATAATTTTTATGCCTATGACACCTACATCAAGTTTCTTTTAAATATTAAATTAAGCTTAAGTCAAATATAGGATTTATCACAATTGAACACAATCAGCCAAAGCTTAAAAGATGCATCATTCTCCTACATATTTAAGTTTAAAAGGTTTTCATGTGGGGATTTTGTTGAAACATGGTAATTCCAATTTTCCTCAAAAATTATAAACATTTTTTTCCAAGATGAAGCCTTTGATGTTTTTAAGTTGTAATATAGATATAACTCTTGTGTAATACAATGGATGAAGCATTAAACCAACTACTATATAATCATTTAAAAAATTTTCCAATGTTGTATGCATTACCATTTGAACATGATTTGTTTTTGTACACTATGCTTCCAAATTTGCTCCCAACTCCATACAGGGTTTATCCCATATGTTTTGGCTTTCATTCTCATCTTGAAAAGTATATAATTAAATAAGTAAGTGATAACTAACTAGCTAATTAATTAATTAGCAACTAAACTAGAAATTAACTAATTCACTTTATAAGCTATCCAACTAACTAAATTATTTATAGTAATAATCATCAATATTTTATGATTACTAAATTAATTATATTAGTAGTTATTATTAAAATTTCCTTAATTTATTAGCTTAATATTAATATTATTATATTATAATTATATATTAACTATAATGATATATCATTTAATTAACTAATATTGAAATAGTTAACTAGTTATTAATAATTAATAGATAACTATTTTATAACCAAATAAATTAATATAATAACTGAGATATTCAGTAATTAATAATTAATAATTATAAATATTGAGCACTAGTTTTTTTAATCTAATAATATAATTAAAACCTAGCTTAAGCTAACTATTTTATTGTAATTATTCCCATATATTTTCATTTTTATATTTAATAATAAATGTAAATGTAAATATTTAATAGTAACAATAACATTAATTCAATCATTATTGTAGCTAGTTCATAGCCATAGTTAATTATTTTATTTTTATTATTCATATTAGTACTTCATTCATTATAGTTATTTATGAACTATTACAATAAATATTTTATATTTCTAATAAGTATGTTTTTCCTTTGAAAATAATTTCTGCATTTGTATAATAATTTATTATAATTCCATTGTAACTACTACATTAATTATAAATTTGAAATATAACAACTTAAAAGTATATATTAATATTTCTTGGTAATTATTATAATATATTAATACTTCATAATTGATTATTTATAATAACAATAATAATAATAATAATAATAATTAATGTAATTTGTAGCTAGCCTAGGTTAGCTATTTGTATTATTATTATATATTATTATGTCATTTGTTAGAGCTATTATGATTTAGTATAATTAATTTTTGATTTTTTACTAAAAAATTTAATTCTTAATAAATACATTAGTCATTTGAAAAATATTTAATTATAATATTATATTACATTAGGTTTTTAGTAATTATTTAAGTAATTATATAATTATTTTCCTATCATCATCTTAATATCATCATCATTATGATCATTATGTAATAAAATATTAATATTTTAAAATTGTAGTAAAAGATTATATTGAAATTTAATTTTTTATTACATGTGTAATTAATGTAAAATACAATATAATATTAATATTAATAATTAAAAATGTCATTTGTAATAATTTTAAGAAGTATAATAAGATGGTTTGGATAAACTTGTAATATGGGCATAATATATTTAGCAAATATCTTACATGAAATTTTAATAGACTCTAAATATACACTAATTAGTGTAACCATAATACTGAGACCATTTATGCTAATAATAATACTTGAATACACATGTAATATGATTGTTCATATACATTCAAAATATACATTTGTAAATCCTAATGCACCCAACTATATTCCTTAAAATTCACAAAATACACCTTTGTATATTTATAAGGTTGCAACTAAATTGGTCACATTTGCAACTAATGGGACAAAAATTATTTTTCTTGGATGAAAATTAAACTAAATGTTGTTCACATGGAAGGATGAACACCAAAATAGTCACAAATTAGTTGCAATGTAATCACAAGATTGACCAACACAAAAAATAGTTGCAAAAATGTCCAAATGTAATCGTAAATAACTAATAGTCGCATGTAGTCACAAATAAAGTGGTTACATTTGGCCAATTTCTACTAGTGATATAGGCCATTATGCATTTCAAAATTTTGAAAGAATGTAACATATGAAAAAATGGGTTTGAACCCCTGACCATTGTGTCAAATCAATTTGTAGATAAACTTGCTAGAGCAAGCTTGTAAGTGCACACCTAACAAAATGAATCATTGATGCACAACCATTCTCTTACATAAAAGATTTTACCTCACCTTTTTTATTAAGACGATTACATTTTTTTAAAAGGAAAAAATTATGTTAAATTATGATGCTTAATAATAAACTATGACTATTATGTTAAACTATGTACATGACACAAATACATGTAATTAATGATGGCCTTGGATGAGATTTATACAATTGGAGGAACCTTCAAAATTGGCATAATATTTTTTCAAATTTTGTTATAGTAAAAGTTCAATTGAATTAGGCCAAATAAGCCTAGTACATTATAAACCTTCATGAAATATTTTTGATGACAAATAATATTGAATTCAAACACAACTTTCTCCTCCCAATTTTTGATTATCATATTTGGGGAATCTCAAGACTTAAAATAGTGGATTCATCTTGGGAATCATAGGATTATCTTTCTCATATTAAAAATTAACTTCTCACATTTTTGGCCTTTTTAAAGGTGATCTTGTCACTATCCTTGCCTTTTGTCAAGCCTTGGGAATACCTTGATTTTAAAAGACCCTACCAAATGGTTTTAGGTAATAAATTTCAATACAATGTCCTAGATATAAGGAGTTGGAAGTTGGAACAAGCAAAACTTGTCACATTGTTTAATAAATGAACTGACATTTTTCAATCTTTTGATTCACATAACAAATTCAATGTGGCCAATATTTGTGTTGTAACAACCTCATACAAAAACAAGTTACAACAATTACAAAGCACAACACAACAAGCGATTGAATATTGAATTAATGAAAAATAATCAACATTCACAAACCAAGGCCAAGTAGGGTTCAACAATCAATCAAAGTACACCTTTCTCTTTCATTTTCTATTGTACAAGGTGTGAAAGATTAGTGTTAAAATTGTGATGAACCACACCAAGACACATGTCCTAATCAAATTTAATGGACAACATATGGTAATCCCACATTAGCACAACCTTGTGCACATTGTGATACCATCATCATGACATAGTTCATTACATCATCTTACATTTAAAAGTCAAACCTTGAATCATAAAGTAAATTGAAGTGAAGGTTGTTGACTTGAAAGGCAATTGGGTGTTTCATGCTATGGTGTACACCAAAAAAAAAAAAACTAAAAAAAACTAGATGTACATAAACTTTTAAAAGTATTGCAAATTTAAATTCATTTATTTTGAATTTTTTAATATTATATTTAGTTGACTTGGACATTTAAAGTAAAATAAATTGAGACAATCATGAAGATTAATTTTTTTCATTTATTTTTCTTTGAGTAAATGTACAATAATTGCATTATAAAATTTGTTTAAAACACCATATTTGACAATAATATACCTTTTTTTATTAAAAAAACTCTACGACAATTTTGTGAATAAATAAAATCAACACCTAAAGCATTTACATCTTCAATGAAAAAACATTTTACAACCTACAAACCTCATAATCATCACCAATATTATAACATAATGTACCACCAAAGGTTCAAATATAATTCAAATATAAACTTCATGATTTCAAAACAAATTGAAAAACAATTTGATGGAAGATTGTTTTTTGTACATTTATATATTGATGTGTAAAATTTCATTGACAAATTCTAACCAAAAGAAATATTTCTTAATCTATTTGTTAAAATAATATTTCTATTACAAGCAACCACATGTTAAAAAGTTGTCTCACAAGTTTGTCTCTATCTCTTTTTCCAACGAACTTTTAGATCAAACCTATTGATCTACCAAAAAATGTGGAAACAATGGCACTACAAGGATTCTTAGATGTTCTTTTGAAAAATACAAGTTTCTTGGAACTACATAGCTTTTGAAAGGACCCACATTTGCGAGAAAGAAAATAGTAGGTAGTTTTTTAAAGTTTTTTTGTCGTTCATTTGTTTTTTGTTCCTAGGTGGTTGCTTGGTCACTTCCAAGTTTCCACCCAATTTTCATTCTTTGGTTGGAAATCTCCTAAAATGGAGTGTTAGAAAAAATACCATGATGTTGCAATTATCACTATAAGCAAAAATAATGATTTGGGGACATAATTGGAAAAGGTTTAGTCAAATGTGCAATTAAAGGTTGTTCACATCTTAATCTATCATGATGTTAAGAAATTATTGCAAATAGGATTGATGTAACAATCCTTCACAATACATCTTTTATGAGATATTGTTAAAATATTTTGATAAACTATGTCTTGGACTTTGATTACTAGAATGAATTGCAACAAATGATTTGAAACATTATCATATTTGTACTTGAATTGGGCAACACTGGCTACCATTACTACACAAAAAATGCAAAAAAGGATGATGATGGCACCATGCCTAAAGAAAATGACAATAGGAAAAATTAATCAAAGCAAGGAAGGCACACACAAAACATTTTCCATACTAGGGCTTTTGGTGACAATGATAAAAAAACATGTTGTTACTAGAATGAGAAGCCACAAAGGCCAAACTTGGCTAAAAATTGTTAATATAAAGGTCAATGTGGGGAGGTCATTAACAATTTCTTTGTCCAATTGTTGTTGAGGGGTTCAATAGGGTTGTCAAGTGGAGATGCTCTTAGTTTGTTAAACATAATGAAAATAATTTATCAATCACCAATATTTATTAATATAATACTTGTAATGCCCACTATTTATTCAACATTGATTTTTTGTTTAGATATTACAATATGAGAGGGTGGGGAATAATACAATTTATGTAACAGTTATTATAACAAACAAATTGCCACCACCATAATAATGTAGTAGGTTTAGCAATATTTAATATTTAATAAATTTTCTTTTCATATATTGACAAAATCATTAAAAAATTAATATACTAAAAAATTGGTGATTTTTTGGGGGAAACATTAGTGTTTTTGACAATCCTCAATATGTCCAATGGGGTGTCTTCAAAAATAGATAATTCTTTTTTTTTTGGTTGTTATGGAGGAACAAGATGAAGACATGATAAAGTAGTAAGAAAAATCTTATGGGTCTCACACATTGATGAATTTAATTAGTTCGTTGGACTTCCCTCTACCCTTCAATTCATGATTCAATAAAGAAACATAACAATCTCATTGATTATATCTACTTAATTTCAAGGGCATCTAACTATTTAAAACTCTAATTACATATGTATTTGATAGTACACTTTAATAAAATTTCAAATTTCTTGAATTATTTTACTCTTGATTATTTAATATTATCATGCTAATAAATGGTTACTAAAAACATATAAAGTAGATGGATGTAAAAGGTTAATATGTAATTAAAGGTTGATGGGTTGTTAGCATGTATTTGATGAAAACAAAAGTTACACTAACCATTATGGTTAGCTAAAAATTTGGAACCAAATGAAAAAGTGTTTCTTGATTACTCACCATCCATCCCTCATAGTGCATTGTTAGTTGTTGCCTTTTGCCACTAAGTTAAAGACAATCAAATTGAGAATTAAATCCATGATTGTTATGTCCGAAAAACTTTCATGAACACCTAACTTGGATATGTGTTAATTATGTATTTGTAATCCATCCTAATTTAATGGTGTCAAGTGTCAACTAATGTTGGTAGTATGTTTGAATTTGTTAATAACCTTCAAATTTGGTATTTAAGAAAAAAAAATCAATTATAGTTTTTTCCCCAAAATTAGAACAAAGATCTTTCACTTGTTTTGGTGTTTTTGAAATTTTTTAGATCAAATAACCTCTAGCTATACTTACATGTTAATTTGTTTTGCATGATTGAATCATGAATTATCATGGTCACCACACAATGTTCTGTAAGACATGTGAAATTTTAAGGTTGTGGATTTGTGTGAATGTAAAAACATATGAAAACTATGGGGTAAAACATAATGTGGGAAGTTTGGAAATGAGCATCCAAAGTTTGAATTGTTATATGAAATGGGGTGGAAAATTGTGGTTACTTGGGAAGATATTTATGAACTAATGATTAGGTATTTAGGTTAACATGTAAATATGATGGGGATTAGTTATCAAAAAAAATCATCCTATGATTATTTTGAACTTTTTAATATGTAGATAAAATTTAAGTTGACCTTAGCATGGGCATGACTCGAATCTTAATCAAATTTTGAGTTTGAATGTAATTTAGAAATTTAGAAATAAATTATACCTAATTATGTAAAATAAAGTACTTATTTTAACAACCCAATTTGACATATTTAAACCCTTGGCAAAGGAAAGCCAAATAGTGGGTCATAGTTGAATAATCAATTGTCAATTATATGAAATTGGTTACCATTTTATTTGTCTTATGAAATGTGTGTGCACACAAAATGGAAAGGACATTTATCTTATATTAATTGATATAAATGAGCAAGATGATGACGAATGTTAATCAATGTTTGGTGAGAGCATGGGGAAGTGAATATATAATTGCATCGAAGCATTTCCATGGAAATAGCTTAGAAAAGATTATGAATAAACAAGTTATTTACTACATGCACATCAATAAGGCTATCTTCTTCTTTCATATCTTTTCAATCTATTATGAATGATTAGACTTTAGTGTAAAATCAAAGGGGTTCTTTGAAGTTGGAAATAAAAACTTGAAAAAATATGTTGAAAACTATAACATAGGTAGTGGTCCTCAATTTTCAATTTTGTTTTTCCCCCTAAATGTTCACATCAAGGCAACAAAAAAATGATACAAAGTGTTTTTTTGGAGAAAATGAGCCCAAGTTGCTATATGACAAGGGAAAAAAAATTAGCTTGCCATATTTTTAAAATAACACAAAGAAAAAATTAAGAAGAATCCTATTTTTTCTACTACCCTTTTTGATTTGTAAATGGTGCTTTGATAAACTATAATGGGCTTCATATAAATTCATGAGGTGTTTTATATGCATATGTCCAAATACCTTGATTTGTATATTTGCCATTTTAGGAAAATTGGTTCCAAAAGGAACCAAAATGGGAATCATGCTTTATATTAAGGTTGGGTTGTTGTATATGTTGTATATTTTTTATTGATGATTATTTATATAGTATATTGCATGGTTCATATGTTCTTATTGATTTACGTCTGCCCCTCTAACATTTAGTAGATGTGATGTTCCTATTTTTTTCAATGTCCATTTTGTTTGTTTGATTTGTTTTGCAATTATTCACATATTTGTGTAAATTGCTAATGTTTGTATGGTGTTTTACATTTGTTAGTTCTATATTTGTTGATTTGAATATTGACCCCAATTATAAGATCTAATATGTTGTCATTTGGTAGTGTGTTCAAACCATGTGTGTTGACTTATTATACCACCTTTGTTTTTATATTTTAATTTAAATAATATATCTAACAAGTTTACAATGATGTTTTGCAATTAAACTTTTTTCCACCATTGCTAAATTTTGGTAACATAATTGGTGTAGTGCCAATCTATAGACCATTGGTTAATGCAAGTTTTGGCATTTTATTATATTTCAAAGAAGTCTAACAAGTTCATGTACATATGGAAAATTTTGGTTCAATATTTGAAATACATTGATTTGTAAATAACGATCCATCAAGTTTTGGATACACATCCATGGTGTCTATTGCTAATTCTTATGGAATAGTCATTTTGTCATTTGGTATATGATGTTTGCAATCCAGTTTAAGTAAAATTTCCATATCTTCCAATTTTGTTTCTAAATTTGATATATCACATATGTTTAATTTTTTCATAAATTTTCTCTCATTACAAATTACACAAAAATAATTAAACTCAAATACACGACATTTTTCATGAAATTATTGAATTGTTTAAGAAATTACATGTCATTTTCATTTTTTAATTGTGGTGTGAAAGTATTAACTACTTTAATACTTGTAGCCACTATCATTATGTTGTTTCATTTTCCCATTCAAAAACTCTACAAAAAAAATAAAATTGTTGAATATCAATATTGTCATATTGATCATTTATTTTACTACAAACCTTTGGAGAAATTTATAAAATTATGTGTTTTAATGACCTATTTGCCTATTTAAAAATTATTTATCATATATGTTTCATTATTAATTTTTAGCATTTTATTGATTTTTTGGTCATTTATAATATATATGTATAGACCATGTTATTTTCTTTTGGTTTTTTCTGAATTATTATATAATTTCAATTTGAATGATTATATCACATTTTTGGGGGTGCTTTTTTGATAAGTGAATGGTGTAAAATATGTTTCAAATTGTGATGTTTGAAATATCAGAATTCATATGATATGCTTTATATTCTATGGATAAATGTTTTATGATGGATATATAATGATAACCCTAACATTTACTTTAACATTTCATTTTAACATAGTAGTATATTATTAATTAGTTTATATGATGAACCTACGAGAACTACAATTGTCTTTTATTATTTTAGCTTCATGTAATTTTTTGATTACAACTAATTCTAAAAACAACCCATGTCACTTGGAAATTAATTGTCTCAATTTTTTTTGTAACAATGTATGCATATTAAGTCTATATATCACACCACTAGAACACCATGAATAAGTTTGTTATTTTTGTCACAAAATTTCAATGGTATTATGATCTTTTGAACTAAACCCTAAACCCTAAACCTCTTAAATCCAAAAAATTTCATAGTGTCATGTGTCAAGTTAAATAAAACCCTAAACCTAAACCCTAAACCCTAATACCTAAGGGGTAGTTGCACAAAAGTTGTATATTAGTTTTCTTTTAGCTTTAGTTGCAGGGCGGTGTGGTTTTAGTGAACACAATTGTTCGTAGTGATATAACATTTTCAATAATGCAATAATATTAATGTAACTATTGGTAAAGAATAACAATACTTCTTTAAAAGAGTGGGTTTTTGGCAATCAATATTGGTGATATTATTCCAATTTTTTAATTTCTCAAAAGAGGAGAATTTGTGTTGAAATGTTTTTTTGCAAATTGAAAAATGAAGTTTCCCAAGTTTTTCTTTAACAAGATTTGCAACTTTCATGCATACAAAATTGTGTTATGGTCAATATTTACTTGTCTTCTACATTGTTTTACACTACTAGTGAGTGACAATGAAATGATGAAAATATGAGTTTATTTTGTGGCATTTATATGAAAATATTGAATGACACCGCATGCAACTTGAATTGATTTCCATTTCAATTGAGTTTAGCTTCAAATTCAATTGAAGAAAAATGTGGTGCATAAGGTATTGAAAATATGCTTGTCATTTTCATCATCCATGATTACAATGTTGATAAAGAAAATAACTATAAAAAAACATTGTTCCATTCCATTAGTCAAAGTAGATCATAGATTATAAATAATTTGAAATTTTTCAATTAAAATCTAAATTATTTCCACATGACTTTATTGTAGGCATTACATTATAAAAATTACTAAATAAAAAACCAATGTCTCACATATTTTTATCAATTATAATGTGAAATTTAGTTTGCACAAACATCGTTTATGTCAATTTTGTTGTGTGGACTTTGGTTATGATCTTGATTGAATGAAATTTTGTTCAATTGCATAGTAAAATCCATTTTTGTGTGTGTTAACTATTAGTCCATTATGCTAACACAAAAAAATAATCTTTGTATGTATTTTTTGTTGTATACATATATTTCAAGCTAGGTACAACACCATATTCAACATATCCAATGTCCATTGGCTATAATATACATTTTTATCTATCAAAATGGATATGTACAATATTTGTATATCCGTTTGTATGTCATGAACACAAGATTCTAGAATTTCAAAGTCCATTTGTATAATTTGATAGACAAAAAAAAATAGTTTCATTATGCACATATTTAGAGCATGCGCCCTCTTCATGAAACCAACATAATACAAATCCTTTTGCCCCGTATTACATTTACAATAAAATTTATTTATTTTATGTATTTACATGTAATATACAAACACATCTTGCATTTTGAGTAAATCACATGATGGCTAGCTTGTGAACCAACACTCACCAACCCACTGTGCAAGATGGATGTAGTATGGAGTGTGGACACAAAACATTTTTTCATTGTATTCTTGTCCCATATATAACCATGGGGGTTACCTATGTATCAAATGTCCACATGCATCTATCTACCTAGTAGTTGTCACTAAATGTTTTTCTTACTTACCTAGTGCATAGTAACCATTTACATTCCTTGCTTACTTACTTATCATGCTTATCCTCTTACATAGGAAATATGAGGGAGAAGGATGAGGGTTTACAATTGAGGTTAGTTATCCATAATTGATTCATAAGTAGTTTCCAATGGATGGTGCACTAATGGGTTTTGGGCCAAATGATATAAAAGAAAGGATGTGGAGTAGACACAATAGGAAAACTTTGAGAAATTAAAAGAAAATATTAATTGATGACCTAATTTTTACACATCCTAAAAAAACAACAAACACAAATTAGGCAAATATGTAGCATATATAATATTTTCATGGCTAGAATAAAAAGACCAAAGGTCTTTGAATATCCTATACCATGGTCTATGGCCTTTTTGCTATTACATAATAAGGTAAGGCCTAAGCACCTTATGACGTGGAGTTTCACATGTTTGAGACCAAATGAACATGGGCAAAAACACATGAACCCAAATTTCAAAATGTGAATATAGGAAATATGTGTGAAGTTTTATGGTATCTTATTTAATTACTTGTATGATTTGAGTTTATCATTTTCCATTTATCCTATGATTGCCCACTTCATTGCACACCTTATAATTAAAATTAATATTTCATTTACAAGAAGTCACGTGCTTTTATACAAGGTTTTTGTGTGTAAGGATAAGGTCTTCAATGCATGGACCCATAATGACACAAGATGAACATGGCTATATATATATACAATTTGGAACGAATTTGGGTTACATTACAAAACACAATATGTATCATAAATATTTTTTATTTATTATATTTGTTGAGTTTGCTTTTGAAATGGGTGATTGAAATTTCATCCCACCTACTAATTTCACAACAAAAACCATGTGACCATTGGACATTCCCTCGAAGATTAAATTTTTTGAAATAAAAATTTCTCAAAAAAAATCATTAATTTAAAAAAAAATTATTAACACCAAAATGGACCCTTTCATCACATTGATTGTTGAAATCATTTTTTGTGGGCTGATAAGTTTTCAAAGATTTGAAACTTCTTTATTTTGCTTGTAATTTGCATAGGCATCATAATTTTTTCACAACATCTCTCACTATTTATGCTCATTCAATTATTGGTAACAACAAGTTTATTCAAAAGCCTTTATATGTCAATGTGGAAGCAACAGTTTTGATGATATTTGGGTGGCAATGTTATGTTTTTCTAATGATGCAAAAGTTGTACATCATGTAATTGAAAAATATAGTAGTTAACGAATTTGACTTCTAAATGCAACATGATCATTGAAGAAGTAATTCTAAGGTTGGATCAAGCTTGAATCATTATTTTGTGACAAGTATTTCCGGGTCTAATCAAGATAAAACAAGTTCACATAAGGTGAGTGTCTTTAGTTTTACCCTATAACATGGATAAAATACCAACAAAATAGATTCTAACAAATAGATTTTTTACTTCAATTTATAACCAAACCAAAAATATGTATTGTTATGTTCACAAGTGTTATTATTGGGCTTTGTAAGAAAATCAATCAATATAAATGTTTTTATGATGCATGTTGTCTATGGGTGTTATTGTGATTATAATATTAATGTCTGATGTTTTGCATTTTTTTGGGATACAATTTATGTCTATAATTGTTGGAAATAATCATAGCAACTTATGCTTATTGCATAAATCATGCAAATTTGGATATTTGAACATTTTGTGCACATCAAATGCATTCAAATGATTTTTTTTTGTACACATGTTTGAGAATCAAAAAGATGCAAGTCTTTAGTAGCCAAAATGAAGTTGTGTTTGAAAGAAAAAAAAGAAGAGGGATGTTTGCAAAAGAGATCATGGAAGTTGAATAATCTAGTGACATTAATTAAGCAATACAATAACCACCATGGTTATGGTTTTTCGCATCTTGAATGAAGAACAAAATATATTGTTTTATGTTTAAGCATGAAGTTGTATAATGAAGTAAGGTTATACTTGTAGTGTTTTGTTACACAATAATATTTAGCTAAGTAGGGTTACATTGGTTAGGTTGGGCTAGCAATGTACAATTATGCTAGTTGGGTATGCTTGTACATTTGGTTAAACTAGGTAATGTTATACTAGTAATATTTGGTTGTGTAAAGTCATATTGGTAATGTTTGGTTGGGTAAGGTATGCAACTTATTTTAGGACTTTAAGATTAATTGTGCATGCCATAGGCCTCCGTGGTTGATTAAACCTACATAAGTCATGTCATGGAAGGACCATTTGTGTTGATCAAACTCAAACACTTCCTTTGAACTTTGGCATCACATTGGAAAAATGTTCATAATGTGAACAACAATCAACAAATCATTAGAGGCATAGAATTGGTGTTGGATTTAAAGAGTTTTGTTTTAATAGTTTGAATTATTAGAGTGTTTTTTCATTGAATCTATCAAGAATATATAGTTTCAAACTATACAAATATTAAACATATACATCCAATACATATCAATAACCCTGCATATTTTGCATTTGAACAACTTATAACAAATGCATGTAACAAATATGTAAACTATGGAAAATTTGGCCATCGGATTGTTGAACACACAAAAAAATGCAACAAAAAATTAAAAATAAGAAATGAAGAAGAAGAAGGAAAAGAAAAAAAAAAACAAGAAAAGAGAAAAAAAAGAATTGATTTACAATTAAATGACTTGAAAATCCTCCCCGCTTAAAATGGAAAAGCCAATGAAGGAATTGATTTGGAAATGCAAACTACTCAAAATCCAAAGACAAATTTTATTTTGTTGGACAATTGGTTTGTTCATTTTAGTTAAGATTTGAAAAAAAATTTAAATTGAACAATGATGATGAAGACATCCTAAGAACTACAACATTAAGAAAAAATATGAAAATTGATAGTAAAAAACTCAAATTTCAATATTAAAATACATGGCATGCAACTCTTATTAACAATAGCTCATATTTGGGTTGAAGACATTTGTTAAAAAAATATTTATGTAAATGTCAATCATTGCATATTTCAAGAAAATGGCAACAACTTCCAATTAATTTGAAAGGGTTCAACAAAGAGAATCATATCTTCACAATGAATTGGATGAACTATCATCAACAAATCTTTGAAAATAGTTTGTAGATTTGATACTGAGCTAAAAAATAGTTAGATTACACTAATTCTTGAAAGAATGCCTAAAGTAGTCGTAGTTACATGGTCATGCTTGAAAGAATGCTTAAGGCAATTGGAGTTACATAGGATTTATTAAAATTTTCAAATTAGTAAATTCAATGTTTAAAATTAATTAGAACTCTAAAAAAAGTTTTTAGCCTTTTAAAAATCCTTTAGGATTGAAATATACTTGACCATTCAAGCTAAAAAGAAAGATGGATTTATTTTTTAATATAGCCAATTTGGAAACATTCAAAATGTATGAATATAGTTTAGAATGGAAGGATGTGTTTATGGAAACGATGAGTTAAATGTTGACATCTCTTCTCAATACTTAAGGTTTCAAGGGGTTGGAAATATGTGTGTTTTAGTTATTTTTTGTAATTTCCATATAATTTGTAGATAGTGGATCATTTCCAACTTAAAAAACTTCAACGAAAATGCATATTCCACCATTGTGGCTCAATAATTAAAATATTCACATTTCAAAAAAAGAAGACCATGAACATTCACCATGGCAATTGTGTAGGACCAAAGTTGAGAAGGTTGCACAAGCTATCAAAGAAGGGATGCTCATTTAAGTCGTCATAATGTTGAACAACAAATTCTTTTGTAGGAGTCATAAACTTGATCATCACCAACTTGTATCACTTGCATTTAAATCTACCAATGATTTTTGGGATTTGTAAGACAAAACAAAAGCCAATAATTATCAATTATTTAATAATTAGTAGAAATATTGATGTGATATCCACACACATTTAAATTGGTAATAGTGCAGTGGTGCCCAAATTTTGCAATTTGTCAAATATTATATTTAAATAATGAAGATAGTTAACAACATATTTGACCGTGTTGAATTCACACCATTTGGTTTGATTGTAATGAAAGTGTGTTTTAGCCATCACAAACCACAAAGATGTTGCATTGCTTAATCCAAAAATTCTCATATTGCATCCCTTTTGCACCAATTTTCTAGAAAATAATGTATTTATTTAGGCATGTTAATTAGAGAAATGATACACCAAAAGAATTATGACACAATTTACTAAATTGCAACATTTAATGTTGGATCTCAAATGAAAAATATCATAACTCAAAATGTTGAAGTTAGAATATTTGATCATTTGAAACATGAAACATATATATAGTGCTTAGATTAACAAGAAGGAGACAAAGCTTTGCAATAAATTTAAACTTATATTCACAACACAAAATTGTGCCTTTTAAAGAAATGGCAAATCAAATTGCCAACCTTTTTGTTTTTATTAAAATTTTCCATGTTTAATGATGTCTTTGATTTCTTGTTACCCATCATCATTCATTTTGATGAACCAAATATTTTAAACTATAGCACATCCAATCACACAAAAAAAAAGTTTAAAAAACAAAAAAATCAATTTGATTTGTATAAAATGGACATGGTTTTAAACTCCAGTTATCAACATAAGCATATTAATTACAACACTATATGTTAAAATGGAACATTCACATCAATGCCGAAAGAGTATTTAAACAACACAAAGAGGAAAAAATTATGTTGAAGTCTCCATCTTATAGATACTTTTAGACAAAAAATTTTAATTTCATAACAATTGAAACCAAGGCAAAGTACTTAAGCTATATTTTCTCAAAATACAATTGGAAACTTTTAGGTTGTTATCACATGTTGGTATGAAACCTGAATTACACGAGGGTTTTTTTTGTTGCAAAATCATTAGCAAGATATTTGACCTTGAAAGTTTGAAAATGAAATTATCGTTGTACAAAACTACAAACAATTTCAAAGGGTTTTTTTGAAGAGGTATTAAAAAATGCACATTTGAAATGTCACAAAATAAAAATAATGAAATGTTTGGCAACATGACATGAATAGAATCTCTCAATTGATGATGTTGCTTGTGCCTATTTTTATGATAACCTAATTGTCAATAACACAAAAAAATATTATCCTTTAGATTTCCACACCTCATACACCTTGATATTTAAAAAGTAAATCACATGAATAAAGCTTGAAATTGTCTCACTTGAGATTCAAATGTTGTGTGGCATCTTGAACTGGTTTTAGCAACAACCAAAAATCATGTCAAAACAAAATAAAATCGAAGAGCTTCAAAAAGGTTAAGTTTAAGAACAAGAGCTTCAAAGAATTCCATTCCAAGATCAATTCTAGGTTAATGTTAGTAGGATGAAATCTTTATTAAAACCTAAAGTTGTCTACCTTGTACTAACTTTGATGTTACAATTGTCATTGAAATTATACACACACACACACTCCCACATATATGATATTGGTATGTTCTTTCCTATGGCATGTTGATATTTAATGGTCATTTAGATGATTAACTATAGGCATATTTAAAGCTATAGTAAACACATTATTATATTTTGCATATGTAGAAAATGTTATGGGTTGGATAATGGTAGGTTCTTAGGATCTTCCCTAAAGCCATGCATCTTACACCTAAAATTCAAATTTATAGGTCATGTGCTAAGTATGTACAACCCACTTAACAAATAACATGCATCTAGAAATATGCCCTAGCCTATGTACACTTATTGAGAATGAGTTTTCTAAATAAAATCCAATATTACATGAACATGTATTCTCAAGGTTTAACAAAACATAATTGTAAAATAAAATAAAATAAAATGCTATAAACCTATTTCATTATATATGGGTAGATGGTATACCTAATTTAAAGAAGTGTAATTAAAGGAACATAGAAAAAGGTAACATGGTTTTTTAGGACTCTTTAGGACTCCTTTAAAGGGTTTGGACCCTACAAGTGAAGAATGCTAAGTATCTCTAGGTTTAGGGGTTAGGGTTTAGGGTTTGGGGTATCTCTAGGTAGGTCACATAACTCAACACCATGCACTTCCCTTGATCTAGTTTGACTAGTTGACTCCATCATACAATTTAACCAAGGACTACAATGAATGGTACATTTAATTTTGAACCATTCCCTATAAGACTACAAATGGCATAAGCTTCTTCAAGGCCAAGTCTTTGCTACTACAGTTCTTATGTTGGTTTTTAATACCCCACCATGCCCCATCCCATCTGTGACTGGAAAGACCAGTCCAAGTACTACTACTATACACTAGTAGGGCCCAACAAGCCCCCCAAAAAACCAAACATATGTATGGAATGGATGATGGGTTTGGATGATAAATGTCTGAGGCACCCTTTTCATCCAAAATCATACTATCTTTTGGATGATGGGTTTGGATGATAAATGTCTGAGGCACCCTTTTCATCCAACTTCGTACTATCTTTTGGATGATGGGTTTGGATGATAAATGTCTGGGGCACCCTTTTCATCCAAATTCATACTATCTTTTGGATGATGGGTTTGGATGACAAATGTCTGAGGCACCTTTTCATCCAACTTATACTATCTTTTGGATGATGGGTTTGGATGATAAATGTCTGGGGCACCCTTTTCATCCAACTTCATACTCTCTTTTTCACAACTAGAATTCTTTTTCATCCATCCATCCATCCAGATCCAACAAGTGTGCAAGTTAGAAGTCCATAGTACACAACCCAACTGTCTTCCCCCCCCGCCCAACTCATCATCATCAAAATCTGACCTAATTTGTTTTTCCCTTTGTCTTTGTAGGTACAATATTCTCCTCTCTCTGGGTTGGTTCTGATTTACACTACAAAAATTGTGTAAGGTGCCTCTCCTTATTATTAGGCTAGTAGTAGCAGGTTGAAATAATGTCAGTTTTTTAAAAATAAAATAAAATAAAATAGTATTATTATTTTAAAAAAATTAAATGTTGGGGGCAGGTCACATGGGCCTGGGGTTTATGTTGTTCTCAGGCATGAGAACTCTGGTTCTCCATGTTCTCTTTGTTCCCCATGTCCTTGAACAACATAATCCCCTCTCTAGACTAGTGTTGGTTTCATATAGGTATTAGGCCTGCCCCCCTCCTGGTATCAACTCTCAACACCGGTCTAGTTTTGACCCTACCCTAAGGCAATATGAGCCTTGTACCCGTTTTCATACCAAGTAGATACCCATGTTGGGTGGTTCTTTGATTTTGTTAATAACTTTCGGTTTTGAGTGTATTAAAAAATTCCGAATCAAAGAACACTTGGTTCCGAGGTATTTTTTGGAAAAAAAAATTAAAAATAAAATAAAATCAAAGAACCATTGGTTTGTGGTTATGTTGAAAACCTCAAAGAAGTGCCTGGTTTTGGGAAGGAACTAACAAATTTCCGGGCAATTATTTGATTTTATCAAAAAAAACAATGAGAGCCATGGTTAGATGTCAAAACCTGGTATTTGATTTTATGAGAACTGTGTGTGGGAACCATAAGAACCGCCCTGATATCTAAAGAGGACGACGTCAAAACCGACGGGTAACAAATGTTGTAGTGTATTTCGGTTTAGGGTTTAAGATATGTTAGATCTTCAATTTTCAATGCACATTGTGTACCCAATCATGGGGTTAAGTTATGTCATGCCAATGCATTTTACATTTTTCTTGGCAATCTTTATTTAGCGCTCGCATTTATATTTTATTGTGGCTAATAGCTAGAGATGTATGGCGTGTTTATGTAGTAGAGGTTTCTCATGAAGTTATTATTATCAAAGTATAGGCCAACATTATCCTTTTTGTGCTTCAATTGCGTTTCCTTACTCCAAACTTTGAAGTGCAATTTAAAAATAAAATAAAAATGGAAGGAATATTGTAGTTGTGCAAGGAAAGATGGAATTTGGTTCACGGGAATGTTAATTATTTTTATTTGTTTTTCTTAAAATGTACCTTACATATATTGGACAATGCATTGCATGACAATGTCATGTTGAAAAAGGAATGAAATGTGTGTTGTGAAAGTTTTTTTTCGTAATACTTCACCCACACTTTTCTCTGAATCACTTGACTCATGATCTACATGAAGATTTCTAGATGATGTTTGAAAACTACCTACATTGAAGCTTTGATCAAAGTTCATTTGACTTCGTCAAAAGGTTTCGAATCCTTTGTGGACATTCCTATCAACAACGAATGAAGTAAATTTCCATATGGATAGTCAAATCATGCATCTAAAATGAACACATAAAAAATGACACAAGATTCTTTCACATCTTCTTCCTAAGAAAGTAGACTTATTTTCCTTCTTGTGTTCATAGCAAGGCATGGAATTATTTCATTTCACACAATAGGGCAACAAATTTGGTATACATTTATATCAATTTCCCAAAAGTAACGGCCAAGATGAATCCAATAACATGATACAAAATGAACATGTTATTCAAGGCTTCCTTATTATTATACACACCTTTTAGCACCCTCAAGGTTCAAATTGCTTGTTTTAGATGATGACAATAGTGAGGACAATGATCAATTATTATTATCAAAATGATCAATTTTATTTCCTTAATGGTGATGCTCTTGAAGACATCTAATTTGTTTGGCTAATTTGTAAGGCATTGTTGACAACCTTATCTAGTTTTATTTAAACATTTTAAAAACCCAATTTACTTTAGAGCTTGAAGGGCACATTTCAAGTAACTTAGATTTGTTTGAGTTGTTATGTCTTTGTTCTTTAACGGGGAAAAGAAAATGGAACCAATCGATAGTGAGAACATAATGGCCTCTTGTAAGTTTGATGATTTGATGACTTTAACTTTCCTCCAACACTAAACTCTTATCCAAATGAAATGAAATTGAAACTCACAACTCATCAACTTTTTTTTTTAGTGGTGAAATTTCAATAAAAAGCATAAAACATAAAAAACCTGAAAATGAAATGATTTAAAAAGGTTTCAATCTCTAGAAGTTTAAAAATGAAATAAAAATTGCTAGATTTGGTTTTTAGTGAGTAGCCATAAATATAGAAGGTAGATTAAAAACTTTAATTTGTATTTTTTTATAGCCAAATTTGGTTGAATCTCCCTAAGGATGATCACCATAAGTTATATATTTTCCTATGGATGATTGCCTCTTAGGCTACATAGAGAAATTCCTTAATAAAACACTGATGTCATCCTATAATATTTAGAGTTAAAAATTTAGAAGTCCTCGGCATAAAACCATGCCCCACAACAAAACAACAATTTTCATATACAAGAATCCAAGTAGCCTTGTTCCCCTTCTCCGCAACCTATTGTGATTTCATTATGTCAATCCAAATAACAAAACACTACAACCATCCACAAGACAATTATATTCCAACTCCGACAAATCTCCAATTCCCTAGGAAGAAAGATAAGAGAGATACCATTTGAGTGGGTCCCTAGGTAGTTGCTAGGTACATCCAAAAGGCAATTTGAATCCAACTTAAGATAGCGCACCATCCATTGCCAATTTCCTAAGCATGACAAAGAAGAGATACCTACCATTCAAGTAGGTTTGTAGTTGCTCCGCCTTGGAAGTTCCCATGAACATTGCACTTACACACACATGAATGAAAAATAATATTGATTACCTTGAACCACATAGTTCAAATGGAGGACTTCAAGATTTTGACCATTTCTTCAACAAATTGATTGCATTAAGACACTAAGACACTTGTTCATGACCTTTCTACTTGCATCAAACACACATAGTTTATATGTTTGATATGGAGAATGATTTGGTGATGTTATTTGTTGATAGGAAGGTAAAATTTTTGTCATTTCTTGAATGAAATGCACAAAAGACACATGTTCATGACCACTCTATTTGCATCAAATGTACCCTAGTGTACATTTTTGTCATAATGATCTTTCTATTTGTATAAAACAGACCCAAGTGTTACATGTTTGTCATAACAACCTCTCTATTTCCATCAAACACTCTCAAGTGTACATGTTTTTGTCATAATGACTCCTGTATTTGCCCCAAGCATACATGTTTGCTAGCACAACTGCTAAATTGAGTTTTGATCCAACACTGCATATTGTTTTGGCTCACACATGTGAAAGTGATCTGTGCTCACTCAAATAAACCATAAAAGGAGCAACAGTGGCAAGATCAACCTTCAACTAAATTCCCTCTTTTCCCAAAATTACAAGTATGTTGCTGAATTACAAAAGCTGCTGGAAGACAATGTTGGAAAATCAATGTGTTTGGTTTTTCAGAGAAAATGCTGTAGTGTTACCTCTAATGTATGAGCTTTGGTTCCATCTTCAAGACAGAAGCAAGTCATGGCCCTACACAAGAATCAATCAAATTCAAATCAAATTCAATAAAATGCAGCTGGCCAAGTCACGATGGATATACTGTTAGCAAAACCCAACAGAGAAAAAAAGCCATAAGTCTTGGAGGTCATTTTTGTACTTACACTAGGTAGGCACCTCCAATGGAAGGGGTTTAGGGTTGAAGATGTCATCTCTTGTCTTCACCTTGATGTCAATTTCAGCACCTCACTTTGATCACATGATTCTTGTACAGACATGTCTTGTATAGGTTTGCCCAACATACACTTACTTCTGAACATGAGAGAAGACAAGTAAGTATAACAAAAGTGAATTACCAAACCTCAGTAACTAAGGCAAGAATCAAATACACTGTCACCACTGCCCAATTGAGAACACAAATGTGGCAATTCTCATCCGATAAACCAGTCCTCAAATGTGGCAAGAGTCATGTGATGCAAAACCTGTAGGGAGAACACTGAGTGAAGAGATGTGCATGTAGGATGTGAAACCTGCTCAGATAAGGTTTCCTGATTGGAGATCCCATGTAAGATGTGAAACTAGGCTGTGACCCAATTTCTTATCCTTTGGCTTTTCCTTACCTTCTCTGACAGGAAGCTGCATCCACAAAATGAAAGTCTCAACATGTGCAGACCATCTCATCACCATGATACAAGAGTTGATAATGGTTGGGGCATTCTGCACCTGGAACATATCCTTCAAACACCTGCCAGTGGTTCTATCTTTTTGCCATGACTACAGATTGTGCCTTCTCCAAAGAAACTATCTTTTTCAATGGAATGAAAGAGTTACCTTTGCAGTTCTCAAAAGTGTGCACACAATTTACAATTTCAAAACTGAACACGGCAGCATTTTGGGGTCATATGGCTTGTGCTGATCAATAACCTGAACCACACACAAAATAGGGTTAGGTATGCACATATATTCTAAAGTATCAAAAACTCTGCACACATATGATTTTCCTAATCTGAATAGAAAACATGACATGTCTGTGCCCTAAACCCTAAACACTTGGGAAAAATTGATTTGCAAATTGAAGTAACATCATGGACAGTTTCAAAACAACCTTCTGCTCATGAAAATAATAACCATACACATACACTCCCACATGACATGAACTCCCAAGTGTGATATGTCCCACTTTCTGGCTGCAATGGTGTATGCAACTCTCACATGGTGGACAATTGGGTGCTGGAGATTATAATTTTTTTGCCAGGACTGATTTTTTTCCTACAAATTGTCAGCAGATGGGTCTGCTGCATTATTTGTGTATGGAGGAATCTTTTATAAGACTACAATTATAAAGACCTAAACCCTCAAGACCTTAAACCCTAAACCCTAAGCTGAGACAAATGTACACTTAGGTAGCAACTACGACGCATAGAAAAGAAGAGCTCGTGGTCTCAGCCTTATGCTGGAAACAATGAATCAAGCAAAGTCGGAACAAAAGCCACAGTCCTTCCTCTTAAAACTACCTTAACCACATGAAGCAAAAAGCAGAGACTACGTTTCAGCAAGTGAGAATGTACCTCAATGGGAGGCAGCTGCAAATGCAACCTACAGAGCTTCCAATAGATTTCCAGTGTCCTCTAAAAAAAATTCTACATCCGGAATGTCTATCACATTGTCCAGAAGCAATAGGAAGACTCAGTCATGATCTCAGCTAGCGCTCAAAAGACATATATAATAAAAAACAGTCGAGAATAATCATACTCATTTTCAAGCTGTAAGGGTAAGGTTTTTGTTTTAGCTCAACCCCTGTACAACAAGCAAGCATCTAAACTAGAGAGGCAAAAGAATCTTACAGAAAAAGGATGGAGTTGCAAGCTTGAACATTATGGGCATTTCTGATCTGATCTTGACAATGTGTGTTTGTATGAGTGACCAAGCAACAAGCAGAACAAGAGAAACCCTAACCCTAAGAAAAAGAGAGGAATATTCCACCCTAGAAGATTATGCATATACTGTTCATTTTGCCAGACATCTTTATTTATTTATTTATTTATTTATATATATTTCTGGTATCTCCCTAGTGCAAAAGGTAGGTACAAAATTGGCAATTATTTAATTTTTTTTTCATAATTTGATGGGGAAAAAAAAATTTATTAAAAGAAATTGCCAAAATGTGAAAATTCCCCACAAAAAGAAAACATTGCTTCCAAAATGGTCATGTGGATGGCAGAGTGGGAATACTACATCACAAAATTGAAAAATAAAAATAAAATCTAGAAACTGAAATTATTTATAATTAAAAAATAAAAAACACTGAACAGTACTCTGAAATCGCCATATTTAGACAATAGGTTTTACACACAAGTTGCAAAAAATATTGAAGGATTCTTAATTTTTTTTAAAATTTAATTTATTTTCCCCCTCTGTAGCCAAATTTGGCTAATTCCTCTTGTGGATGATGATCACTACTAGTCTGTGTGCTCCCATGTGCCTCCATTAGGTGAAGGTGTCAGCATAGCCTGACATAAAGAAATACATTTTATTTATTTATTTATTTATTTATAAATATGGTTTGGCAATTTCAAATTTAATTTTATCAAAATTTCAACAAATATCAATAATTTTTTATTTTTTTATTTAAAGAATAGGCCTTTTGCAAATTATTTTGTTCCAAACATTAGTCATAGCTATGGTATCAAGTAAAAATAAATAAATATAAATATAAATAAATAAATAAATAAATAAAATATATAGAAAATATACCTAAGAATATAAATTAAGGTATATGTATACATTTATATATCTATTACCCCTAGGACATTTAAACATTTAAATGAATTCTTTATTTGCCTTGGATTTACTTGAAATAATTGAGAAATAAATGACACTCACTTCATGCAAATTGTCCTTTCAAAATTTACAAGGAATTTTATGGACACAAAATTCATTTCAAATGAGAAACATGATAAATGGGGAAAAATTAGGTATTAAATAAATTACCTTGAGCTTGATAGTAGCCCATTTATTTTCCTTGTCAATAGGTCATTGGCTTCTCCACTAGAAACTAATGTAAAAAATCTAATTGACTTTAAAAAAAAATAATTTAGTGTTTTAATCTTAAATTAAATTAAAATAAAATATGGCAATCACAAACCCCAAGAAAGCACTCATGTTTTTGTATTTAAAAAAAAAAAATTCACTAATTGATCAAAATTCATCAACCAAAAAAAAAAAACCACACTAGGTACTATTATCATAGCCTAAGGTCAGCTTCGGCATTGGACAAAACAATTTTTATTTTTAATTTTCAAAAAATCAATTTGTTGATTTTTTGAAAGAATATTTATTTATTTATTTATTTATTTATTATCTTCAACAAGCTACTAGGATATTGTCATTGTGCATGTTGTAGTACCTTATCTAAATGAACATCAGATGTTGAATAATTATTTTATTTTTGAAAATCAATTATCAACCCTAAACACTAAACCCTAAATTAAGAAAAATTCAACTTGGCATTTTTATACCAAAATAAAAAAAAATCAATAATGAATAAAATTTAAAAAATATATATATACACTTAATAATGTCCATGAAAAGATCTTATTTAAAGAGCAATAGGCACACTTTGCTTTCCTCATCACAATTCAAAATTCACTCTACCCAACAAGTTGAGCCCTTGTTTTCATGGCCTACAATAATTATGATGATTTTCAACACCTCAGCTACCTATTTTCATTAAAAATATATAAATAAATATATAAATAAATATATAAAATAAAGAATTTGACCCTAGGGCAAGGTAATATTTTGGCAAAAGGTGACAAATTTCATACATACCATAATACAAGGGCTTTTTGATTAATTAATTAATTAGTTTTGAAGATTCCATGTGAAAATATAGCTTGCACCTGAATAGTTCAGAAAGACTACCTATTTTCCTTCACAATTTTATTGTTCTTTTGAAAAAAAAAAAGAAAAAAAAAAAGGAGGAATTTGAAAATTTCAACATTTTCTACAAATAATATTCCTAATTAATATCGTAGTTGCCAAGGTACCTACTATGGGTTATTGCACACAACCCCTCGAAGGTTTGCTAGCTACTTTAGCCTACTTGCACACCTAGTTGAGTTTTAGCTACAAACCCACCTAATTTAGGAGGTTAAAGGTTAAAGATTAAAGGTTTAATTTAGTTGAGTTTTAGCTACTAACCCACCTAATTTAGGAGGTTAAAGGTTTAAAATTAAAGGTTAATTTAGTTGAGTTTTAGTTACTAACCCAACTAATTTAGGAGGTTAAA
>Ga0209611_10002112_pt1 | contig 34811 bp, 27 predicted proteins | sample S1TSphgellanicum_3_FD_187693 | JGI IMG/M metagenome (GOLD analysis project Ga0209611, IMG submission 187693) | Host-associated microbial communities from peat moss isolated from Minnesota, USA - S1T2_Fc - Sphagnum magellanicum MG (SPAdes) (version 2) | ecosystem: Host-associated > Plants > Peat...
GTGGCTAAGTTTTTTTTTTTTTTTTTGGGGGTGTTGAATGCATGTGCTAATGTGGCTATGCTTGAAAAAGGCACCCCATCCATCACCAATTCATTCAAAGTGATTTGGAATCATATATCTTTGTGGGGAATAGTTTGATGGACATGTATGCAAAATGTGGGAGCATGGAGGATGCTTTGGTGTGTTCAACAAGATGCCATCTCAAGATGCGGTCATTTGGATTGCTCTAATAGTGGGACATGTGAAATGGGGTCAAGGGTAAAAATCATTGCAACTTTTTCGACAAATTCTAGGAGTGTGGTGAAATATCATTATTTTTGTGAGGGTCTTGATTGCATGTGCCAATATTGTTGCCCTTGAAGAGGGCAAGTGTGCTCATGTGCAAATTGTTGAAAGTGGATGGGATTTGTATGCCTTTGTGGGGAGTAGTTTGGTGGACATGTATGCAAAATGTGAGAGCACGGAGGATGCCCGTGCTCTCACATAGTGTTCAACAAGATGCCATCTTGAAGTGTGGTCACTTGGTATGCCATACTTGGAAGAAGTGCCATGCATGGGCATGGTAAGAAAGATTTTAGACATTTTGCACAAATGTGTGAAGAAGGTGTATAACTAGATGATACCACTTTTTTTTGCCATCTATCAACTTGTATCCATTCAGGTTTGGTGGATGAAGGGATGCATGATTGTGTTTCCATGAGCACAATTTACATGATTTTTGCAAAATTGGAACATAACACCTGCATGGTTGACCTTCTTGGCTATGGTGGCCATTTACATGAGGTAGAACTTTTTATCATGACAATGCCTTATAAAATCTTTGCATGGAAGACTTTGCTCCATGTTTGCAAAATTCATGGTAAGTGGAGATAGGAGAATGTGTTGCAAAACAGGTTCTAGAACTGGAGCCCAAAAATTCTACAAATTATGTGATGTTATCAAGCATTTATGCTGCTATTGGCAATAGGCACCTCTATGAAAATGTTGAATAGCAAAAGAAGGTAAAAGGTATGAAAAAACAGTTGGGTCACACCCAAATTGAAATGAATAATGAAGTGCATACATTTGTAGTACACGATCAAGCATCCCCCAAATGATTGAAATTCATGCAAAATTGTAGAGATTGTCAAGGCTCATTCATGATGTGGGGTTTGTGCCTTGTACTAAATTTGTTTTGAATGATGTGAAAGCAGAAGAAAAGGTGTTTTTCTTTTTTGTGTCACCATAGCGAGCTACTGGTTATTGCATTTGGGCTCATCAACACATCTTCTGTACTCCTCTCCAAATAAGAAAGAACCTGTGAGTTTGTGAAGATTGCCACACTTCCACAAAGTTAATTTCAAAAGTAGTTGGGAAAGCGATCATGATGAGGGATGTGGATCAAATCCATCACATTGAAGATGGTGTTTGTTCTCGCATGGACTATCGGTGATGCCAGTAGTCTCTCTTGTCAACCACTATCTCAACCTCATTTTCTTTACAGTACACATCTAGTGGTATTGTAACATGGTCAAAGTGCAACACTGTTATCAGTTGTGGTACCACTGGAAAGGTGGCCATCATGGAGCCTCCCATTAGTTTTGGTTTCATGCTCTGCCATTTGTAGGACTTAGGTCTGGTGCCTCTTTGGTCTTATGTATGTACAGGAGTTGTTTTGGAAATGCAATGGCGGTTGAGACTAATAAAATTGATGCCCAGTTTTAACACTTTTTCCTTCGCAGCTAGAACCACTGTTTCTTCAAGGATCTGGGAAGTGGCCTTGGTGCCTACTGTGCACCTCAGCTGGCAGATCAAGTAGGTAAAAAGTTAGAACAGCCTTTGGATGATCCAATACCTACACCGGTAGTCTGGTCCAATGATAAAAACAACAATTTTTTCTGGTTGCTCTACAGGTTATGCATATACAGGGCTAATTTGAAATCAGGGTCTCTGAGTTAAAATTTAACATTTTCAGGGTTAAATATAGCCACTAAGAGGCTCCCCTCAGGGAGGTGAGGGCACCATCAGTGTTTCCAAATGAATTTTGTTTTGTAGCTTAAGTGGAATCATCTATCTATGAAGGAAGGTAGTTTGTTTTATTTTGTTTTGTATTATTTTGTAGTGATGAGATCCACCAAACCGGATGCTTCAGATCATGTTCTTGGTGTCTTTGGAAAGCTCTTCACAAGAAGGGGTGCATGGGCTTGGTTCCATGACGTTTGGACTTGTGGTGCAAAAGTTCTTGAATATTGAATGATTTTTTCACTGCAAATTAAATTAAATCGTAGCTGGAAATTTCGGAGGAATTAGAATGTGCCTTTGGTGTTGTTGGAAAATTCTTGATGAGGAGGATTTAATGGAATTTATTTGGTAAGATTTGGATTCAGAATGTGGGAGATACTGATTTTTAAATTATTTCTGCCGTTGAAAATTCAAATAAATTCCCAAAAACCAGGTTTTGGAAGGAAAAATCAGTTGAGGACGTGGTAACACTTGGGCCAACGGCACAGGCCACACTAGTTTATATAGCGATGAGGGAAAAATGGCAATCGTCACAAGAAAGATTCAGCTAGATCTGGCTACGTGAAGTACAAATGTTTCATCGACCTTCTATGTTTATGACTATATACTGAAAACCGTTTTCTCTGTCTACCGGTATTTACTTTAATTTTCTCACTTCTGGCTACTAAACCTCTCCTAAATCACTTCACTTTAGAATTTTAGAATTTTTTATTTCACTTTTGGGTGAAATTTTGCCAATAAAAGAAAGTATGGGCACCATCTAAGGTGACGGTTCACCCTAGCCTATAAAACCACATTCCAGGACACATGTACAGGTGGCTGGCTACTCGCACAAAGCAGTGTTACAATATATGGGCCTCCCACAAGGCAGCTTGGCGACACCATGACACCTGTACACGGCTATACACACAAAATAATTTTACAATATATGGCCCTCCCATGAGGCAGCGTCTTCTCTAGGCATGGGGCTTTGGCAAATCAAAAAAGTCAAGTTTGGTGTTTGATGGCCACAATACCCAGAAGATGCAAAATTTTGCCAATAAAACATGCACCAACCAGAACCCAACTTTTGTTTTTGCATGATGCCAGGCAAATTTGTCAACTTGAATTAGCTGGTCTCTGAGAAGTGTTATGAGGTTTTAACTCGTCAAATTTGAGGACGTCCAAAAACTACCTAATGTTCAATTTGTAACAATATATGCTTTAAGAACGCTAGGTGCAAATTTTGACTTTATGGAATCTTTGAATTCAAGGAGGAGCATCAAACAAATTTACAACCCTTGGTCACTTTATCAATTTATAAACATAATGAGAAAGTTTTATAAGGTCCATGTATTCTTAGGAGGTAAATCCAAGTAATATTTCATGTAAACTAGGAAAAAGATATATGTATGCAATGCAGAATGTATTAATATAATCAAAGGATGAAAAAAATGGAAGAAGTGACTTTCAACAATATGTTGATCATATCAAATAAATGACAAGCTAGATTATTAGTTTCATTGTGAAATTTTCAAATTGGCTTCCACAAATTTCATTTATTTCGGTTGTTATTGTGGGAATTCTAATTTAACTAATGAAATACACTAATAAAATACTAAAACTTGGGCACAATTTGTAAAATATTAAAAAGTAACCAAAAGGCCTTAATACACAGGGTTTCAAACCTCGAAATGCATGCAACACATTTATTTAGCCAGAGAAAAACATTCCCAGTATCAATTTCTTTACCAAAATGTAATATTTATCAATGTTGGCAGGTTCAAGGTCCTAGGTCAATTCTTTGGACAATTCTTAAGTAGGAAGACTTACAGAAAATTATAGAAATTGTTTTCACAATTACACTAGATGTTATATCAAACAAAAGGAGAAGTTCAAAGCTGAAGGTCCTCGTAGAAATCAGAACTGGAAAACCGACTAGTGTTGTGCTTGTAAATGTCAATAGCCTTATATATGGTGTGTAAATCCAGTGTAAGTGTAAATCATTTACACTTACATGTCCAAATATTTTACTTTTACACTTATCCTGTTGCAGTGTATATATATTTTTTACAATTACACAAGGCCAGTGTAAATACTTGTCAAATACACTTACATGATTCTATGTAAATGTTTTGGGGCTTATGGGACATGTAAGCCTAAGTGTAAATATTAAAATTATTTGTAAGGTCACCCTGTCTTTGGGCCTCCTTTCTCCCCAAACCCTTCTTTCAAGGGTATTAATAAATTTTACTAAATTTAGGAATGAAATGCTGAAAATCAGCATTTAATGCACAATGTTCAACACCAATTATAGTAGCTTTACAAGTAGGAGCAGTGAAAATATATGCAGCAACAGTGAAGGCGCTAAAAAACAAAGGAAAAACAGGTGAAACTCAGTTCATCACAAAAACTGAGGTCCCCCCACCCTTGAATGCTAATGTTTTTAATTTTTTTGAATCTCGCCCTATGTATGATCAAACTCAGGGTTCTAGTGTTGTTTTCCTTACTTTATAGATAATTTTATTATATATCTTGAATGACCAGACCTTCTTGCAAAGTCATATTAATTAGTTGTGAGTTTTTATATTTTGGTGGTTTTTTTTGGCAATGGGCCATTTAGCTAGCTTATCTTTTCAAAAAAATATGAAATCTCCCCTCCTCAAGTTACATTTTACATTTACATTGTTATATATCTACATTTTTTTACATAGCCATGTAAGATCATATAAATATAAATATATTTACATTTACATTGTTTTATTGGACCGTGTACAACTATATAAATTTATTTACACTTACACGGAGTGTAAGTTCCAAACCATTTACACGCACAACACTGGCAGAGACCTCATTAATGGAAGTGATCCACAAGCATTGGCAAATTGTATGTGCTCCACTTCAAGCCAACAAGCATCAAACCAGAAGCCTAATAATTGCAATGTTCATAGCCAAGTCATTGTAAGTGATCATCGGTTCATGAATTGAATGTTAGTCACTTTGAAGAATAATTTGCATAAAATGTCTTCGCTTCATGATTGTTTAAAGGACAAAGCCATACCCTCATGAAAATGATGATGTTTGCTCAATTTAGGGTTATCATTAGATAACTAATGATAGGAGCATTGCTCATAAATTTCAGATTTTTGGAACAAAAGTTTGCAATGAAGTCTTGCAAGTTGACCTTTAACTGTTCTTTCTTGCATATGGTTTCATTGGTGGATAGTGATGTGGTAAAGGTTGGTGTCCTGCAATGCAATTCCCAATTAGAAATTTGGAGAGAAGGAAAAAGTGGTAGATATGGTGATATGTTAATCATATTTCCGATCCCCATTTTCATTTTTGCAATGTGAAAATGGGTATGGGAAAACAATGTGGGATTCATGTGTGTAAAAGAGAGTTGACATGCCTTTCAAAGCAAGGGAACGTTGAGGACTCCTCGGTGGGGGCACACCAAGGCCATGTGGAGGTTGAGCCTAAGGTGAAGCCAAGGAGGTCTCACCTTGATGCCATTAATGTTAACCAAAAGCATACCTAAATAATTCAAGCCCATATTAAAAGGGGCCTAAGGCATTATAAAATTTTCATTGAATTGGCCAAGGTAAGGGCCAATGCAAAGGCATGGATGGGAAAGTGCCTTGTTAAATTAATGTTGGCCCAAGAAAGTCCTAGAGCATTGAGTTGGTGCTAGAGGTTTCGCTAAAAGGGCTTGTTGCCTTTAAAACACCAAATTAATATGCATGGCTTAAGTGTCTAACAACATCACATGGCAAACAAATGTTGGTGTTAAAGGTGATGCCAAGGTCTTGGGGGTTTGCATAAAAAACAAGACTTTGAATTTCTTCAAGAAGTTAATGTGATTTAGTTATGTGACAAGATCAAGGGGATTTCATGTGATTAAGGAACTTTGACATGTGTGGAAATCTACATCAATTCAATTTTATATTTGTTAAAATTATTACATCACAAACTTATCATCTCATGCCTTAGTAATGAAAATCATGCAAAATTTGTTCATTCATAATTCGTAGATTTTATACACTGATATTGTGCATTGAAAACACATTCGACACACAAATTTATAAAAAAATGCAAAACTTGTGTGACATTTATTCATTCATAGGTTCATATTTCATTTATCAACACATTTGTTTGTGTGTGAAACATGTTTTCAACATATGATATTCATATGTAAAATGTATAAACCTATGAATGAACAAACTTCACACAATTTTCATTATTAATTCGTCAAATGTTAAATTTATGATGTAAAGTTTCATATTCTAGCTTGTGTTAGCTAAAGATTGTGTTAAATTAATGATTATATGTTGTGGGATGTGTAGGCTAAGTAGTTTACAAAGCGTTGTGCTTTGAGTATTAAATAAATGGGGTAGGAACTTGGAAAAAAAAAACATGTAAATTAATATCAAAGCTAATATTTTATAAAGGTGGTGAAAGGTGTGGATAGGAAGCATCAAACAAGCCATGTCTAAATGAAATCATACTATGGGGGGGCCAAGATTGTTGTCACATTTTATTGTTTTTTAAAGTACCCATGTCTGAGCTTTAATCATGTCAGTATTAAAAAGAATTTTTACAATGTATTTACATATTATGGTAGGTTAGAACACAAAGAAATGAATTGCCTAAAAAAATAGATTTTTTATTTCATATGATGTGATGTTATAATATATTCATCACAAACTTCATGGACCACAATTTGGTAATAATAGTCATGCGAAATTTGTTTTTCATATGTTTATATGGAATAAACATGCATGTCATTTATTTAATTTATATTGTGTGCATTGTTTAAACATGAATGTTTATATGCACATTCATATTGTTTAGACAAAGATGTTGTATGAACTTATTTGTGTTGTTTACACACAAAAGTCGTGCACATGACTTCTATGTTTAAATAATGCATGACATTCGTGTTTAAACAATACAGACCTATGAAATAACATATTTGGCATGGATTTGGAATGAACCCATGAAACCTGTAAATTTGTGATGTTGGCGCAAAAAAAATGTATGCCACAACATACAAAAAAATGCAAATATATTCAAAAGTTGATTGAAATGATTTTTCATCTTTATGAAATTTATAATGTCTATTAAACAAAGTTGTGATTCAATAGGATTGGAATAGGATTATGAACAGGTGAACAATTTGATAATTATCATATCATTAATGAATTGTTTTTAGGGTGATGACCATAATTATGTGGTAAATTAGATTTTTTGCAAACGATCATTTTCAAATGGAAGACGCTAAGAAAAGTGAGGTGGTTTTCCATTTCAAACATTTTTTTATTTATTAATTCAAACCAAAAAATAATGCATGACCTAAAATAAAAAATGAGATATATTATATTATATACACCATAAATATATTGATTATGAATTTATTACTTTCAATTTATTTCATTTTTTCAAATAATATTAGATGGCATTAATTTTGTGAAAATCCAAATATAAAACCCAAACACCAAAGTGAACCCAAAATTCATTATGAAAAAATAGGTTTTTACAACTAAACTTACAATTGAGCTTTAGATGCAATAAACCCTAAACCTTGTGCTCACCCAAAAATGGCAAATGAAAGTCCATTTTTATGGTCCAAATATAGTGATTTTTCAAAAATGATGTTGAAGTTCACACATTTTTCCATTTCCAAGTTCATACCACCATAATTTAAACCTTTTTTTAAAACCTCTAAAAATATGGGCCTTGAAAAAATCAATTAGATATTGAAATGGACTTTATGAAATTGAAATTTTCATTTTAAATGTTAAAATTTTTGAGAGACTTTTTCTTGCTTGATTTTTTCATCTCAAGTGTTATGGTACTTCAATGTGTGGTGGTAAAAAATTATAAACTTAGTTTCCAACTCCACTAGAAGAAAAAAATCCATAATGATAATTTTTTTGGGGTAGTTTGGATTGTGACATTAGATGTACCATCCTTTGGAAAGTCCACCTTGATTTGAACATTTATCCTTTTGGTAAAAAAAAATTGGGTTTGAAATATTAAAATGTAGGTTTCAAATTTTCATCTCACTTTTGCCAAGTTTCTCAAATAGATTTGAATACAATGCAACAATACTTGACTCACTTAGAAAAAAACTACCATTGTGACTTCCAAAAAAGTCCACTATAGTGTGTTTTTACCTTGCACTACAATGACCATTTACAACTCAGCATATTTTTATAGCTTGATTGTTGCAAATTGCAAAAGTTGTGACAACATAATTCACTATATATAAAAGTATATACATATGCAACTCATTGCAACTAAATCATTATAATTATTTTGTCATTATGTTGTACATCACAAATTTAACAAACAACAAATTAATAATTAAAATTGTGCAAAATTCGTTCATAGTTTTGTACATTTTACACAAAAATATCATGTCTTGAAAACATGTTTAACACATGAATAAATGTGTTGATGAATGAAATATAAATCTATGAACGAATGAATGTCACACAAATTTTGCATCTTCCTTAAATCTATGTGTCAAATGTGTTTTCAATGCATGATATTAGTGTGTGAAATGTATAAATTATGAATGAACAAATTTTGCATGATTTCCATTACTAAGTTGTGAGATGTTAAATTTGTGATATAACTTGTATACCATTATTTTGCAACTACTATGTAATTACATAGGCAACAATGTGCTAATGTGGCAATGATGTGTCGACAAATCATCAATGGACATGTGGAAATTTTAAAAATTTATTTTGACATGTAATTTTTTTATTAATTTCATTTGAATCATTCAATTTAGGATTGATAAGATGCTAACATGTTACATTTAAGTCATAGTAAGTAAATAGGTCTAAGGTAAACATGCATTATTACTTACCTAATTTACATGTTAAAATTCAACACACACATTCATCTTCTTCATGGTTATTTTGTGTTATACATTTAGTTTTAGAACTTACATAATTAATGTAGATTTTAATTTGGTGCACCCATAGCACTTTAGATTTCAAACAAGAAACAAGGAAGATATGAAGTTTAAAAATAAAAGGTCATTTTCTTTAAAACCACACTATGTGATTTGAACATGCTTTGTGTTTTTTCTATGTTGTTCCTTTGCTTTTAAAGTTGAAACATATAATGTAAAGCCTACCTTGACATTCCCATGATGTTTTACACCACATAAAATAGACAAGAAACAATAAAGATCCAAGATTGTTCAATTACCAACCAATGATTGGTGATGGGCGGTTCTACCTTAACATAGTCTATATACTAAGTGTACTAACTATTATAGTTCATAAGTAATAATATTAACTATTAATTTCAAATCTAGATACTAATTTAGAATAATAATAATAATAATAATATTATTATTATTATTATTTTATATTAAATATTGTTATTTGTACACAAAAATTAATAGTAAACTTATTACTATTATAACTAATAATTGGGTAGTTACATAAAGATCCAATATAGTAGTTGTAAAATAGCTGCAAAAATGTTGTTAATGAATGTTTCATTTGTTATAGGTATATTATAGTTGTCATATGTGACTTTCATGCAACTTGCTAACAAAGTCAAACATAGTTGACCAAAACCATATATACAATGCATACATTCATCCATGTAAGGGACTATTTTGTACTAATATGTAATTACAATAAAATTCCATGAATTTATGATGTGGAACTTTATTTTTTAATTCTTCATATTTCCATGGGATATTAATTGCATGTTGCAACACATAACTTATTCCCATTGTGCACCAAAAAAATCTCATCTTAGTTACAAACAATAATACATATATGACCAATCAAAGGATGAAGGCATATTTCATTGAATTTTTCTTTCATCCAAAATTCGTTGTTATTTGCAACTAGTGTTAATACCACTTGTCCAATGTGATTACTAAGATTTTAGTTACAAATGTCACTTGCAACTAAAAATTAGTTGCAGGGACTAGTTGCAAAATGGCCATTTTCTACTAGTGGGACTACTTTCCTTAATACTCCATCATTTCCTAATGTAATTCAACACCACAAGATACTTGGGAATCTATCAACCATTTTCCATTGCTAGAATCAAAACACAACTTGACTCCATATTCTCCTCCTTTCCTTAATGTTACACATAACCTTTTTAACAAGAGAGTCATCTCATAACCAAAAACTCCCAACTATTTCCCCCTCCTTCTCAAGATCACATAAGGCCCATATCCTTCCCATAAAAATAGGTCCTTATTTTAATCCTTCTTAAAAATCCACTAGATGATTGGTGAATTACCACCAACCATTCAATTAACTAACCCCATTAGTTTCATCCTTTTGGTAAAGGACGATAAATCTACTAGATTAACAACCAACTAGTTACTAAGATGCCCCATGGTACTAATTAGCTTAGGGATTTCTACCCTTAACACCCACTAATGCATGTCAAACAATGGTGGACCAACACTAGCAAGTTGGTGGAGGATCTAGTAAATAGGGATCAAACATAGTTGGAAAAGGACATTTAAAGGGCAAAAAATGCTAATCATGAGCCAAATGTAATGGTAATGCTTTAGATGACGTTATTAAAGTTTTTTATAGCAATTACTAAGTGCTCAAGGAAGTAGCAAGGCATTGAATCTTGCAACTAGAAATGAATCTTGATTTTTAGGATGTAATGGGGATGTGGATCATCTTCAAGTGGTGCAAACCCTTTTGCAAGGCCACACCTTGGAATGGTGGGCCAAGGAAAAGTAATGGAGCTTAATTAACTTGCATTCAATGACTTAGAAAGACTTCAAGAAGATGGTGAAAAAAAGATTTTTCTTGAATAGTTTAACCTTGAAAGATGGGTTTGCCCACCAGAAAAAAAACCCCAAAATGTAACAAATTGATTTGAAATTACATGCAACTAATTGTCATTTGCAACTAACCTTGGTTATTTTTGCAATTAAAAATCACATTACATATCTTTTGGTCACATTTACAACAATGTTACAATACTAGCTTTTTCATTTTTCCAATGGAATGTTTTTTTGCATTATTTTCATCCTAGAAGGCCCATGTATGACCCATTTGTTGCAAAAGTGACCAAAAGATAGTACCTATTCATTATATATACATTAAGTTGTATAATAGGCCTTATGTATACATTATTTATTTTACATCCACAAGGTATATATTATTATTATTTTCATGGTTTAATTGGGCTTGGTTGGAAAAACTACATAATATAATAACTTCACATTAAGGTATATGTAAGGGTGGTAATACATCAATAATAAACAAATGTATATATGCATATCTTGAGATTATTAAAATTATAATATACGAAGGATATATTACAGTCATATTGCAAGCTCATCCAAGGTTTATTATGCTTTAAAGAATTATTATTTTTGTGTAATTATTATTATCATTAAATATTGATTAATATAGTTAATAGCACCTACAACAAGTGACATTATAAAAATATTGTTATAGATAACATCATTAGGTTACTTTTTAACTAAAATTATAATCAAATAATAATGATAATAATATTTATTTACTTGAATTATTATTACAACATAATAATTTATTTCAATTATAAATTATAAAATTATAATTCATTATTATTTTAATATTAAAATTTACTATAATTATTATATATTTTAATATAATTACTCTGATTACTATAATTCATGTAATTAAAATAATAATAATAATCGTACTAATTACCCTAATTATACTAATTATACCAATTGTATTGATTACAGTAATTGAAATAATTATAATAGTTACATGAATTACAATCCTAGATTTATTATGGTAAAAATTTAATAATTAGGATTATTAAAGTTAATAACTAATAATTTTTTAATTTAGTATTATCATTTTAACTTCATAATTATATAATTGATTGTTTAATTATATAATATGTAATGAAGTACCTTTAATGAAGTACTATGAATTAATTAGCACTATTTTTTAATTAATTAGTTAGTTAGTTAATTAATTAATTTGTTAGAAAATTTATTAGTTAATTAATATTTAGTTAATTACTCATTTACCTAATTAATTACATAATTTATAAAGGTAAGAATGAAAATGAAATATATGGAATAAAGTTTTAGTTGCAATGGTTTATGACTAACCTTGCTAATTGTAAATTGACTTGAAACTTCAATAATTATCCCATATGCTTTAGCTTCCATTCTATTACCCAAATTTAATAATAGTTGACTTAATAGGTTATAAATTTAGGTAGGTCGCTAAACTTAACAAGTGATATAACCTATTATTTAACCTGACCTATGGCATTAACCTAACCAATTACTAAACTTGATATGTAATATTATATTAGGTTATTAGACATGTGGACAAATTAGTCAACTAATAATTTGTAGAACAAAGTGGTAAAACATGTAGTTGAACATGTAGTAAAACTAGGTATAATTTTTTGAAATTTTAAACTGTTAGTTTAAATATTAACTAATGATTATTTTAATAATCAGTTATGACTATTTCATTTTTGAATTAGTTAGTATAAGACTAGGAGGATAAACCTATTTAGAAGAGACTTTTAATTTCATATTGATTTTGTGTTTCTATTTTCATTTTGGAACATGTTTTCATTTTCATGTTTGGAACATGAAACATTTTCATTTCAACCAACTTTTTTGAAGCTTTGAGTAATTTGTGCACGATGCACTCCCAACTCCTTGAATAACTCAAATGTGAGTCCAAGTAGAAGACAATAGAAGAGGGAGTAGTCGGGGCACACTCTCTAATTCACAACACTTTGAAAGGTAGAGGGGCGTGTTGGAGCTCTGAGATGGGACTAGGAAGAGTTAACAACCTTCATTCACTCACACGGGCCTGCACACAACACACACAAAGTGGTTAGTGCATAGTTGGAACACCCTTGGTGCTAAGATGAGCCACGGGCAACACGGACACACTAGACTCACCATAGCCCGGACTTGGAGGAAGCCACCACCTTGTATACTTTGTGGTTAGCCACGAAGCTTACATCCAAATGGCTTTTCTTTCCTAGGACTCCCGAGTGGGAATCCTAAAATCGCGCCGGTTGAGACTTCCGCGACTTTGGAGCCCCATAACTTTGCGAGCAAACCTTGGATCGAAATGTGATCTAAAGAAAAGTTGTAGTTCTTGTCGAAAGTTTTTCAACGGTATGTTGCACGCCCTTTACAGCCAAGTAAATCGGGTCGATTTTTGACTTTTTCTAGTCGAGGGTCAAATTGGCAATTTGACTCCCAGCCCTTCTTTTGGCCATAACTTGTGTTTCAGATATCTAAATGAACAATACAAGCCCATTTTAAACATTTACGTTCCAAGAGCTTTCTAATGATATAAAGAACGCCACAAGCCATGGAGTTTTGACCCCTAAAATTGCTTTCTAAAATTTTGGGAGTCCACGAGGACTCCATCTCCCAAAGTGGGAGTTGCCTTGGGAGTGTGAGGGTTCACTCCCTCATGCTCTCTCACACTTCCTTACACTCCCGGGAATATGTGATGTGACTCTCAGGCTTCTTCTTGGCTCGCACCCTTGCGGCCTCTTTGCCTTAACTCCTGGGCTTCCTTTTGGCTCGCAACCTTATAACCTTTTTGCCTTGCTCGCAAGCCCAAAGCTAGGGTTGCGATAGCACATGTTAGTTTAAGGATTGTAATTAGTTTTAAATTGTTAGAGTTTAAATGTATTTGTTGTTTTAAGATCCTATTCCTAAAAAAATCAGAAGTTGAAAACCTTAATGGGAATAAAAAAACTTGTTAACATTTGGTAACCGCGTAGTGGATTAAAATTCAAAAACAATCATGCTTGGAATATCTATCTAATTAAAATTCAATAGTTTTAATAGATTAGGTTGAAAAGCAATCACGCTTGAAATTTTGATTTATATTATTTTATTCTGTGTCAATTTTAGGATTCAAGTTTATGCTTCTTAATTTAGTTTGAAACATTAGGAGCTAAGTTGAAGTTATCGCAAAGTTTTTGAAAATAACTACTGCCCAAATTATGAAAGAAATCTTTTATAAATTCCTAAATGCTAAAAAGGGTTGTTTTAGTTTTATGTTAAAAAATAATGCAAAAGTTTTCCTATAACTTGTTGATTTCAGAAAATGTCAAGAGAAATTACTAGAAGTCTTAAAAAATAATTAAAATAGGTGAAACATTGACCTGCTCTAGAACTTGCACAAGAATAAGATGAACATCAAGTGTAACCTATGGGAAACGAACTTGTGAATGCACCAAACACGGATGTAGCATAGAGAGGGAAAATTAATGAACTACACCAAAATGTAGCAGAATCGATTATGCAAAGAGACCTAGCAACGCTTTCAACCACTCATCGTGAAACACCACAAACAATAACCCAACCACAGGAAATGAATCTTTATTATGATGACAATCATGAACTTGTTCAACTGTTTGATGAAGTTGTCTCCGCACAACAACCACGGTGATATGCAACCCCATGTTACAATTTACCCATAACTAGTGCATCTACACCAATTGCAACATCTATTGGTTTTCAAAACCACCCACCAAGCATTAATATCAATTTGGTACCCACTAATTTAAAGATGGAACAACTTCACCTACTCAACAAGTTGGAATAACTTTGTCACATTGATTAAAGACCGTCCAATCAATCAGTTTCTAGGGCACATTTAAAGCATGTTGAACCCTAAGTAACACCCACAGTTGTTCGACAAGGAGTTACATATCCATAAAGCACTTGGCCTATCATATTAATATTTGGTCTAGGTGAAGTGACACACCCCCAAACTCTTTAGGAGACCCAAAGGTGGGTCCTAAAGTGAAACAATGGAAGAAGAAGAGAATTGAGGCACACTCCCTAACTCACAACACTTTGGGGGTAGGAAGGCGTGTTGGAGTTTGAGATGGGATTAAGATGAATTCAGAAGCGAGAATTTAAGATGAGATCAACCTACACAACCAAAAAAAAAAGATAATTAATGCAAGTTGAATGGAAATGGTGCAATGGACTTAGTAAGGACAACTTCAAGCACAATTTTTACACACTTTGCAACCTTTGGGAGGAGGCACCACTCCCCTCCCTATAGTATACTTTATGCCTCTCCATGAGGACTACATCCAAATGTCACTTTTCCCCGGGATTCCCAAGTGGGAGTCCCAAAACTGGGACTTTTAATGTCCCAAAACTTTGGATGCTCATATCTTTTTCAAAAAAAATATTTTTTGAATGTGCGAGGACACTATCTTATATCTTTTCAAAATATCTTTCCAATGGTGTATAATATGATCGAATTGGACCTCATTTGACCCTTGATTTCAAAGGATTTGTGGTCGGGAGTCAAATAGCCTAATTTGATTCATGCCCCTTCTTTTGATCATAACTCATGCAAATCAAAACTAAATGACCAATGCGAAAGTACTTCAAGCATCTATGCTTCAATACCTTTCTAATTATCTTGGGGGCTCGATTTGGTGTTTGTTTGCCTTTCCAACCAAATCTCTGAACATTCACAACTCTCGCACGAGCGCAATTCCCAAAGTGGGAATGCATTTGGGAGTCATTGGGCTTCATCCCTTGCATTCTCCCCCATTTGTGAAAATGTGTTTCACAACTAAACACACTCTCGGCCTCATGGGCCTTTGCACTTCACACTTCATCATAAACCCAATGTTAGGGTTGCAACATGAAGGATCACAAGTTCCACATCACAGACCGATTTTAGGAGGAAATCAAGGTGTTGGAACATTAACTTGTTCATATTGCCAACAAGTGGGACATTTGTTCAATTGTTATTTATTTGTTGATGATAGATTAAGGTAGTTATTAAGGGAGGAGGTGATGAATGTTCATCAACCTATTCTTCCAACCACTACAACAATAGTACCCAATGTGTTTGTATTAGGAACTCAAGCCATGAATCTTAGTACAAGTTATACAACATCACCTGTTAATTATCAAATAACATGGTCACAACTTGTTACACCAATTGTACTAGGCAAAATTAGTATGTCACCTATTTCAATTGGAACAAAAGGACTTGATTCCTCGATCTTTAGGAATTATACAAGTTATGTATTTGGGTATCTATACCTAGTACTTGAACAACTTGTTGTACCACCTATATTTACACCACAATTTGTTGGAAATCAGTTTCCTATAATGGTTCAACTAGTATCTAATAAGGAAAGACAACTTGTTCAATAATCTATTATTGCACTAATACTAACCACTATACATGTTAATACCAATTTACCAACTTATGTACCCAGAGGTTTTATTCACCAACCACCGAATGGAAGAGAACCTGGAAACTCACCTAGAGGAAGTTCACCCATAAGAAATCCACTTGGAGTACCACCATTTGATCCACCTATTAGATCTTATGGATGGCCAACACCTGACCCATACATGTTTATACCACCATGGACTCAACCATTTGTTGTACAACTTGTACCAAAACCAACAATTAAGCTGCCATACATGAAATTACAATATCCAACTTATGTTAAAGACACTGATCCTAATGCTCACATCATAATGTTTGAAAAGGCCATTAAAGCGAATGGTGAAATAGTGGAAGTTGACATCATCAACCTCTTTGGTTTTACTCTCAAGGATTCTATCTCTTAATGGGGAAAAAACTATGTTCAAGACCATCCAAATTGCACTTTTGAAGAGTTGGAGCAAACATTTTGTAAGTGATTCAAAATTGTAATGAACAATGAGGAGGTCTACATGTAAGTGTTAAATATACAACAACAAATTGTCGAACATATTGAGGTTTACTATGAACGCCTATTGAAATTAACAATTTGTTTACAAGTTAAAGCAACAAATGTTTTTCTCACCACTATTTTCAAGGTAGGTTCATTACCTTACCTAAGGTTAACAACTACAAGTATGAAGAGAGATACCTTGATTAAACACAAGTAAGTTATTATAATATGTGAGGAAAGTGGACCTGTTAGTTTGAATTGCAATGTTTTGCTAACCACACTAGAGGCTAATATAATAATTAAACATGTAATATTTATTATTATAGCCAAATCAACATTAACCTCTACTAATTGTGGTAAAACATGTCATACATTAGAAACTTGTCATAATTGGAAAAAAAAGGTATTAATTGTACTAACCACCATAGTTAAGTCTACAAAACATGTAGCAAAAACTAAAACCCAACTTGCCAAATTGGGTAGAATACATGTTCATTATTTCCGCATAATATGTTTTAGTGTAGAACATAGATCTGGAGAATGTCCTAAAATTATTGAGGTACAAAACATGTTTAGAACTAAAGTTATTAGTTCTAATGCTATGACAACACCTAAACCACCTAAAATTAACAATGTGCTAGTCAATGTGGTAGTTGCAATTAATACTAATAGTCAATAACTAAAACAACAGGTGTTTAAAGAAAGGGAGCTGATTAAAGCCAAAGAAGTCAAAAATTGGCAATAATAAAAGCATTTACAAGATTCATTTATTGAAATTATTAGACATTGACAACATGGTGGGACTGATGAACAACCTACTATCATCAATGAAGAGTCATTACAAAGTAATTGGGCTAGACTACCTAATAATTCTACTATAATTCAACCAGTTGAAAATAATCAAACCATCAATGCAAACTAGCAACCTATGATTTCAAAATAGGTTACAATAATAAAAACTTTAGAATTTTTAAAAAGGATATCAATAAGCAAGTCCTAGAGACCAAGTATACATTGAACTTAAGTCATATTGCAAGTGATCTCGGATGTCAAACGTTACATTCTTAACTCGGTACCATTAAAACCTAATTTACCATAACCGACAATTACTTCAATTGCCATTTATCATCAAATGACAATGATACATTTTCAAGTAGGGAAGAATTTTATTGAATATGTACTTCTAGATGGTGGTTCTAAAGTTAATATCACTACGGAAAAACTAAGAGTGTAATTAGGTTTGTCAAAACCAAAACTTGCACCTTACAATCTACACATGGCTAATTAAACCATTGCCAAACCTTTAGGTTTAATAAAAGATCTTAAGATTCTTGTCCATGGAATTTTTTATGAAGTAATTTTTATTGTGATACAGAATAGTGTGTTAAATTCTAACTATTCTATGTTGTTAGCCATCCTTGGCTAAGGGATACTAAATTATATCATGATTGGGCAGTAATACTATCATTATACAAAAAACCAATACACTCAAAACTATACTTATTACTAAGAAACTTGGAGCACCAACTAAGCATCCAGAAGTGTTAGTTTGTTATGATTTCCATTTTGGAATATTTGATGAATAAAAGGATTTTATGTTTACTACAAAACTAGGACTGTTTTCAATAGGAACCATAGTTGTCCCTATACCAATCAAGTTAAAACAACCTAGTGATTTGATTGCATTAGCAAGTTTGAACCTGGTTGAACATGTATATGTATCTATTGAACTTGTATATGTACTACATGTTCTATTTGATACACTTGTCAAATCGATATATGTATAATCTATTCATATAGTTATACCCCTTGATACCTTCAAACATCATTTACCAATTTTTTTTTTCCAACCTTAAATAGGAGAAATGGAGATTGACAAAACACCTACTTGAATAAGAGTTCAAAATCTTCACGTTGTTGGATGGACTATCACCAAAGAAGAGCAATTAACCAAGATCAACTTAGGTTTTGAAGAAAACTTGTAATAGATTAAAATTAGTGTTGATCTGGAACCTATTGTTAGTTACCAATCGATTAAATTGTTAAAGGAGTTCAAAGACATCTTTATGTGGACTTACAAGGATTTGAAGGACATACCACCTAAAATAGCTCAACATCAAATTGAGTTGGACACATCGATACCCCCTATTCATCAAACAAGGTACCAATTGAATTTTAACTATGTAGTTATTGTCAAACAAGATATTGACAAATTGCTTGTTGTAACTTTTGTTAAACCTATTGAAGAGGCTACTTAATTATCACCTATAGTTGTAGTGCCTAAGAAAGACAAGAAATTAAGAATTTGTGTGGACTTCAGAAAGCTTAACGTTGCTACTTAGAAAGATCCATAACCGTTACTTTTTACTGATGAGGTTATTAACATTGTAATTATACATTTTTAAATGGTTTTTTGGATACCATCACATTTCTATAGCACTAAAGGACCATTACAAAATTACACAATTTTTTTTGTGTAGGACAATATGTTCTAAACATTTAAGTAAACGAAAACCCTAGCCCTAAAACATCCATCACATATTAGGTACGAAACCACTTTTCAAGTTCATCATTAACTTTGGCTACTTCTTCAAAATATTGTATTTGAATGTTATTAATGGTTTGTTATAAGATAACATGAATCACATGCACATGAAGTGATGTCTCAAGACAACAAAAATGCATCATGATGGAATTGTCAACAATTTGGAAATTCAAGTTCTCCAAATTAGTTTTCACATCATTTGCTAATTCATGCACCACCACATCTAATGTCCTATTTAGCAAGTTCCAATATTCATTGAACATGTCATTGATGTAGACATTATTGGGAGTCAATGTATTGGTAGTAAATATATACCTAGCACAACTTGATTTTAGTGAAAAAATCACATACAAAGTAGTGTTGGGATTAGAAGAATATAATCAACTCATTCAACCCTTCAAGGATGGGCATGATACAAGAGAGCCACACCATTACTTCAAAGTTGCAAAATAATTCCAAATTATGGGTAAATTGGGTGATAATGTTGACATCTAGATGCATCTTCAAAACCATGGCACAATATTTATCTCTTAGCTAGGAACAACATTGAAATCAAGTTTTGACATTCTTCAAAATCCATTGACCCCATGTTTCCATGATGTTGGCTAGTTACAACAAACTTTTAAATTTTCTTTGGACTATGAAAGAAATATGCATACAAATTTTGCAACAATCTTCAAATTTTCCCACAATGCCCAACTTGGAAAGAGTTTGGACCACCAAATTGGTGCAATGGTTCATACATGAATGCACATTGATCATGAATGGTGTGCATTCTAATCTTTCAACTAGATTGTCACATTGGTTCTAATGTGTTGAAAAACACTCACCCCATTAGCTCCAAATGTGATCAATTTGGATGTAATTATATCTTGATTCAAATCACCAAAAGATGCCATATCATCCACAAAATGCATTTCAAATTATTGAAAGTGGCCCCATCAACCATTTATTGCAAGGACAACAACAATGGAACCAATCTTCAACAATGTAAACATGAAATATGGAAACTTGTGATTGTTGACTAGAGTTTGCCATTTCATCACAAGAAAGGAAAATGAACCTAGCACTTTCAACCAAAGAGTTGGTTTTGTTGACAACCAATTTATGCATGTAAAATGCCATCACCCAATTGCTTATGTTTGATTAATAGGTTTTCAGAAAGTTCTTAGCATCAAGGAAATGTAGCAATATGCTCATAATTTCATAATCCACCATAGTTTGTCTACCTTCAAATAACATGTGGAAACAAAGAGAAAATTGCACCAATATCTTGTTCTTTCTCCAAAAGTAGCATGACATGTTTGCTTGAGAACTATATCGTTCCTAGTTACTACATACCATCTTTCATTCTTGGCATGGACAAAACATTTGTTCATGAGGTACTCACCAACATTGCAAACTCTTGGGATCGTAATTAAAGCTTTCCTCCTCTTACCATGTTTTCAAAGGTTGTCTAATTTAGGGGCTAAAAACTTTTCCTTGCCTTCTATTTTGGTATAAACCTTGCATCTTTGCCTTTTATTTTGATACAAACCTTGCATTTTACTTGATGCACCTTCCCTTGTACATTCACCACATACTCATCTTATGGAGGTTTAGTGCTCCAAACATCCTAAAACACCTTATTTTGCTTGCACTCCTTTTTCTTCTTAGTTTTTAAAATAAAAATCCAAAGACTTGCATGAAAAACAAGTTCAATAAAAGGGATGAGGTTTGGGGTTTGGTTGTTACTAAAGGATGTTCCATTACTGGACTTAGTTTGAAAAAAAAACCTATGGAATTTAGAGTTTTGAGGAGGTTACAAAGGGGCCATGTTCAATGAAAAGGATTGAAAGCAAGGGACAACAAGAGCAAAGGATCACAAAACCTAAACCCTAAACTTGACATTCAATTGAATGCTTAACATTTGACGGAATGAAAATTGACTAAATGCAACAATGTTTGAGTCACCTAAATGTAACAACATTTGACTCACCTAAATGCAATGGAAAACAAGGAATTGTAAAAGTCCTAAAAAATTAACTTTGCATCTACTACTTTATAAAACCCTTGAGCCTCTTCAACACTTTACAAGTTGTGACACCGCCCCCCATCCCAAATCAATGAACTCTAGCATTAGATTTAGAAATAAGCATCCTAAGTTATAACTACACAATTTGGTGATGGTGATCTCAATTGCAAGTTGAAGATGGTGGGAACATCCATTTTGTATGCGTCAAGTGGTGAGTCCTATGTAATGATTGTTATTTTTTGGGCAAATGATGACAACTACATGTAAATATTGACAATAATGGATGGTGCGATGGAGCCATTTGGCGTCTAGACAATTTTCAAGCCTGCCATGTGCAATGAATAGGCATTAGGGTTTAGGAGAAACTATAGGTGAAACACATTCACAGGTATGTAGCCTTTAAGATAATTCCACCCTAATTTTTAGGCATAGAGGTAGAAGAGGTAGATTCCAAGTTGAAATCTGGTGAGATTTTGCTGCTAAAAAAACACATTGGTGCTGTTCTATTCGAAGTCTGCTGAACCTTTTTTGAAGTCTCAGTTTCAGTTTTATGGGCAGGGTTCCTGCCTGCTCCAACTCTTCCTTTATTTTTTCGTCATCACGCCAATTGTGAGCAACAGAATACAGCTTTTTCATTTTACTGTTTGGTTTATGTTCCCTGGACACTACATGCCTCCATCAATGAAATCGTTCTTCAAGATGGTTTTCAATTCTTTTTGGACTGCTCACCCCGCTCAATCAAATGTTTCTTGACTTTATTCAAACTGAGAAATCGGTCCTTCATGGATATTCAAAACAGGTCCTTGAAGTTGTGATTTTGAACTTGTCTACAGCACAAGGATGCCTTGCCTTGGCCCTATAACAACAAAAAGCAGAGTTCTTGAGAAAAAGGTAACAACAGAAAGAAGAAATAAGGTTAGGTATGATACTTAGGATATGTACCACAATTCTGGAACAATCGAACATTCACAGCTAACAGCTGTGAAAGCTATGCAAAGGCCTGCTTCAAAAACACAACTTGTATGATGCCTGAAAGAGATCAGGGAAGACTTAGAGTCACCAGAGACCAATGTGAGCCAGCTGGCACCAACAGTGGGCTGTGATTAACCTTGAAAGCAAAATGAATACCATTCATCCACTTCCTACCAATTGTGTTAATGATATTACAGAGCAGATGCCACCCTAATCCTTGAGGGATGTACTTGGTTATGTCAACCATATCACTGTACAGGGGGTCAACCCTACATTACTCTTCCAAGGGATTGGATTAAAAGATATTGGCAATCAGAAATCCTCCACTGTTTCAAACCCACAGAAGCCATTCATAATTTTAACACAACTGTACAATGACAACTTCTAAGCAAACAGAAATCCTTCACCACCTCAGGACCAGCTTTGGTTCACACTGCTGCATTCTTTGATGTTCAGCTATGGCAGTGTAGTAATACCATTAGATGTGCTCCACACCAAATGAACTCAATCTAGTTCTTGACAAGACAGACTACTGGCATTACCAATAGTCCATGCAAGAACAAACACCGTCCTGAAAGTGATGAAAGTGATTGGCATCCCTCACTATGATTGTTCTCCCAACTAATTTTGAGATAAACTTTGTGGAATTGTGGCAATCTTCACAAACTCGCAGATTCTTCATTATTCGGAGGGGAGTACCAGGATCTGTGTTGATGAGCCCAAATGCAATGGCCAATTTCTCACTATGGTGACACAAATGAAAGACCTTTGATTCTTCCTCCACATCGTGCAGCACAAATTCTTTGACTGGCACATACCCTGCATCATGCATCAGCCCTGACAATCTCTTCAGTTGTGCATGGATTTGACTAATCTGAGGGTGTTCCTGATCATCCACTACAAATGTATGCACCTCATTCTTCACTTCAATCCAGGTGCGACCCAGCGGTTTCTTCACACCTCTTTCCTTTCTCTGCCGTTCAACATTCTTACAGAGATCCCTTTTGCCAGCAGCTGCATATATGTTTGATAGCAGCACATAGCCCAAAGCATTTTCAGGCTCCAGTTCAAGAACTCATTTAGCAATGCGTTCTCCCATCTCCACATTAGCATGAATTCTGCAAGCACCAAGTAAAGCCGTCCACAAAGCCTCATCTGGTCTAAAGGGCAATGCCTGGATCATGTTCTCTGCCTCCTGTAGATGGCCAGAACGGCTGAGAAGGTCTACCATGCAGGTGTAGTGTTCTAATTTTGCAGGAATCTTATAAACTGTGCTCATTGAAGTAAAGCAGCACAGGCCTTCATCCACCAAACCTGCATGGCCGCAAGCTGACAGAAGACAAACAAAAGTGATATCATTTGGCTTTACACCTTCTTCACACATCAGTTCAAAATGTCTAAGAGCTTCCTTGCCATGCCCATGCATGGCGCATCCTCCAAGTATGGCATTCCAAGAGACCACATCATGTAATGGCATGTTGTTGAACACTCTCTGGGCATCCTCCATGCTCCCACATTTTCCATACATGTCAACCAAGCTATTCCCCACAAAGATATTTGAGTGCCATTCGCTTTGAAGGATCTGCTCATGAGTACACCTGCCCTCTTCAAGCGCAACCACACTGGCACATGCGTTCAGCACCCCCACAAAAGTAACAGAATTTGGCTGCACACCTTCATGTTGCATTTGTTGAAATAGTTCCAGTGCCTTCTGGCCTTGCTGACATTTTACAAATCCAAATATCATGGCAGTCCAAGTTACCACATCTCGAGATGGAATCTTGTTGAACACGCTCTGAGCATCCTCCATGCTCCCACATTTCACATACATATCAACAAGGCTACTCCCCACAAAGATATCTGAATCCAACCCCCTTTCAATTATCTGCTCATGGGCAGACCTGCCATCTTGAAGTGCAACTTCACTGGCACATGCATTCAGTACCCCCACAAAAGTAACAGAGTCTGGCTCCACACCTTGCTCTCGCATTTGTCGAAATAGATCCAGTGCCTTCTGGCCTTGCCCACATCTCACATGTCCCAATATCATAGCAGTCCAAGTGATCACATCTCGTGATGGCATCTTGAGGAACACTCTCTGTGCATCCTCCATGCTTCCACATTTTGCATACATATTAACCAAGCTAGTCCCCACACTCACATCTGAATCCCATCCCCTTGCAATGATCCACTCATGAGCACACCTGCCCTCTTCAAGTGCAGCTTCACTGGCACATGCATTCAGCACCCCCAAAAAGGTAACAGAGTCTGGCTGTGCACCTTCCTGCAGCATTTGTTGAAATAATTCCAGTGCCTTCCGCCCTGCCCACATTTCACATGCCCCAATATCATTGTGTTCCATGCGACCACATCTCGAGATGACATATTCTTGAACACTCTCCAAGCATCCTTCATGTGCCGACATTTGGCATACATGTCAACCAGGCTACACCCCACAAAGACATCAGCCTCACAACCGCTTCGAATTATCTGTTCATGGACCTGCCTGCCCTCTTGAAGTGCTCCTAAACTAGCACATGCATTGAGAACTGGAACAAAGGTGAAGCTATTAGGACTTATGTTCTTTTGTCGCATTTCTTGGAAAAGCTGAATTGTCTTCTCATGTTGCCCAGCCTTGACATATCTTGCAAGCCTTCTATTCCAGGAAAAGACGTTCACCTGTACAGTTTCTGGTGCCATTTCAGCAAGCTTTGCTTCTACCCACGGGGGGTTTCGTCGGTCCCGAAGCCAAAGAGCGTCCTGCATCTTCTTGTGCTTAAAATCTGGATACCTTTCATTCAGCTTCTCGGACCTACAGTCCCACCACTGAGCAGGATCTGAAAAGAATTGCCGCCAAAGTTTATGTCTCTGGGCCGCTGGTGTTGGTCCAACCTTTCCACCCGTTGACAGCGCTCTGTGGCCATAAGTCACCGTCTGTCCGGAGAGTCGATGGCGCAGTGCCATCACCGAAGAATTGATGCAGCGGCTGAATTGAAGCACTTCAAGTTCGCCGATGCCACCACAACCGCACTAGTATTGCAACCAAAAACAGCTTAGCAGACGAGACAATCGAGAGTTTTTGGTGCAAATAAGACACATAGATTCGAAACCGCAGACTTGCAGCAAACTGGAGCGATGGTGAAATACTAAACCCTATTGGTTTGGAGGTTTGGACCGGTAGTGGACCGGTATTGGATTTTAAAAATACCCATCTGGTATGGGTATTTGACTTTTTTTGAAATTCATAGACCATGGTAGTACGGGTATTGGGGCGAAAATACTCAAACTCATATCAGGTGGTATCAATATGTCTGAAGTTTACAATTTTCACTAAATGGTATGAGTATCATGGTATTGAAATGTGTGATGCCACAAATAAGTGCAACTTTTTTGCATAAGGTGAAAGGACAAAATCCTTGATGAACCCTTAAAAAAAAACCAACAAAGCGTTGGTCCCAACAAAATTGATTTGTAGATGTCCCAAAATCATTACAAATGCATCCTTGATCAAAGGCTAAGGCTACCAAGTTGAAAAAAATTAATATTATTAATATTATCATAGGCATAAAATTAATAAAATTCATCTACACATGTAGATCCCAAGTTGGAAAAAAAACCATCACTTGTATATGATAAGTCATATACAATAACTAGCAAAAAAATATTATGACAATTTTGATTTGAAGAGGTTTTATATTCATCACTAATGCATCATTGATAAGAAGTAGAGTTTGTCAAGCATAAATTAATTTGTGAGAGTAGGTCCAAAGTTCGAAAAAAAACACTTATTTGGTAAATCGTGTAAAGTAACCAACAATAGGCATTATAACAAATTTGATTTGAAGAGGTTTTTAATTCATCACTAACACATCATTAATCAAAGGCTAAGGCTAGGTCGAACATAATCAAACACCAATATTAATCTACAAGTTTATAAGTCCCAAGTTGAAAAAAATCATCACTTGATGACACATAAAACATGGTACCAAGTACCAATAACTACAAATTATTTTGATCTATAGAAGTTCCAAAATTATCACAATTGCATGAAACATCATATCAAAGCCTCAATGTGCTACGAATTTGGAAAAAAAAGTGGTCACTTGATGAATCAAGTAAGTTAACCAACTAGAGCATCACCAAAAATTTGATCAACAAAGGTCCAAAAACCTAAAACAATGTATATCATTGACCAAAGGTTCATGGGGTCAAACACAATCACAATTTTTTTTAAAAACATAGCCAAGTCCCTTTAGATGGAGAAAAAATCAGCAATTGATGAAAAAAGGAGGTTAAAGTAACCAACAAGAGCATTGTAAGAGGATTTTGAACCTGAATGAACATGAAATCACAAAGTTTTTTTACTCATCCTCAAAATAGCCTTGTTCTTCAAGTTCTTTTCCATGTTCATCAAGTAATTTGTCTTTTGCACACAAAAACTTGGCAACGCTTTCTTTAGTGACTTTGCAATTCGTCTATGCATTGTTAGGCCAATTTTTGTAAATCATCACCAAGGCATCCAAATTATTAAGACCCAATTGGCAATGTTATAAACTAGTCAAAACACCGACACTACTAAAAATGTGTTTAATTTCGATTTGACTTCTTAAAATTCCAAAGATTTATCTCGCCAAGAATCCAACATTTGGGAATTGGGATCATGCATCTTCCACCAAGCAAGAGGACTTTTCAAGTCCTTTTGTGAAACCACAAATTCAACAAAATAAAAACAATTCATATTTTAGCAAACCTTCATTACCTTTTTTTAATGGATGTTGATTCACCAAACAATGAATCATCAAGAACAACTAGATTTGGCTAGGATTAAAGGACTTGAAGACCACAACTAAAAGTGGAACCAAATTTTTTTCGTTATACTCCTCCACTAAAACTTGAGCTCTATCTTTCCCAATTAGGTCTGCCACACATTTTAAGCCTTTATATTTAAGGTCGAACATGAGCACTGTCACGACCCTAACCTTGGGCTTATGACCAAGGCAAAGGTTTGCAAAGGTGCAAGCCGAGAGTGAAGCCCGAGAATCACATTTTATGCTTTCGGAAGTGCAGGAAAATGTGAAGGAATGAACCCCACACATTCCTAAGTGGGTTCACTTTGGGAGTTGGAGTCTTGATGGACTCACAAATTTTTAAAGAATAATTTCAAGGGTCAAAACTCATTGGATTGAAGAGTTCATTATATCATTAAAAAGCTCTTGAAACGTATATGTCTAAAATGAGCTTACATGACCCATTTGAGTACTTAAAACATAAGTTATGGCCAAAAGAAGGGTTGGAAGTCAAAGTGCCAAATTGATTCCCTCTCACTAAAAGTCAAGAATCACCTTGATTTACTTGTGTGCAAATGGCGTGCCACATATATTTGGAAAGCTCTCGATGAAGGCTACAACTTTTCTTTAGACTTCATCTCAGTCAAAGGTTTGCACAAGAAGTTATGGTCCTTCAAAGTCACGAGAGTCCTAATTTCAAGAATTTCGAGATTCCCAACTTGGGAGTTCTGGGACAAGATGACATTTGGATGTAGCCCTTGTGATTAATCACAAATAATATTATAAGGGGGAAGGTGGTGGTTTCCCTCAAGTTCAGGTCGTGGTGAACCTTGTTAATCTGTGTATGCCCGTGGCTCGTCCATGCACCAAAAATGTTTCAATTACGCATTAACCAACTTGTTGTTTGGTTTGTGCAAGTCTATGTGTATAATTGACCCGCTTGTCACTCATCTTAATCCCCATCTTGGAGCTTCATCACGCCCCTCTAACACCAAAGTGTTACGAACTAAGGAGCGTATCCCAACTCCTTCCGTTATTTTCACCTTTGGATTCATAGTTGAGTCTATCAAGGAGTTTGGGGGTGCATCAAACACCATCATGTTATGGGTCGTGGCTACATCAAAATGAATGAAAAATGCAAGAAAAAGTTGTAAAACACGTAAAGATTTTATTACCATCTTAGCATACAAGATTTTTAGCTATGCATCAAACTTTCCACAAGTCACATGAGGAAAAATAGACACCCTAGAATTGTACTAAACTTGAAGCTTAATGTTAATGGAAATTGTAGCATAGAAAACATCAAACAATAACCAATAACCTCTAGTTTAGTTGAGAACGCATTGTTTAACAATCAAGTTCAAGATTTCAGTCACTTCCTTTGCAATAGCCCAAGTCAAACCATACGAAACACATGCTTGTAAATGCAAAGATTAATAACTATAACAAATTGTGATGGCATGGGCATACTCCAATGTCTCTTGGAAAAGTACAACTTTTGAAACAAATCCAGTTTTCACAAGGGTTTTCAACTTTCTTAGAAGCAAACTTATTTCTTGGCAAGCAAATTCCCATTTTTGTTTCCCTTTGTTTGACTTTTTTTGTCTAGGTGATGGTTTTTTGTAAGGTAAATGGGGCATTTTTCAAAGAAGCCTTGACAAACCTTTTTTTTGTTTGTAGCATACTAGTAGACCTTTGACATCACATGTCCAAAACATGTGCCAAAAAAGGCTTCTTTAATTGAAGAACATCACAAGACACAACAATGGACAAGGCAAAATTCAAGGTGGTTAGATTCTTGCTTTGTCTTTCACACAAGCTAATACCTTGTTGGTCAATTAAAATTCAACCAAAAGAGGTTTCACAAGCTTTACCAATGCAATTCCATTAGTTATCTACAGCCTCAAATAAGCCAATAGTGACATAGCAAGGTACTTAATCTTGATCCAAGAAATTCACAACAAACACAAAGGTGTCAAACCTAATTTGACTCATCCATAAATCAAATGTGATAGAAATTGTATCACATTGTACAACAAGGGTATAATATAACAATCCATGCATTTATAAGCACAAAAGGTATGTGTTTTTTGACAAGTTATTTATGAGTAGAAAAACGAACTTTACCATTTTGCTCCATGAACAAGTGTCATAGCTAAGAAGACTCCATTGTAAATAGTGGCACATAACCCTTCGCAATGAATAAAACTAGGTATTCAATGAAGACTAACTGAAGGGGATCATAACTTTTGTAAGGTTGAGTGTTCGAAAAAAGATTCAATTATTCCAAAAGGCGTAATTCATTTGCACTTCTTAATTATATTCACAACTTAGATTGGAAACTTCGTCTTCATTCTTACAATGCAAAGCATACTTGGCAACAATGGCCTTGTGTTCATTGTCAATGTGTTTCTTCATGGAGGTGATGCCATGTGTTGGATTATAGGTGAGAAGGCCCTTGCGCTCATGAATGGTGTTGTTTGAACTTTGAACTTGTTTAGTGACATGGGAAATAATGCACCTCATGGTTTGCGGTGTCCTCAACAAAACTTTTTCAAGAGGTTTGTTTAGGACAAAAAAAGCCCACATTATGGTAATGTGATGGTTTGTGAACCAAAACTTCATGTTTGCCTCTAACTACTATAGTTGCATTTTCCAATTGTCTTTTCTTCAGCAAATAAGACCTGCACTCAAGTTTTTGAAATTTGAAATGTGGAGTCTTTTGTAAGTCATGTGTCTAACCCCTCAACATCACAAAATTCATTAGTTGTGATGAACTCCCCCGTAGGATACATTTCACCATGTACCCAAACTTGACTTGTGAACATTGCTCCTAAAAACAAAAACCTAAAAGGCCATGCACAAATCTTGAAACTAGTTGATGACTTACCATTTAAGCACCATCATTGCCAACATCACTAAAGCAATGAATGAGCACCACAACAATGACACCAACCACCATATGATTAAAATGATGCACACACAAATCAACATTTTGGGAAAATATTGAATTCAAAACATGAAGAATGAAAAATATTGTGAATGGTAGTAGTTAACAATGTTTGTTTTTTGTTTTTCCACCTTGGATATTCCTATTAAGCTTATGGAACAAATAACCATGCACATTGAGGCACCTAGTGGACTTTTTCTTTTGTAATGTTAGATTTCCAAGCTTGATTTTTGCACCACACCACCCACATTGAAGAGCTGCCCTTAGCTATAATGTAATAGATTCCCGCCATGTTGAAGAACAACATAGCTTACAATTTAAAACTCACACCTTACACCCTAAAAAAATTATTACTCATACCATGGCATTGATGTTCATAAATAGTTGTGTATGAATATAGATCAAAATACCTAAAATGTTATTACAAATTACATCTGGTATGAGTTGCGGTATCCAATCTTCACATACCATGGCAATATGACCTCAACCACAATATGATGAACAAAGCATACTCGATTAGTTGGGTATTTTCCTATTCATATTGATACTCGGATTAATATCTAAGTGCAACCCATATACCAATCCAACACTAATTTAAACAATATTTAATTGTTCCAATGTACTATGGAAAGGATAGTTCCTTTTAAAACACGATGAAATTGCCCTCCATCATTCTATTGTGTGGTAATGAGTTCGACCAAGGAGTGTTCCCAAGTGTAATCAGTTATTCCCATCATTGATTCACATTTAGGCGCATCTTCCACCACCGATTTGCATTACAATTCAATTGAATAAGACTAAAAGTGGAATGAATAGGTGGCCACCTAAGAAAACATGGTTGGTAAAGCCATATACTACTACTTGTAACATAATATGAACATGTGCAATAGCCAAAGTGCACCAGCATTGGCTAGAATGACCCAACACCCAGCAATGCACTAGTATAACAAAACCTTTTGTGGGTTTCGTTGATTGGATGAAATTTTGATTTTTATTATTTTAACTTGCACACTTTTCATTGTCTTTTTTTTCCCCTACCTTCATCAACTTATTTTCCAAGTTTTTTTGGGCTTCCTTGGGTTCATACTCATCCAACACCCGCATGACACACAACATGCCGTAACTTCACACGCATTCTCTTTCCCAGGTTTTTCCTAACATAAAGTGGATGGTTGGCCCACCCACACAAGGCATCTCATGCACCTTCACTTTCATGATCCCACTTTTGGAAGGAATCCTAACTAGTCTATTGTGCCCTTTTATGAGCACATTGTTTTGGGTGATGAACTCCATTCCCAAAACGCAATCCATTCCACCTAAGGCGGAAACCAACAAGTCCGCCTTTCCTCTCCAATTTCCTAGTTGGAAAGACATTTTTTTTGCTTGTGACGTAGTGGAATGGGGAACCCCATCCGCGAAATGCACCTTGATGGGTGCCTTGAGCTCCTCCAAGTGGAACTCCATACTTTCGGCGCTTTCTCGGGTTATGAAGTTGTGAAAAGCCCTTGTGTCCAAAAGACATAACACATTTCGCTTAACAATCTTCCCCTTCAAAAAGATAAGTCGATTGCATTCACCTTGGGTTAGGTTGGCATTAAGGGCAATTACCATAGAGCCCCCATTCCCCGTTTTAGACTCGGGGCAATCCTTGGAGTAATGCCCCATTTCGTTGCAGTTGAAGCATGTTCCTTTGGGTTTCACCCCAACATTTCCATTGGGTTGACTCCCTTTGAAAGGAGCCCCCTTCTTCACAAAGTTCCCCTTGGGTTTAAACCCCGCGCCTTGGAATTGTTTGGGCTTATCTTTGGTTGGGCTTCCTTGCCCACGGTTCCATTCTCCGTCATGCTTTAGTTTCTTGTGAAGGAACTTGTTATCCTTCTTGAACCCGGATTTTTGACTCCGCCCCACATCCAAGAAGCCTTCCACTTTCATGATGGCTTCAGATAGTGAGGAGGGTCAATTTTCCTCAAGCTTTCACTTGGCCCAAGTTGGAAGTCCCATCATGAATTGGCACACACGGTCCAACTCATGCATGTGCTGGATCTTGAACATGAGTTCGGAGTAAGCCCTCACATATTGCTTCAAATTTTCATTTGTGGCATTCACAAGGTCACAAGTTTGCACCTTGAGATGTAGTTGGAGTTCCTTGGGACAAATTCGGTCTCGATGCGTTCCTTGAAGAACTCCCAAGTGTAACCATGGTTCTTCCCTTCCTGTTGTCTCACTGTCCTCCACCATGTGGTGACATAGCTTTTCAAGTAAGATTGGGCAAGCTCCACAGCCAAGTGCCGTCCAACCTTGGCAGCATGCAAATAATCCTCCATTTTGGCAAGCCAAGTATCCACAACCTTTCGGTCACGGGCACCATCGAAAGTCTCGGGTTTGGCTGGTTGGAACCTCACATCCTTGGATGCTCCTCCTTTGAGGGTCGTAACCAGTTCACTGAAGTCGGGCCTATTCATTTTGAAGAGGACTTCCAATTATTCCTGGGTGAATAGGACTGAGCTCTGTTGCTCCTCTTCACTTTCGGGCTCATCTTGGTCCTCTCGGGTTCTTGGTTCCTCCTCCCCAATTGATTCCGGCGGGACTTCCTGATTTTCGTTAGGTTCTTCCAACATGGTCTCTTGAGCTTGCTTCCGATTCTTCTTGGGTGCCATCCGAAACTCCCAAGAAGTGACTCGAGCTCAACCAGAGCTCTGATACCAAGTGACGCGCTCCCAAGTCCCTAGGTAGCCCAAGTTGGGGCTAGGTCACTCAAGTTACGGAAATGTGGGGACTTGAGGCACGCTCCCAGCTTCCAACACTAAAGGGGGTGAGAGGGGTGTGTTGAAAGCTCCGGGATTAGACTAGGAAGAGGGACAAGCTACTTAGTTATTCGGTCCTGCATCCAAATCCAACCAACAAGTTGGTTAGAACTCATTTTGCACACTTTCAGTGTTGGGACAAGCCACGGGCAACCTTGGACTCACTTGACTCACCACGGCTTGGACTCGGGGGAAGCCACCACCTTCCCCCATATAGTATTCTCTGCAGCTCTCCGCTACACTTAGATGGCTTTTTTTCCCAGGACTCCCAAAATGGACTCCCGAAACTGTCCTAGTTTGGACTCCTAGGATTTTGGGCGTTCATAACTTCTTGCCCCGAGCTCGAATTGGGATGAGGTCTAAACCAAAGTTGTAGCTCTCCTCAAGAGCTTTCCAACCGGTGTGTCGCACTTGACCTGCACACACCAAGATCGGGTTGATTCCTGACTTTTAGTGATCGGGAGTCAAACTGCCAGTTGGACTCCCGGCCTTTCTTTTGACCATAACTTGTGCTGCAGATGTCCAAATGGCTCATGCAAGGCCATTTTGGACATCTACACTTCAAGACCTTTTCAACGATATAAAGAACGCCTGAATGTGAGGTGTTTTGACCCCTGCGATTGCGCTCCGAGTTTTTGGGAGTCCCGAAGGGCTCCCAAGTCCCATTTTTGGGAGTGTGAGTGGCGACCTCACACTTCCTTCAAAGTGGGGTTGCGACAACTTTTCTCCCCTTTATGCTCAACCTCTCAACTTTTCTTCCCTTTCTGCCAAACTTATATCCTTATGCCCCTTTTTCTCCTACTTATGCTTCGCTTTTCCATTTTCCCCAAACTCATTCGCTTCTCCCCATTTTTCTCCTACTTTTGCTCCACTTTCCAATTTTTACCAAACTTCTCTGCTTATGCTTCATCTTTCTCCTACTTTTCTTCCCCTTTTTTATTCTTGCCAAAATTATTACATTTTGCCAAACTTATGCCCCCCCTTATGCCCCACATCCTAATTTCTCTTACGTTTTTCCAATTCGCCACCTTTCCAAATAAATCCTTCACTTCTCTTACTTTCCCTACCCCTTCTCTCCTTCCTATGTTTCCCGCTCTCCTCTATTAGAAATATCGTAATTCGAATATTTATGTTTCTCGTGCAATACACTCTTACATCAATATATTATTATGTTTATGTATTCATGTTTTACTATGTCCTTCTAATAATGCGTTTTTGCATCCCTATGCCCTTTTATCCCAATGTTTGTCACAACTCAAAAAATCTCGCAAAATTTCAAAAATGTCCACAACAATTGCCTCCCCCTTTGTTCAAATTGTTTTTCATTGCATTCAGTTTTTTTTATCCAAAACTGCCTACTTTTCCCATCCATGTTAGTCTCATGCCAACATCCTATCTATCCCCTAATTTTAACCCTTGTACTTAATCTGCTTTATTTACTTTAGCCATAATCACGTTATTTTCACCAAATTTTGCATAATGTCATAAGTTTAACTCAATTTCACTCGTTGCCCCTTAATTCACCTGAATGTAGTTTACTTCGCCCTCGTTTACCTTCCTTTACACTACTTTGCCCTATACATATGATATGAGCATTACACTCGTAAGGCCAAGGGCTGTTGGCTATTTGACCACCAAAAACCCAGTGTAATGGGGGGTTGTTTGAGTGTAGTGAGGGGTTGTTTTTGTTGATTTTTTTTCATTTTTTGTTACTTTTTGTTACTTTTTTTACTGTTTGTAACTTTTGTAAATGACTATTTACTGTTGAAGGGGGCCAGGTGAGTTGTTTTACTTTTTTTTAAAAATTGTTCAGGGGGAGGGGGTGCACCTTTATTTATTTATTTTGATTTCTTGTACTGTTGAGGGGGAGGGGGTGGAGGTTAATGTTTTTTTTTCTCCTTCATTCGACATGTGGAAGGAGGAGGGGAAAGGGGTTAGTTTTCTGCTTTTTTTCATTGTTGAATGGCTAGGGAGGGGAGTCAGGGTTTTTATTCTTTTGATATGTTAAAGGGGGATGGGAGGCGGAGGGGGTTGATTTTTTTTT
>Ga0209611_10002113_pt1 | contig 34803 bp, 14 predicted proteins | sample S1TSphgellanicum_3_FD_187693 | JGI IMG/M metagenome (GOLD analysis project Ga0209611, IMG submission 187693) | Host-associated microbial communities from peat moss isolated from Minnesota, USA - S1T2_Fc - Sphagnum magellanicum MG (SPAdes) (version 2) | ecosystem: Host-associated > Plants > Peat...
CAATTCCTTGAATTGGAACCAGGACTAGATGCTCTCTTGAAAAATAAAAACAGAATAACATTGATATTTAGACCCTTGAAGAATGGTTCTCACAAAATTAGAGAAGCAGTTTTCGCCCAGGAATTGTAGTTCTCAGGAGAGCAAAGAACTAACCCAAGAACCTAACCCTAAATCACGGGTTCTTTAAGGAAACCCACTAATTTCGTGAACAATTTAAACCACCTAGGACAGGCAATTATTTTATTTTGAAATTTTTCAAAAACTCAAAGCCAAATGTCAAAGTTGGAAGAAAAATCAATGAACAACCCAACACTGGTGAACAACACCCAAACGTGTATTGTAAATAACTCTTTTACCGAATTCTTGTCAACATTCTTTGCCCATGTTCCTTGGATTTATCCAAAGTCTATAGCTTCAAGCTGTCCATCATGTAATTCTTCTCGTCATAAACATATGTCTATGTCATGCAATAAAATGAATACCTCTTCTAAGCCTAACTATCTAACCTCTCCCTTACCCATACACTTGAAATAAATTCTTGTCAAAATGAGGTTAGATATAACCTTTCACATCAGAAATGATCGCAAATACAAATTAAAATGATCATGAATTTTTTTAATTAGAAATATCATAAAAGGAAAATTTAAGATTAATTTGATTTAACATTCACTTTTAAATGATTTTGGATTTTTTTTTTAAATGCTAAAGGTTCATTCACATTTCTTAGTTATTTTGTCCCTTTAAAATAATAATGTTTTCACCTTTATGCAACTATTTTCGTGTGAAATTATTCTAAATATTACATTTCATTCTCCACCATTTGTAGGTGTGTAAGAATAATAATTTATCTAATTTATTATACCTTTACAATGTATAAATTATAGTTGTAGATAATGAAAGTAATATCTACAACAATTGGAATTATAATATTTCAATAGTTTAAAAGAATTATGATTATTATTTTTTTGAATTGATATCATATAACCCTGGATATATTAGAGAAATCCATAAAATAACCATGTGTTTGGGGAAGGGGTTCCTGCCCAAACCCCTATTTCACCCAAAAAGACTACCTATCTGGAAAATCAACAAATTTTGTTGAAAGAGGCCGGAACAAGATATTAATGATACATTTATTGCCCAAAGATGTGCATAGAATTTGAAATAAATTGTTAGGAGTTATTATTTAGTTGCAAGACTAAGTTTAATTTAATTAGACTTAAGTTTTGAAAAATAAATTAATTTAATTTAATCGTTAATTTAGCTGCGAACGAATTTTAGTGTGAACAAGTTTGAATTTTTTTGTGTTCAGGATATAATCTTTTATTTGTGAGATTTCAAAACATTGTGTTTTTTTTATTTCTCAATTTTTTTACGTTTTCACAGTTTTTCATTTGAATATTTTGTGTGATTTCACATTTTTTATGTTTTGAACTTGTAAACTTGCCTTCTATTGTTTGCAGGGGAGTTCTTTTGATTTGGGTCGATGCGTTATTTTAGGTATCGTATTGTTATTTGATTTATGTGTGTGTTCGACAGCAACATGTGTAAACGCCAATGTGGTAGTGCACAGCAAAATGATGAACAGTAATGAAATGATAATGAAGGCAAAACATTAAATTCTTTAAATAAAAAAATACAAGATTGCACTAATTTTGTGGGAACCTGAGTTTCACCCCTCATTTAAATGCAATTTTGTTCATTATTAATTAAAAAAATCTCATCCCTCTTTATGACCAAACCCGAGTACTGAGATTGTGAAGATTTCTTCACTTTACAGATTTTCTCTCTATCAGGCCATATCTTTTTGTCCTAAGCCACAAGGTTCTAGTATTATAAATGACTGTTTCACTGAATTTCTGTCATGGTTGGTTTGCTCCATTTGCATGTTGCAACTGAAGTAATTTCCAGTTATAAGAAATCCCAAGTTCACTGCTTTTTTAGTACTACACAAATGGGTTTTATTATTCATGTACCATGTGTTTGTGTAGGCCATGCAGCTCCCTGTAAACATTCTGATTAGCCATGTCCAGCCAGCTGCCCTTACAGAGACTTCCTAATTCCACAGCCTTTTCTTTTGCTGGGGCTACATATATAGCCCAAAAAAATGATATTAAGAATTAAAAGTGAAAAAGTCATTTGGTTTTTGAGATTTTCAAAAAAAAGAAAAAAATTCATTCCTACACATGGTTTAAGTGAAGTAGCTAAAAATGTAGAGGAATATTTAAATGATTTAATTTTAATTTTATCTTTTAGCCAAATTTGGCTAAATCTTCTTGTCAATCGTCACCACTTTGGCTATAACATAAAATTGACCCCCCAAAAAAAAAGAAAGAAAGAAAGCACTGCCTGCACCCCCAACATGAGTGCAGTCAGACAGTAGACACCAGTTTGTTCCTTACTTTAGGTATTTAAAGTTGGGTACTAATTAATCTCTGGCAAGAAGTATGGTGAATTTGTGAGGAAGGTATGGTCAGCATTTGAAGACCATTAATCCCCAAAGCCATTGAAATGGTGTTTTTTTGTTCTCATTGGAAAAAACAAAGGAAAAATTCTGACAAATGGTGTGAAGGCATGCAAACAAAGTGGTGAATTCAATGTTGTTAACCACACAAGTTGTCAAAAAGTTAACAAAATTTTAGTCGTATTTACACTAGAACTTGCACACATTTTTCCAGAATTTTCCCAAATTTTCTAAACGACCAATTCAAGGTCCAATATTCACTAGTCAAAGCTCTAAATTTTCGATTAACCAAAGCTTTAAATTTTCAATCTGCAACACTTGCTGTGTTTAGAGATCTATGATGACCTAAATGGCTGATACGGTTTGAATCTAGATCCAATGCCTTTGCACTTGACTCATTTACAACTATCTGCTTTTGGCTTGCAACTAGGATGGCACAATATTTCAACACAGCAACCATTGATCACTACAAGAGAATGTGGTTTTTCTCAGACAAAATGTCACAACTTATGACACATGTGCGAGATAAACTTTGTGTTTTCATCCATTACAATGTACAATATGTGGTGTTTATTGTGGAATATATTACATTAAAATGACAATTTAATGATAGGCAATGGAGCTTTAATATTCGGCTAGGACACTTTTATTAAATAACATTAATCTTAATTATGATTCTAGTATAAGAACAGAGTGTACCTACATCTTCCCCAATTACAAACAATTTGAAATAATTTAATTCATTCAATGCCAAATGGAGGGCAAAATTTTACACGCTGTCAATGTTCCAAGTCCAGTGCTAATTCCACTAACATGTTGCTCACATCCTTCGCTTATCGAGAACACATTCACTAGAAAGAATGCTAACGATTGAGTGCATCAAGTAGAAGGAAAAGGAGAGAGGAACCAAACTCACCCAAGAAAAAGGGTTGAAGTAGTGTGTGACAAGTGTAAGCCCTTCTTCCTTCAATACAATACCACAAAGGATTTGCAGCCAAATATCAACCACGAAATTTGAACAAAGAAGCATAATCAGTGATGATCAACTGAGACCCACTGTATTTTGCTGCACTCCTGTTCTTCATCATCCTTCAACACTTTGGGTTAGATTCCACTTTGGGTTAGATTCCACATCTGCTTTGAATCTGAACCTACCCTTGGAACCCCCATGTGATATTTCTAGAAGATTCAAACACCCTTTCCTTTCAAGATTTTATTGCACAATGTGGTGCTGCAACCATGACCTTGGGACAAAGAAATCATGTTCATTCTTATGAGGCTCCGTCATAAAATGATTACCACAACATTGAAAATGATCCTTTACACCACAAGAATATCACTAGTTCTAATTTGCTAGAAATTCAAGGCTGCATAGAGACAACCTGCAGTGCTTGAACAGGAAACCAAAGACATATCTTTCATTCAAGTGTTGAATTGCAATCGAGATAGATCTTGCTCAAATCATAGGTGCATTTTGACCATTAATTCAACCAAGTTTTCATCAGGGTGGACAGATTTTATTTTATGAGCTTACTCCAGCCTTCAATCTTCACAGACTCAATCTACAAGGGCCAACTACTTGAATTTGGTGTTGATCATCTTCTCACAAGTTAAACTAAAACTTGATTTTCAGGCAATACCATCTTTTCCGATTATTTGACAAGGAAAGTTAATTTGATTATTCTTTAATTGAATTGGACAGATCTCATGAGAAATTAACTTTCCTTGTACCTAATAAAGATTGATCATGTTGGACAAGTTCTAACAACTCATATAAATCTAACTACCACTAACAATTCAGACTTGATTGGATGGCCAGTTTGGATTGCTTGATGGTGATGTATCGGGCAACATATGGTTACGTTTAGGGTACACTCTAAACCTTAAAACCTAAAAGAATAGATGCAAGGCTCGATACTAATTCACAGTATACCATGGCTGCAATAAATTAATACTGTTCAATAACATCTGTGGTGAATGATTTATGTCAGTTTTTGTGGTTCATTTTTAAAAGCAGAGTAAGCAGCATAAAATTTAGTGCTCTTCATCTTGTTCATAATCTTCCAGGGTAGAAGATTATGATTAAAATGTCATAGTCATTCACCACAGATGTTAATGTAATGGAACATGTTCATGGCCACCCATTATGCTGGGTGCACTTGCTGTCTCACCCTAACAGACTTGCCAAGCGCAGCTTACCCAGCATAATGGACTACCATTGCACACTCCATAATACATAGTACTTTGAAAGCTTGAAGGCATTTACCATGTCAACTATATAGTCTATCACCCACAGCAAGTGATAGAGACAGAAATATATGACTGGAAGAAGTAGAGGGTTTTTCTTCTTTTTCTTAGTTTCAAGAGAGCCAATGCTTCACTTCTTTGTAGGAGAGGTCAGTTGGCTTGAATATGGGGGAGCTCCAAATATGCCCAGTAAAATGACTGCAATGCCTGTAGAGAGGAGAGACAATGAGCATTCGAATTCAATCCATGGTCCAATTATGAAATATAACCGTAGAAACAGATTTTCAAAGTATCCCTCCTCAAAGAAACATCTCGTACCTCAACCTTAACTGAAAGAGAATGGAAAAAAGCGTAGCTTGAAAAAATAAACTATAAAATCCCAACGCTAGATGTGTGTAGCACCTGCAGTTTCCGTGGTGTAGTTGGTCATCACGTCAGTCTAACACACTGAAGGTCCCCAGTTCGAGCCTGGGCGGAAACATTTTTGTATGGGACTGGATATTAAAACCAGTCGCTTTTTTCTGTTTCCCTTTTTTTTAATTTTGGTGGCTTTTGGGGGGTTGGGGTTGGAGCGGGTGATGTAGCTAAAGTGGCGATCATTCACAATATAGTTTAGCCAAATTTGGCTATAAACAGAAAATGAAATTTCGGAAAGTATAAGCATTTTTCACATTTTTTGGCTACATGCTAGAACCCAATAGGGAAATTTGGCTATTTTTTATTTTTTGAATAGTTGGCAACTAGATAACCAAACAAATTTTTTTTTTTTTTTAAATTAACCATTTTGAAATTATTTTTAGCCAACTAGGTGAATTCACTGGTAGGGAGGGTGGTATTCAGCCCTTTACCATACAGTACTGTATGCTAACAAGAGGAAATAGGTACCCCCTTGAATCTGAGTTACGAGATTGGCTTGCCTGTTGACATCCCAGGCAAGCTCTCTGCATTCTTCTCAGCTTCACCCACCCTCTTCTTCCTCTGGTTCAAGAAAGGCATCTTTGTGTTGAAGTGGTGCCACAATATCATCTTTGGTGTAAGGATGGGAACCATTAGCTGGTACCTCATGGTCTCCTTGTACTTCCTAGATATACTTCATTGAGATGGGTGGCTTCCCCCTCCCTGCATTGGGGTTCCCATCACCTTGATAATTGGCTTGCCCACTTCACATTTTTGTCTGCTTGTTTGAACAACACAAATGAATGAATTCACTGCAAAGAGGAAAAAACAGCCCACAAAGGGCAAACACTAAACATGAGTAATGAATTAAATGTGGCGTTGGTCTTCACACAATTGCAAGACAATGCTCAACAAGAAAAAAATTAATTAATTTTTTTAGTGTATCCAAACTATGACCACGATTTTAATTATCTTTCTTACAAAATATTTCCAAACAAAAAAAACTGATCAAATGGGTAAAATCTTTTCCGTCAACCAAAGGATTCAAGGTTGGATCATTTTTTCAAATTTTCCTTTTCTTCCATGAAGGAAATGGATGAAAAAAATGGCCTTTGGATAACTTCTTCAAGCTAAATATCCCGTGAAAAAAAAAACAACTTTATCTTCAAGCTACTTTCTCCCTTAGGAGAAGAGGGGAGTTGGCTTCTCCCCTAGGGAAAAGGGGATTAAGTTGCCATGGGGCAACAAGTTCTTGAATGTTTGACAAGAAAGTATAGGAGATAAATTTTGTCCAAATCAAACATTTTTTATACCATTGAAATTTTTTTGAAGCACAAATATTTAAAATGACTTTGCATTTTCAATTTGAAGTTATGAACTAAAAAGTTATGACAAAAACAAGAGTTGGATGTCAAATTTCCAAGTCCTTTTCTCCCCCAAGGAAAAAACCTTTTCCCCAAAGGAAAAGGGGACTAAATTGCCCTAAAGGAAAAAGGGACTTGCAATTTTGATCTAGCTCTTTTTTTTGCTATAACTTTAATTCATATCTTCAAATAACAAATGGAAGATCATTTTAGATATCTACAATTCAAGAATTTTCTAATGATATAAAGTATGTTTGATTTGAACAAAGTTTATTCCCCCCTACTTTCTTTGAGAACATGCTCCCAAAAGGAAATTGTTCCCCAAAACATTCTTTTCTCTTTCTCCCAAGGGAAAGAGCAACTTAGCCCCTTTCTCCGTAGAGGAAAAGACAATTCCCCTTTTCCCTTGGGACTTGGAAATTTGACTCCCAACTCTTCTTTTAGTCATAACTTTTAATTCATAATCTTAAATAAAAAATATAAGATCATTTTAAATATCTGAAACTTTGAGAGTTTTCCATTGGTATAAAGAACTTTTGATTTGGACAATATTTATCCTTTATACTTTCTTGTCAAACATTCAAAAACTTACTCCTAAGAAGAACTTAACCTCTTCTTCCCTAAAAAAACATGTTAAAGGCTACTATTTTGTCTCCTTCCCAAGGAGCGTCTCTTTCTTCCAAGGGCATCTAATTTGAAGAAATTTTTCATAGGCTATTTTTTTATCATCCATTTTGTTCATGGAATCAAAAGAAATTTTTTTAAAGGATTAAATTTTAAACCTTTGGGTTCAAAGGTGAGATTTTAACCATTTGATTACTTATTTTTCTTTGGAAATATTGTGTAAAAAAGATAATTAAAATGTTAATCATAGTTCATGTATATTCAAAAAAAATTGAAAATATTTTTCTTGTATTGTCTTGCAACCACACCAAAACAAGTGCTGCATTTAATTGGTTGCTCATGTTTAGTGTTTGGCCCCACAAAAGGAGGTCATGTTCTTTTTGGATGTTGCTAAAGCTTTGGAAAAAATGATAAGGTTCAAATATAAATTTGAAGTTCATAATTAAAACTTGCATAACCTTTAGTGCCTTTTTTATAACAGTTTCCAAAGCCATTTCATTATGTATTTGGAAGGTGCCTTTTATCCATGAACATCCTACCTAGAAGGGAAAAAAATTTCTTTCATAAATTTATATTCTTTGAAAAGCATATTTTATAAAAGAAAATCAACATTTTTACAAATAATAGAATTACTATCAAGGTATTCCACTATAAGAAAATCCTTGTAAAAGGTAATATAGTTTCATTATATGGAGCAACATAGCCTCGTTGGCCCTTACCATATGATAGGTTCATGTGTCCTATAGGTTCAAACTACGAAGGAAAGGAATATAAACATTTTAAAATATAGATTCAATACAAATTTATCCAAATCATGCAATGGTATATTGAAAAACATTATTAAAATTTGTCAATTCAAAACATGTAAAGAGAACTAAAGATTATATACACATGATAAAATTCTGAAGGTCATCAAAACAATCACATTATAGGTACAAATTGTTGCCACATAGGTTGCATGTATATGATCTAACTGTCAAAGAATCCAAACCCTAGGATTCCCATGGGTAAGGTTGTCAATTACAAATTGTGAAATTTGACATAATTACATTTTGTTGAAGTAAAACACAAGAAAGACTTTTAAAATTTCAACCAAACCACGACCAACCAATGCACCTCCAAAAGCAAGAAACCAACCTACATCATCTATTATGCATGCAAATAACAAGTTCCCTAGTCTAACTTTGAATCATTTTATATGTAGCTCCCAACAACCATTAGTCCACCAGAACCCCACATGTTGAAAAATTTCAATGTTATGTGAAGTTAGATGCAACTGAGGTACATGAGTTCGAATCTATTCTATAGTATTCCAATTTCTAAGTGCATGGCTACAATATCAATAATTTATGGGTTAAATGAAAGCAACATTGGTGGTAAGGAAATACCCAACAAATATGTGGCAATCAAAGTTTGAGAAGTTTTATGGGGGATGATGCACTACCATATGGGGGGGTGACAAAATATCCACACTTTTCACAAATGAAGAATTGCCTCAAAGCTATCATTGTTTGGTCATCCAAGTTTTTTTTAAATTGCCACCCATGAAATGAGAGATAACCAACCATTGTTTTTGAAACCTTGGATTGGCTAGTTCATTCAAATGTTTGTGTTGGGTATAATTCCATCTATTGTGTAGTAGTAGCAACCTCTTTAAATGTACACAATTGAAGATAGTAGTGCAACCTTCAAATCAACCAACTAGGTTCAAGACATGGAAGTCCATAGTAAAAGGCATGGGCTTCAATCTATGGAATCTTGTTGTTACTAAATGAGAGTATGTTCCTACAATACATTTTATCATGGCAACAAAATCTTTGTATTGTGCATATTTGTGCCCCTTGCAAAGGTGTATTTAACAAGGCCTTTTGGATGTGGTGACGGTATGAAATTGGCAATGTGCATTTGTGTGTTGTTTGTCACCACAATCAATTTTCTTGTTGTGCAACTTGACTAGATTTATAAATATAAAATTACATATGCCTTTTATAAACTCTAACCACTTAACCCACCATATAATAGAACCCTAACATTAACTTATGCCTAACTTGGCACAACAATAGGGTGAAAACACACTACATTGTCCATAAAATGTTATCACAAGCATTTTTTGCGAGATTCTGATATTTGTAATTGGCCATGCAATTAAATACAAATGATTAAGTTGATAAAGTACTCAATACTACAATGTTATATATACTATAATCACATTGTATGAACTTTTCTAATAGATTTTGAATTATCATAACATAATGGACTTTTTAAGAAATAACCAAAACTTGCAACAATCCATAATCAATGAATATAGATTTTGGGTTTATTCAAGGTTGGGATTCCAAAAAAGGGAAAAAGGACTCTAGGACTTTTGTGGGGTTAATTTTTGCAAATAACATTTATTCAAAACAAATTTAAATGAGAAAAATAAAATATTCCAATTTAAACTAATTTGTGTGACAATGGTGAGTTTTCACATTCATACATAATTGTGCATGAATATTTTGGTTTATAGCCAAAAACACATAAAATCCCAGAAATCCCAAATGAATTTCAATGGACAACCAAATGTGTTTTTTGGCAAGATTATTTCTTACACATATGACATACACCTAAAGCTATACATTTGAACCCAATGAACATAATTTTTTTGCCAAATGGTTAAAAAAATGAATCCTTTCCCTCTTAGCCTTTTCCTTAAAAATTTCAAAATTTTGAAATTTTTGTATGACTTTATGTAGTCCTTTTTATTCCTTTTTTTTTTAAATGTGTAATTTAAACACTTGATATAGTTAGTTTACAGGACTTAAAATGACATTCACATAGTATCCAAAAAAAATTAATTTTTTTTATTATTTTAACAAGATATCTATTGGCATACAACAATCCACTACAACTATAGTGTAAGATAAACAAAAATCCAAAATTGTCCTTCATATCCCTTTTAAAATTGGGTATTTTTTTGGGTGCCCCAATCATGAATACAGCTTTTCGTGCACCTTCACATAATTTTTTTATTTGAATAAAGGACTCAATGATAATATGGTATGATACTAAATTATTTGCCTTATTACAAATAATTAAGGTTTCAAAGTTTGTAGATTTTACATCTTACTTAACAAGGATTTTTGTTGCCATGGGTTTGGACATGGATGGCAAAGGTTCCTCCTACATTTGATGTTGCCTAGTTCATAGAACATTGAGGTCGTCATAATGACAACAAAGATGTGTTGTCATTCACAAGTGTTGATGTGAGCATTGAAGATATAAACAATTTCTTTGGGCCTAGATTGAACAAGAATGGTTGGAAGTATGATGACCACCCATATGTAAAAATGGTAAAATTGATAAAAAAAGGATTTATTGTTTGGTCACTAAGAAGAACAAAATTTGCAACAAGCTATAACCAAAAAGAAAGTGGAAGACAAAACAACAAACCTGACTACATGTATGGGCCTAAGCAGAATTGGATTTTCTGGTATCCTACAGCAAACAACATCTCTTGACCCATTCTCTCGGTCTATGTCACAGAAGACTCCTACCTGCATTCACTGATCTTCAATAGAACCAGCTTATGCATACACAAATTGGCAAAGTTATTACAGAATCCAGAACTTACACCTTACATCCACTTGAATGGCCAGAAACTATTAGTTACCTAACTCCAATGCATATCATAAAAAATCAAGCATCTATTGAGGTATGGCCTTTGAGGTCAGAACTCTCAAGGTTCACTTGATCCATTGAGCTGCTAACCCATTCCCCACTGAATGCAACAATGCAGCGTGCTTCCATTCTTCTTATTTGAAAACCTAAGACCTGAAGACTCTTGAATCTAAATGCATTTTGAACAGTAGATACTAGGCTCGCCTAGAGCCACTCAATGGGACAGACTCTTATGCAAAAATGAACGGTAGATTTCTTCTTTCAAGTCCTTTCTTCACTATTATTCTGTATACTCATTCTGTCCACCTTAAGGATACCCCTTGAAGTTTCTGGTACTCATTCAGACAACTGCCTACAACACAGATGCAAGGTACTGTAACACAAACTCCCCTATCCAAGATGCTCACTTTCTTCAATATGCCCCCTTAATTCTACGGCTCGGACCCCTCAGTTCTTCATCAATCCTCGACATCAACCCTTCATATCTATTCCTTCAATGACATTCACAATTACTCAGCTAAGTTACTGACACAGCGGAGAATTCCAACAACCAGCCAAGTAGTCAGCAAATAACAACCACCAACCCAAACACCTACTGGCCCTTTTCTTTCTTCCTCGTACTCCCTTTTATGCTTGCTTCTGCCGTCCCTTCCGCGAAACCATCTTCAATGCAGCTCCCTCCTCCACCATCCATCGTGCCGTGTGATTCCTGTACTCCATAACACAGAAACAAATAGAATAGCCTACCCACACATTCCTTGCAGTAGTGATGGAGAAATTCTCATTGCAAGAATGCAAAAAAAATGATGGCTAATGAAAACCATAAAACTAAATTAAACCCTAAAGACATGTTGTGTTCACACTAATGTGGTGACCTGCTATTTGGTCACAAAGCAACTCATAGTGTCATTTGCCAAAGCCATTGTTCCCAAATCAAAAAGCAAGCATGTGAATTGGGTAGCTTTTAGTTTTCACCTCATGAAGCAAAAGTTAATTGTGAGGAATGCAAAACAAGAAGTAGCAAGGATTAGGGCAATTAAAATTCATTATGCATTAGTAAGAAAATTATAAATTAATAGTTAATATTATTATTTATTTATTATTATGAATTACAATAGTTAGTATACTTAATAGATAGATTATTTTAGGGTAGAACTATTCATTACCTATTGTTGGCGAATGATTAAATAATTTTTTATCTTTATTATTTTTTGTTTATTTGATGTGATGTAAAACATCATAGGAATGCCAAGGTAAGTTCTACATTATATGTTTCAATCTGAAAAACAAAGGAACAACATAGAAAAAACACAAAACATGTCATAATCACATAGTGTGTGTTATTTTGAAAATGACCTTTTATTTCTAAACTTCATATCTTCCTTGTTTCTTGTTTGTTTTTGGTAATATAGAATGTTATGAATGCACCAAGATAATATTTACATTAACTATTTGAGCTCCATAGGTAAAGGAACAACACATAAAACCCATGAAAAATATGAATGCATTGAAATGTGAATGAAGCTAGTGACTAAACATTGATTTTGATTATTTTTAACAACCATATATTCTTCATTTTGTGTCCTTTTTTATCAATTGAAATTGTTGTAGGTGTGTCAAATCAAGGTCTAAAAAAACCTTTTACACTTGAGAAACAAAAAGACATAATATTAAAATTTGAAGTCTTTTCAAAACTTAAGTGTTTGCTTATTAGCGTGCCTTATAGTAATGACTGCAAGTGAATTGTAAGTGAATTGAAACTAGGATGTAATTAATTTTTTTATCCCATATTGTTTGTCTTACCTTTCAATTTTTTAAAGCATATAAGTGCACTAGAAATATAATAAAGAAATGACATTTGAACAAACAAATAAAAGGTGGTTTGGCCCTAAATGTTAAACCCAAATAAAATAGGATTATCCCAAATGACCTACCTACCTAGCCTAAGCTTACCACCTATATATTGAAGCCTAATTACTACCTACTTAGCCTAAGAAATGTAGGTAATATGCTTGCTTAGGTTACCTATTGACCTAAGCATCACATGTCAATATCTTATCAATTCTAAGTTGAATGATTTGAATTAAACTAATAAAAATATTAATTATCTTTTTTTTTAAATGCCACATGTCCATTGATGATTTGTCAACACATCATTGCCATGTCAACAAATTGTTGCCTATGTAGTTCCATAGTAGTTATAAATAATGGCATAGTAGTTGCAATGTAACGACATAACAATTACACCATAATGACATAATAGTTGGAACATAGTGGCACAATAGTTGCAATGATCTAATTGCAACATAGTTGCACATGTTACATATGTATACAATTTCATATACATTGAATTGTGTTGTTGTAACTCTTGTAACTCATCCAATATCGTTCAAGTTATAGAAATACACTAAGTTGCAAGTGGTCATTGTAACTCAAACTCAATTACAAGCCTAGTTGCAAAATACCTATTTTTCATAGTGATTAATAGCTAGAGATGAATTAATAGTGTTGTAATGTTCACTATATGGTTCACTAGCATGGAAATTACAATCCCAATGTATTTTTTGATAATTCAAAAAACTAATTAAGTACTTAATTCCTAGCCCACATAAATGATATAGTGATGTTTGTCACCTCTTGTCCATGATCAATGTCATTACATATGTGTATGTAATCACACATAAGGAGTAGTTTTTGTTACCAATACAATGCATTTTGCACCCATTGAATTGTGTTTGTGTACTCCAAATGCAACAACTTGTACATTATCAACATCATTACATATGTGTACCCATTCACACATAACAAGTTCTTTTTGTTACCATATAACACATTTTGCACCCATTGAAATGAATGTTTTTGGGGGGGTTTTCATTGTCATGAAACCTTAAATGTCACAATTTTAGATTGCATCATGACATGAGTTTCACATGTGACACAAGATTTTGTCCTTTGTCATGACAAGACCTTAAATGTTATAGTTTTAATTTTTGTCACAACATAAATTTCCCATGTGACGTGAAATTTTTAATTGAATTTTTTAATTTTTTATTGATATTGATCAATCAATGTGTAATGAAATTGAATAATGCCATACTCATTCTAGATTGAAAGACCAAGAAGTCAAGGCACACATTATTCATTAAATTAAAACACAAATTAAAACCAATACGTAAAATGACAGATTCAAGTGGATATTAATATCATCCATAATGTATTAATGAAGGTTAGCATGGATTTAACGTTGGTAAATTTAGTTTTAACCTACATTTAGTGTTTGTTAACTTAAGTATAACTTAAGTTCAGTAAAAGTTAACTTAGGTTCAACCTTGATTACATTAGGTTTTGAACTTAAATTTAACCTATTTTAATTTCAATTAACCTACGTTTAGCCAATGTTTAACTTGGTTAAATTAATATTAATTAGGTTTAGTTGAAGTTTATTTTTGTTTGCCCTAGGTTTAATCTAAGTTAACTTAGGTTTACCTTCGGTTTACTTAATGTTAACAAAAACTTGACCTTGGTTACTTTTGATTTAACTTAATGGTTAAGCAAATTAACCTAAATTTAAGCAAGGTTAACTCAACTTAATTTAGGTTTAACCAAAGTTAACTTGGGGTTAACTTAAGTTTAGTTAAGGTTTAACCTAATTTAACCAAGGTTTAATCAAATTTATTTTAGATTTAACCAAAATTAGTTTAAGGCCAAGCTAGGTTTAGCCAAAATTAACTTAATATTAGTAAAATATTACTCTAATTTAACTTAATTTAACTTTAACGTTGATTTAACCTAAGTTTAGTTAACATTGGCCTAGGTTTAGTTAAGGTTAGCCTAGGTTCAGCCATGTTGAATTTATGTTTAGCCTACTTTAACCTTAGTTAAACATTAGTTAACTAAAGTTTAATTTTTTAGATACCCTATGTTTAACCTTAATTTAACCTAGTTAGGTTAAGTTTAACTTTGGTTTGCATAGGTTTAATTTAAGTTTAACCTTGTTATTTTAGGTTCAATTTTGGTTAACCTTCAATAACCTAAGTTGACATAGGTTGGTTTAAAGTTAACAAACTTAGTGACCCTAGGATTAACGTTGATAACCTTCAATAACCTAGGTCAACTTATGTTAACTTAGATTACTCTAAATTAAGCTAAGTTAACCTTGGTCAACCTAGGATCTAGATTAAGTCAACCTAGGTCTACTTAAGATAAGTTTGGCTAAACCTAGCTTAATTAAGGTAGATAAGTTTTTTTACTTTTAATTATTATTGAATTTTTGTTTATAATTTTGTGGTGGGAAATTTTATTATGAAAAAAAAGTTGTGGTGCAATGGTTAAGAACTTGAACCTTCAAGTTCTGGTGAAAGGTTGAAGTCTTCACACATACAACCTATGCAAATGGCTTAGGTTACTTAGGTTCCCTACTTAGGTACGCCCACCAAGATATGTGGGGTTAAAGTTTTTTTGGACATAGATGCTAATGTTAATGATGGGAGTGTTTTGATGATGTAGAAGAATAACATTTCATTTTCCATATTGGAACATGATGGTTTTGGGTGTCTGGGGATGTGTGTTATGTTTTTTTTATTTTTATAAGTTGGGGAAATTGAGGTGTTTTGTTTGTTTTGACATTTGGTGTTATTTTCTTTGATCGCACCAATGATAATGATCATGTCCAATAATAAGTTAGTATTGTTTTCATAGAATAAAAATGTTACAAGTCCATGCACATAATCACAAAAAGACACATGGCAAGTTTAATGATTTGACTCAAAATTTCCTTTAATGAAATATCATTTGTGTACTAAAGGCAACCACGTGTTTTAGTTATATATATATTTAAAAATATTCAACAAGGTGAGGTGAAATCATTATGTGCTATAGATATTTTCAAATAAAGTAGATCCATGTACATTATTTGCCATCGTAAAAGAATCCTTAGTCCAATTCTCTTCATTTTTGGAAAAATCAATGGAATATTAATTTTGATTTGTTCAAGTTACCCTTAGAATCTTGAATATGGGAGACATAACCAAGTGTTGCATTTTGCTTCCTTCAAATCCAACATATTCATTATGTCAAGGAACCTTTTGTTGATAAATGCATCTTATGGGAACTCTCATATGAAAATAGATGTAAATGTTTCAATACCAATCCCCATAGCATTTCATACAAATGAATAAATTTCATCCACAAATCTTATCAAACATCCATTCATTTCATTCAAATTGGTGAATGACATTCATCCATGAACACATTCACCCATTCCCAAGTCAACACTTGAAGCGTTTAGGCTCTAGGTTCATGCATAAGCCATCTTCCAATTGGAGCACTTCACTCAAAGCCCTTAGGCTCTAGGTTCATGCATAAGGCATCTTCCCAATTGGAGCACTTCACTCGAAGCTCTTAGGCTCTAGGTTCGTGCATGAGCCATCTTCCCAATTGGAGCACTTCACTCGAAGCTCTTAGGCTCTAGGTTCGTGCATGAGCCATCTTCCCAATTGGAGCACTTCACGTGAAGTAAGAATCACTTCACTTGATTTCAAGGATTTGATTCGCGAGCAGATTTTTATCAAGGAAGAGTGCAAGGAGCAACGAGGGTACAACAAAAGTAGAATCTAAAATTGGAAGTAGTAAAGTTACAACAAGTGCAAAAATCCTAAAATTGGAAGCACCAATAAAGCTACTTCAACAAGAGTGAAAATCTAATACTGAAAGTACTTCTATAGTAAAAAGCTACAACAATGATAAATATCGTATGGAACTAAAACTGAAACTCCGTTGAATATGACAATTGCCAAGAAAAGGAATTGTGTGGCAACTTTGTTCATATGTACTTAACTCTATTAAATATGACAATCGCCAAGAAAACGAATTTTGTTCCAACTTTGTTCTTATGTACTTTTCATGGATTTTAACAAGATTTTTTCAATTTTTAAAAAATAATAAATAAATTTCCATCCCAAATTATTTTGTGTTGAACATCAGTTGCAAATAAGATATAGAACTACAAGTGTGAAACTCTTTTGAATATTAGTTTTGGTTAGAAAAGGAATTTCCGTCCCCAAATTTGTTCATATGCAACTTTTCCCCAAAATCCATGTAATTGGAAGCAATGATAAAGTTATGTAACAAGAGCAAATTTGAAACTCAAGGCAGCAATAAAGTTACACCAACAACAAATATCTCAAATTTGTTCTTATGTACCCTTTTTCATCTCCACTTTTGATGGCATCCCCACAACTTTGACAAAACTAAGACTATTGATTCACACCAATTGCAAGGACTTTATGAATAGTAAACTTTAATATATAAAGGCTACAATTGGCATAGACCTCATAAAGTAACTCCTTGTTTCGACTCTTGTAACCAACCATTCCTTTTGTATACATGCTTTAAGAGAAACCTCCATGCATTGTGAAAAAGGGGAAAATTGCTTTTACCCAAACTTTCTTTTTTTGGGCTTTGGCCAAGCCATCACTAAAGTGCTTCCTTGTGACTCGACTATAGAGGCTATAGAGAGTTCAATTGTGACCAAAGGTTATGGTATAAAATTGGTGACATTGGGAACGACTTGGGAAATTTATTGGGAACATGGTGGAATGCACTAATAGCTTGATTTGAACACATTCAAAACTTGGTCAGAATTTGTTAGTGAGTTGTAATGCATTGGGAACATAAAAATTCAAAAAATCCAAAGCCTTTCTCCCTTGCTCCCCGAAGGAAAAAGAAGTTGGGGTTTGTGGTTTGCCTAGCTTGTCACATTGATTGCCATGAATTTATGTTCTTAATTGTGTTCATCACCCATTCTTGCCTTTGTACTAGTACCCCTTTCCATGAGCATCAATATTTTTTGTTTTCATTTTTGTTATGTGGCGTAGGTGACAATCCTCCCACAAGAGATTTAGCATGAGCAACAATGATCCCAAAGATGATTTAGTTTTAATGGCGAAAAGATGGTATAAAATATTCTCACAATTATCGGTTTAAACCCTTGGTTATGGGAATTTTCTTATAGGAAGGGATAAGAAGCTTCGACATTTTTTGGATTTACCAATTTTCCAAGACCCTTGGTTATGAAAAATATTCCCAAAAGCCCAAGCTATTGGACCCATGGTAATAGAATAATCTCATTACTAGGGTTCAAAGACCCTTGATATTTCATCCCATGGTTTATGGCCAATGGCAACAGCCTTTCATTTGCTATCTCATAACATTAACCTTCTTCAATGAAAGCTTTAAGTGGATGCATTTCACCTAGGAAATGTTAGCTTTGGACTTCAAGACCTTGGTTTTGTGGAGGATCAAGTTCCAGGGTGGGGGTATTCTCAAAATAAGTGGCCAAAGGAGGACATTGAATTTTGAGTATTTTCACCTTTAAATTTTCATAAATACAAATATTAAAATTTTCAGGTCCACACTTGGTATGGTTGGAAATCCCTTGATGAATGTAAGTACACTTAGGTGGTTTTGTAAATTTTAGATCTATGGTGCGGGAGTTAATAAAATTTGAATAATTTTATTTTTGTCATGAGGAATTCAATAAAAATCTAGAGTCAAATTTGTCATGTTGAGATCTCCCAAAGAGCTTTGAACCACTCAAACCATGTTGGTCACCTACACTCAATGTTTATGTTGTACCATTGGAAGCCGTTCATTAGCATGGGAGCACCAACGTGTTTTCATGAATGCCCCCAAAAAAAAAAAAAAAAAGGAAAAAAAATAGAAGAGAAAAAAATGTTTTCATGAATTTCATACCTATGATGCAAGAGTCATTGAATTTTGAGTAATTTTTGTTATTAGAAATTCCATTAATATGACAAATGAGCTTTTTGTTTGCTTTTGTTGCACTAAAATCTCCCAATCCACAGGCGAGTGTTGTTGTGTTCTTGGCATTGTTTGGAAATCGCTCGGTGAGTGTGAACACAAGTGGTTTTATAAATTTCAAACCTAAACCTATGGTATAGGAGTTATTAAATTCTGAATTTATTTTTTTTGTCATAGGAAGTTGAAGAAAATATTTGAGGAAAATTAAATTTCATACAACCACATGTACATTGTAACTTGTAAAACTATGTTACAATAAATTTGTTCAATAGCACAAGGCCATGGCCACACTTGTAACCGTGAAGTTATCACTACTTGCAACAATCAAACCTCATTTTTCAAGCAAGTTATCAGTTTTAATTAGTTGTACATAATAATGGAATCATAATCTTGCATCTTGTGCATTAGTTTGACAAAAGTACTATTACAAATAATTTTTAATTTTAGTTATGTGCAATGTAAATGGAACTCAACTCAATCTCAAACTAGACTGGGTTTGAAATTGAAATCCCTAGAACCAGATGTTCTCTCAAAAAAAAAAAAAAAAAGCCCATGCCCAAGGTTCATTTTTAAAAAACCTAGACACCACTGGTTTGGGCATTTGGATTGGACGGGTCTATTTGCTTAAAAATGCAAGGCCTGGGAAAAAAACAGAATTGGCCAAGTGATGGCATTCAAATAGTATCTCGCATAAGACTTTATGTTGTGCAAGTTCTTGTGTTTATGAATCGAGGTCGGGGAAACAATTAACACTGTAGGTCACCAAAAGTAGTAGAGGCCAAAATAAGGGGTGTGGGTGCACAAAGCTCAAACCCCCTACTAGTGGGTTCACTGCATAGTCTTGCATAGTGCTTGCAAATCTTTTCTCATCAAAATGGCTAAAAAATATGTGTTTTTTTGGGTTTACTACTAGCCATAGTTCGACTTTTAAACAAATAAATCAACATATTCCTCTATTGGGTTCTAGCATATAGCCATAAATGTGAGCGATTCTTTTTTTTAATAATTACTTTCATATAAGTTCTATAGCCAAATTTGGCTAAATCTTCTTTTGGATGATTGTTAGTCTAGCTACATCACATAATTGCAGGGGAGAGGGGGGGGGGGGACCATGAATTACAATTACGGTCCCTTGTAGCACTATGCACCAGCACACCCAAACTCTGTAGGGGGTGTTTATCATCTCCCACCAGAATCCACTTATGTTTTTAAATCTGTCATAATTCCTACCATAATTTCTACCATCACCAAACTTCCTTGCAGTTTTTTTTTTAAAAAAGTTTTTGCCAAAAAATGAAATTAAAATTTTAAAAAAAACAAGTGCATTTTGAAGGCTTCAATCAGTGAGGAGCAAAGACTCTTGCTCATCTCCCCTTGTTTCCAGTTTTGAACTTTTCACTTTTGAGGGGGTGGCCTCTCAAGTTCAAAGTTCTTGTCTTCTCAATGAGATAGTTTGATTGGCCCACCACAAATCAAATGCTGAAATTTCAAAGGCTCCTCAATTTTGAAGTTCATATTGGAAGATGGATTGCATAGTTATATGAAAAGGGGAGGAGAACTTTGAGCAAAGCATATGGGATAGAAGTGCGGTGTTATTCAAAACATCTTGGGGAAGACCCTAGAAAGAGTAAAAGAACCAAATAATTCAAACGCCCCTCACCATCCCCCCAAAAAAAAAACCATGAGCCTCTTGTGTCCATGCCTATCATCTCATTGGGTAAGTGGAATTCTTCTACATGTTCAAATTGACGATTGCCACTTTAGCTACATCAAAAACAATCGTTAAAAAAAAAACACTGAAATTTCCTTTATACTTAGCCATGTGGACATAACCCATAACAATAGGCCCCAACTTGAAAGCATATTTGAATGTACCACCCATCAATAGAATATGTCCAAAACACATCTTTATGAAAGTGAAGACCACAAATGATGAATCACTTTTCTTTTTTTCCCCTTTAAAAACAAAGAGTTCGAATTACACGCAATGAAGTTCAATGGCCAAAAATCCTTTGCACATGCAAAGCCAAACCAATAGGGCCCATATTGGTTCTTGAAGAAGTCACTTGCCTATTCATGTCACCTTGTGATGACATAAGGTTGTTCTACTAACAGATATTTCCTCCTTTGTGATTTAATTAAAAATGATAAAACATTCATTCTCGTGAATCACGATCCAATAAAATATTATATATTAGAATTTTACAAGTCCTTCTAAAAATATCTTCACAACCATGCAAAATTTTGCTTCTATTGTCCCATTCATGCCGTACCTTTGGTGAAATTACATTAAAAAGAAGTATTGTCAACATGTCTCCCTGCATGCATTTCCATTCATTTGTTTAATACAAATCTAAAAATATGAAAGGTGGTTTTTTGTGTTCATGAAGGTCTATAATATGCATGTGGTGGTACTTCATGTTTGGGAGTGAAGAATTGAGAAAGTGCTTTTGTGTTGTGAGGTGCAAGGTCTATTTATTCTCTAATGGTAGTTCATATATTGAAGTGAAGGAAGTGTTTGATATTGTGAAGTTTTAGAAGGTTTTTCTTTTGCAACTGTGTGATTTTTAAGAGTCATGAAAGCTTATGAAAGAAGTCTTAGAGGTAAATAGAAGATGTTTGAATTTCATGTTGAGGTCCATTTGATGTTAAGTGGAAGGAGTTTGAGTTGGAAGCAAATGTTGTTGGATTGAAAGGTAACTTGATGATGTTAATACCCATTGTGGATGCAAGAGAGAGAGCTTTCAATCATTTTAATTTGCACTAGATTTTGGTTCAATTTTTTTCCAAGAAAGAGATGTGGAAAAGAAAAGAAAGTTTAAGTAACAAAATGTAACAAAAGATGAACTTGTTTGAAAGATGTAGTAGATATCATGGGAATCTCAACAATTTTGATATTGCAAGATATTAGCAACATCATAAATATTTCATAATACAAAAAACAAGAAGAAATTGTGTGCACATTTATTCAAACAATGGCATTTTGCAACAAACAAAGTAGTTTAGTGGGAAAAGAAGATTTGTCACCATTGGCAACAAAGTTACAACAAGCATGGTTACAATCACAATTGTTTAAGGTACAAAAAAATGATCCATCTCCCTTTTCTTTTAGTGCGCGTCACAAAGCTGAAGATCAAACTGATGTAGAACCTTTAGCACACAAATTGGTGTTTTCACATATTATTGAAAAGCATACTCTCCCACCACTTTATTCTCATTCCACCAAGGATTCCCTCAAGGATTACAACTTGCATAACCATGGAGCATTTTCACATAAAGCATCAACAAATGTTGGAGATGGAAATTTTGGTGGAGATTCTGAACCCAATATGATGACTTTTTTGAATGAGATACTCATGGAAGAAGACATAGATGACGAACCATGCATGCAAATAGAGTGCACTGTTTTTCAAGCCATGGAGAATGAGTTTGCTGATCTCATTCGTGAAGATTCTTTGTCATCTACTAGTGGGAACAAAAACTTTGAGAACAATATGGTCCATGTTGGTGGGGTAGTAGACTACAACAAAACCCAAAATATTGAACCTTCAGGTTGCACCCAATTGTATGAACAACTATTTGAAGATGATTTGGTCCACGAGTACACAGATATGTTGTGTCAAGATGTTTCACAATTGAACTATTGCAACAATATGGATATTATAACAACCAAGAATCCACAATCCACAGTTTCAATGCATCCTGCTAGTAATTTTTCTACTAGCAACAGAGTTGATGAGCATGGAGGTATAAGCATGGCTACATGTCTCCCATGTGGTGATGACAAAGGAGTCCAATGCAATGTGAACTTTGCATTTGAGTTTGGTGATGAGGATCATCTACCTGAATTACTTTTCAAGTAAGACCATTTATAATTATGGCCTAGTTCACTTTCTAAGTGTTCATTAATGGTTGTACATGTTCAATTCATTAGACTAAAGTTTGTTAAGATTGACTTTTCTTTTTAGCATGTTGAACTAATTCCAAAGTGGATTTAAGTGCATTTCATTTCATGTTGATTGTGAATTTGGATAACAACAATCTTTTATTAAATTTTGATGTGAAAATGTGAGATGATTTACACACCTTGCTTTAATGGCATGAAAAAAAAATTGTTTTTCCCATTGGCCAAATGCTTATACATGTATATTCATAATGTAATAAATCATCCCAGGTGTGGAGAAGCAATTGGGCAAAATGATTTAAGGAAGGCCACTCAAATAATTGTGGAGCTTCGTGAACTTTCATCACCCAATGGAAGTGGTGTACAACGGATGGCTCATTATGTCACAGATGCCTTGGTAATATTTTTATAAAAGCATTGATGAAATTTCATGCATCCTTTTACAAAAATGTAAGAATAATGTTAAATGTTGAAAGTGTACATATGTGAGTTCAAATTTTTAACTAGGATATTATAACATTATTATAATTGAAATTTCAGGTTGCAAAAATGTCTGGAACCGGTGCACAACTTTACACGTCAATTGGCAACAACACCCCTTCAACTCGTGAAATGTTGCAAGTATATAAATCAATCATTATGGATCGTTTGCCATATGAAAGACTTGGCCATTTCTTTTGTACTACAAGAATCCTAGATGCTTTCAAGGGTGCTACACGCGTGCATGTGGTTGATTATGGCATCTTATACGGGTTCCATTGGCCATGTCTCATAAAAGAGCTTGCAAATAGACCAGAGGGGCCACCCCACCTACGAATCACAGGTGCCTACAATTTTTGAGAATTTAAACTATTATCAATGTTTAATTTAACTAAACATTTTACATTTCATTCATCTTTTAAGTGGTTGGTTGTGGCCATGTGTAATATTAGAACAATGCCACTAATAACAATATGGGATTGTAGGGATTGATCAACCACAACCAGGGTGTACATCATCAAAAAGGATCCAAAAGACTGGCCAACGATTGGAAAAATTTGCAAGGCAATGTGGAGTGCCATTTGAATACACTGCCATTGCCAAAAAATGGGAGAACATAACACCATATGAACTTGCATTAAGGGAAGGTGAAGTATTGGCAGTCAATTGTCTTTTTAGACTTGAACACCTTTTGAATGATCATGTTGTAGCAACAAACCCTCGAAAACTTCTACTAAAAAAGATCCGAACCATGAACCCAAAGGTATGTCAACCATTTCCAAATTCCATAAATCATTTCATGCAATTATATTTGACATTGATTTAATGATGAAATCCAAGTCAAGGCAAATGAATATATGTCTTTTCATAATGTATTCACCATCATAAATACATTATAAAAATTAATGACATTGGACATTCATTGGAAGGGTAAATTCCATCAAAATTTAATGGGGATTATAAATGCATAATGTTATCACCTTTGGCTTATGTTAGCATCACCACGGCCTATGTTCCTAAAATGATTATCATACATGCATTTAATTATATAAATCTCATGGGGTTCATGGTGTTGTGAAGGTTTTTGTGACAGGAGTGGTGAATGCAAGTTGTAATGAACCTTTTTTTCTATCTCGTCTTCGTGAAACCATCAAGCATTATTGTGTCCAATTTGATACATTAGATGTAGTTATACCTAATGATTTTGAAAAACATAGAGTTATTTTTGAGAAGGAAGTTATGGGTAGAGAGATATTAAACATAATTGCTTGCGAGGGTACGACAAGAGTGGAAAGATCTGAATCTTACAAGCAATGGCATAGGTGCATTCAACAATTGGCATTCAAACAAAAGCCCCTAGGATGTCCACGTGCCGCTCATATAGTTGATGAATCCATATTAGGCTCTTACGACAAACGCTTTGGCATGGGGAAAGATGATGGTTGGTTCCTTATGGGATGGAAGAATGAAATTATGTGTGCATTTTCAGCATGGGAGCCAATCCCATCAAGAGCTACACGTTTTTAAACTATAATTTTCTATAGCTTGATGGAAGTTGCTTATAAAATACATGTTTAATTTTTTGAACACCTTAGAAAGTTTGTGTATTGTAACATATATCTTCATATTAGCAAGTTTTTGAACACATAATAACATAGATGTAACGTCTTGGCATGAAAATAAAAAGTTTTAAGATTCTTTTGTAACATGAACACAAACAACAAGGAACATAAAAACATGTTTTCATTTGTAGGGAAATTAGTGTTAATGATAGAAACTAGTATCAAATGTCCATTTTTATAATTCAAGACTTTTGTGTAATGAATCAAATAATACATAAATGCATATTTTAACATTGCCAAAGTTGTAATATTGGAGATGTTACAACATTGATCAATTTTTAATTCTTTGGATTTATCTAGAGTCTATGGCTTCAAGTCATTCAAGACCTAACTATTTCACTCCTTTTGCTTACCCACCTACATGGATATGCCAAAACACATTAGCTTTACCATTACCCTTGCAACTATTTTTTGAATACCCTTTCAAAACCTCCTTTACCATCATCTTTACCTTTTTTTCACATACCCTTTGAAAATTCCCCTTTCAAAATGAAGCTAAATAATTCTAAATTTTCAATTTAAAGATTAATAAAATGCAACCTTTCAATTTAAAATGATCAACTTTTTAATCAAAATTAAAATAACCTTGAATTAATCTAGATCTTTTACCTTAGCACATGGTCTAATTATTAGTACATTTTATAGCCCCCTTTAGTTATGGTGGTTGATAAAACCATCAAATAAATGGTTTTGAAATATTATCACATCTTGTCCCAATAAAATAAATTAAAGTTGTAAACGTACATCACCGAAAGAAAAACTTGTTGAAGGTGGAAAATCTTTTACTACATGCATTAAACAAATAGAACATCTAGGAAAAATAAATTTTATTATCCTTAAATTTAAAAGACACATGTAAACTACAAATTTATGTAGAAGAGTGACAATTTTTATTTCTTAAATTGTTGATTTTGGAACCCAACTTTGCAACTTTCATGATTTTTGAAAAGGCTTATAATTTTTTTCCAAAAATGGAAGGACCACATGATGGTGTTCAATCTTTTGTAAGAATTGACAATCTATTTTTGAATGTTCATCAAATTTCCTTTTACGTGGTTCCAATGAAGTCCTTATTCAAATCCAAAGTTGTTTTTTAGTTACAAATAACTAAACTTCCATGGTTACCAAATAATTTGAATTTTAGGATCTTTTGAACAAAATTGAATTATTTTACAAGTACCAAGTATTTGTGTAATGTGATTTCTATGTTTAATCAAATGTTTCAAATAAGCCAAAATAACTAAATTCCAATGATGGGATGCATAAAAATTATACTTAGATGGAAAAGTAAATTGTACATCTATGTTTATACCTTCAAAATTTACTATGTTGATGCAAAATAATTGACTTGTAATTCCTAGACATTTTTAAGTCACCTTCAAAGTTTGTGGATGATTAAATTGATCCTTAAATGTACCAAAGAGGTATCAAATTCCAATTTTCATGATCCAGAAGTCATATCCCATGATATGGAATTGTTATTAAATTCAAGAGAAAGAATCTCATTTTGCTAAAAAACATTTACAAAAAAAATGATGCACATCTATGTAAAGTCATAAATAGATGGTATATCTCTATTCAAGTTGTTCCTACCTACCTACAAATGTTCTCTAGGTTTATTAGTACTTATCTCCTTTCACCTTATGGACATAATATGGACAATTATGGGGAGAGGGAAGGGGGACACATCATGCACCCCCTTTGTTTTACTATACACGCCTCCTTTTGTATCCTAGCAAGTTCACATGATAGGATTTTGTAGTAATTGAACTATATTTCACATTGTCATTTTTTATTCATTGGTTGATGTGCGAAAAATTTGAAATTTCAAGCTAACCAAGTGTCAAAAGTTTTAGATAAATCTAACAAAAAATTGATTTTGCTCCTTACCTTGAAGGACTTGTGACTTGCATTGCTTTATCTTTAAACAACATTGCCATGTACTTCAACCTTCAAGATGATTTGTTATCTCTACCAAAATCTTATTATAATGATAATAAAACTTCCAATGGTAAACATTGGGTTGGTGCAATATTATACATGATGCACATGCCATGACAATCAATGGTGATTATATTAATATAACAAAGTACTCATATGTACCTACTATTTCAAACACCTTGGAAAAAAAACCTACAAAGGTTGTGGTGCTAATTGTTGTGCTCATTATGTTGGTGATGACATTTCTTGTTATTTTCCTTGTTCAGATTGCAAATATAGGCATGGTCAAGTAATCTCTGAAACAATAGATTTCCAACTACTACTTCAAAAGTGGGGTTTATAACCTCATTAATTTAATTCACTATGGGGCCATAACAATGAACTAAATCATCATGTTTTTCATTTTATTTCACTTTGGGTGAAACTTGCATCACTATATAATCATCATGTTCACTTTTAGTCAAAGTACTTCAATAAGGTTAAATTTTTATGTGATTGATATTATTATTTCAATCTTGGAAAAATAATTTAATCCATATCTTTCATATCTATTATGTATTAAAAAAATATTTATTATAAACCTTCAATGTATCAATTAATTACAATATGGCATATTACATGAATTTTAAACCAAAATTTGAATTAAATAATATTTTATAGCAAAAAGTTTGAACAAAATTATATCTTTTTATTTTGAAGCTTCGTTTGATAAAATGAAAACGTCTTTTAAAAAATAAATAAAGATGAAAAATCAGTCTTCATCGTGTAGAATCAAATAGTTGGTTTCCAAAATGCAATTGTTATATTTTTAGCAAGATAAAATGAGTTTTTGAAACATGATATAGTTCCAACTTTGTATTGTAAATTGGAAATTTTAATAAATTTATTATTAATAATTAATATAATATTTAAAATGTGGGGAATTACAATATTTATATTTTATTTCTGTTAGGCATACATTATTTTGCATTTAAAAATGAAATTTGTCAAATTTCGTTTTCAAAAAATCTATTCACAAATATTGTTATGAAATTGATTTTTTTGTGAAAAAATGTGTTTTGAATCGCTCTTAAACAATGAAACACTTTTTTTTCTTTCAAATGACTTGAAATTTGAAAAATGTTCAAGAATGAATTTTAATTTATTTGATTTGAAAAAAACATGGAAAAAAAAAACATGTCAAAGTTTGATTTGTAAAATGATTTTGTGTAAGTATTAGAGTTATCCATAAAGTGTCCTTCATTTTGAATACTTCTTTCATCCTCTAACCCCTTTTTCAACTTGTGATATTGCTATTTACAAAATAATGAAATTTTATGGAACTTAGGATTAAATGCACGAGGTTCAAAAATATTTATTAATGTGGTACACACAACAACAACAATGATAATTTTTTTAAATTATAATTGTGGTAAATGCAACAACAACAAGATTGGTTGAAAGTAATTAAGAAAAAAAGGCATGATGAAACTTAAATTAACACCAAATTTGGTGTTAATTTAAGTTTTTATCCCTATTTAAGCCCTATTTTTGTTTTTTTTTAAAATCTCACCCGCTTCATGACCAGATGGGGGTAGTGGTGTTGTGTTTCTTTTACTTTGTGGATAACTTTATTATATATAATTTTTGACATCTTTTATCACAATGCTAGAAGTGGTATTTGGTTTGCGAATATAATGGATTGTTTCGTTGGAAACAAAGGACCAAATCATTAGTTTGGATGGATTTGAATTTTTCGTTAGTTTTGGTTTTTAATACAATTGTTAGGTACTTAGACCACATTTAAAAATTCTGAAATAAGAAATCAAATTGGAATTGGGAATTGAAGATTGACAAAATATTGAATTACTAAACTTTATGGGTTTGTACAAAAAAGTTTATGCAAAATTACATCACAATAATTGTATGGATTTAGTTAAATCATAAATTGTATGTAATTCACATCAAGATGTCATAAGTAGAAAAGATACATCATTTATATAGAAGTTATATATATTCCATTTTTACATTTTGAAGCCCATGGATTTTGCACAAACATATTTTTTATAATTTTTGCATAGATTCTATTGAAGTTTCATGATATTGGAAGTTTGTGATGTTGAACCAAAAATTGACCCCAAAACCCATTTTATATAGGTTTAGATTCATCCATTTTTAATAATTAAAAATAAATTGGGTTTAACTTGGTGGTTTAATGAACAAAAATCAAAGTTTGAATAATAACATCTTTTAAATAATAATTGGGCGGGGGTTACAAATGTAGTTGTTTATACCTTTGGAACACAATTGAAGTATGCAATTTTTAAAATATTTTATTGCACTTTATTGCATTTAAGTAAGTAGTTGATATAGGTGGTTGATCACATTTTATTGGTGGTACAATGTTAGTAACTTAAAAAAATCAGTTCTTGACTATTCATAGGTAGGTAGAACTTGATCCAATTTGGAATTAAACCAATTTAGGAAATTTTTAAAAAACTAAGAATTAAGGGTCTTGAAATGTGAAGAATTGGAACTGGAGGTTCTAACCAAAAAATTTAAAGCCTTCAACCAAAACTAGGGGTTTTTTCAAGACTTAAAAAAATTCAAAATTACCTAACCAATACTAGTTCAAACCTTGATACCAAAAATTAATACAATTTGTATGTTGATTCTATGTTTCTAAATACTAATAATATATTATTATTATTATTATTACAAAAAAATTATTATAAAAATATAACCTATTCCAATGCCATGTGTTAGTGAACTCACTTTTGTATGCCAACCTTTCATTCATTGTTAAAGGACATATTGAATTTACAGAAAAAATTGGCTAGTGAATCTAATTTCACTCAAATGAAATTTCACTATGGCCAACCAACTAGTAGCATTCATTTTATTTTCCATGGTCTTTTGACATTGATGGTATCTTACACAAATTTACCAAAACTAAACCTATCTTCAAAACATTGTAATATTGTTTTCGTGAATGTTTTTGGCATGTAAGCCTTTTTACTATTGTCATTGGAATAAATTCAAGACCAAAGTAAATTATCAATTTCAAATATAAAATAGTAAGCATTGGTTACACTTCGACTCGATAATTCTATTGTGAATTCACCCAATTGTTCTAATCAATGGGCCTCGTTGATAACATGTAAAAAATCCAAAAATGTTTGGTTTTCCCCATGGTTCTATTAAGAATTAAAAGATCAAGTGTAAAATACAAACTATTTTATTGCAAGAGAATTAAACATCAAAACAACATGCTCACAAACATGGAACATAAGGTCAAGAACACACCTTGGTTCTTGTCACAACCAAACCACACCAACTTGCAATAATGAAAAGAGCCTCCAAACCCATCAACATCAATGAACTTAGTTAAGAATCCAAAGCCAAAAATAAATCAATTAAACTAATACTTAAAAGAAAGTAATCATCAACATAACCTAGTTATTTTTTGCTAGTTTAGTAATGAATGAAAACTAAGTAGTTGAATTTGACTTTTCAACATTATTGTTCAAGTTCAAGATCACATATAGTACACCAAGCATGTTTCTAAAGTTCCATAGCTTGTTAATACCTAAAGCCTTTGTGAAAATGTTAACAATTTGATCCTTGGTATCAACATGAACAAGGTCAATTTCTCTAGTTAAAACTTTTTCTTTCATAAAATGGCAATGCACTGCAATGTGTTTTGCCTTAGCATGATAGATTGAATTGTTAACAAGTAATATGCTATTAAAGTTATAGTAAATGAAAACTATAATATTCAGGCGAAAGCACACTATGGTGACCCCCTTTGGGGTGTCACAGTGTATTACTTTCTAGGGATGTGCATGTTTGAATATATCCCACCTCAAATTTTTGAAATATTTTCACAATATTTTTGCATATTATGTTAAAATATGACTTAGGCAAGATATTAGGAAAAGAAACTATTTCATTTCATTTTATAAAGTGGGAGATTGGACTATATTTGTGGAAACAATGTAGTGTCATCTATGTATTCAAAAACACAAATATATTCCCAAAAATATTTAAATGATTTTTAATTTTTATGAAAGTTGAAGGTATGTCAAACGTTGTCATTTCACATAATTTGAACCATGTTTGGATTCCATGTGATTTATTTATAAAATTTTCATTTTAAAAAGTGAAATTTTTTGACAAATATGTGATAAACGTGTTTTGAATTAAAATTTTGGCAAGTAATCACATTCACGTGGAAGATGACAAGCATAATTAAATGGGCTTAATTTAAATTCCACTCGAATTAATAATTTCAATGATTAATGAACTTTTAAAGTTAATGTAATCAAAATAAAATAATGACCCTATTATACCAATGCATATTATAAATATACGCAATGGATCCTTGAATATTAATAATCAAAATTATTATTATTTAAATAATAATATTACATGATATGTTTTTTAAAATAATAATTTAAATTATTATAGGGCCTAAAAATCAAATTTGATACCCAAAATTAAATGTACCATACTTTTGGAACAATTATCTTGTATGTACTACAATACTAGACCCAAAAGTGCCCAAAACGGGGTCACCATAATGTGTTTTCATCCATCCATCAATTGTCCCAAGTCTATAAGTAAATTTTGTAACCAAATTATTTCACATGTAACCAATACTACACTTTTGTAATAGCTTATGTGGTGTTTGCACAAAGTAACTCACCATTCCAAATACATAATTCAAATTTGGTCTTGTGATGGTCATGAATCAAACTTCATATTATGCATATGTACATGACAATGTCCTCCACAAGCTCAACATCACATTTTGTTATAAAAACATTAAAATAGGTTTCAACATGTCATCCCATACATAAAACTCGTTCAAATCATATTATATTTTTAAAAACCATATTTCTTTTGAAGATTTGATCATCTTGATGTCAAAGAAATAATGCAATTTTCTCAAGTTCATTTCAAACTTTTGCTTCAAAAACTTTTTCAAATTAAAAATGTCTGACTATGACAATAAACTTGTGGTTTTTTTTCACACGAAGTGGATAATTGAATCCATTCATGATAAGATATTGACCTATCTTGTTTGACAACTTTAGGAGTTTAGGTCACCTCTTTTAGCACCTTCAAAAACCCTATTCATTTTTTTTAATTTTTGGCTTTCACAACATAATTTGGCCAACAATCTTTGAGTGTATCATGCTCACACTTTTGTGAAACATTGCTTGAAATGTTTTTGATCTAAGAACCTTATAAAAATTAATAAATGAATTACCTACTTTTGGGACAAATTTTGGGAAATTATGCAAATCGTCAATTTGCAAATTTCTTGTTGTTTCAATCTTGTGCATATATTCACTACAAGGAATCTTGTCCATTCCAACCCATGTGTTTATGACTTCTATCCAAATCAACCATTTTTGCGACTTTATATACAATTGTTCTTCGTGACACTTGGTAAAAATGACTGGTAGTCACAAAAACTTTTACAAAGTGGTTTGTAGTTGCATATGTAACTTATACTTGCAACTAATGTCAATTTTGATGAAAATGGAAATGAAAAATACACTTATATCATCCATTTTTAGTGGCATCCAAAAATAGATGAAAATGTCGTTATTTTTGCAACTTAGAAGGTGGTTCAAGGGCCATTGGATACCACATGGCATCTTTTCAACTTGATTTGCGATTATAAATTTTAGTCACAAATGCACATGTAATCAAATGTGAAAAAAAAAAGAAGTTGGCCAATGAAATTATTGGATTTAATGGTCTAATTGTTTTCCCTTAACTTTTTTTAATGAATTAACCATTAAATGTGTACTAGGGTTTGGCGGGTTTGTGAAAATTTCAAAGATCCCATGGCAATTAATGGTAGAAATAGGGCTAAATAATAGGTATTTTATCATATTGTTGATATGTGATAATGTTATTATATTAATTATTTAATTAAATAAGCTATGTAATTTATCTATTAAATAGGTTAGGGTTTAGGTAATAAATGCAATTAATGTATTAAATAGGCAATAAGTAGGATAGGTAGTAACTAACAAGTAGGTCATATGTATGTGGGTTAAATAATAAGTATTTTATCATGTTGATATATGCGATTTTTTTGAATTACTTACTATATTAGGTAGGCAATGTAATTTAGTTATTGAACATGCTAGGTAGTAGGAGTAATTTATGGGCCATTTCATATCATACATTTAAACTACATTCTTTTGGTACAATTATGATCTATTATAAGCAAAATTGTGTAATACAATTTCTTAAATCAAATAGATGTTTGAAATGTTTGAACTGTAATTTATTTTTACATAAAATTTTTATCATAATTTTAAGTAAAAATAAAGATATTATATGTGTAAACATAATAAAATTTATCATTTCATAAACTCAATCAATTATATGGCATTAATCAATATTTAAAAATTAGAATTTATTTATCTATATTAATATTATATATACATATATAGTTAATAAAATATATTAGATTATAGTTTTATTATAATCTATTTATGATTCATTTATAAATATTATATGTGAATAAATTATACGTCACATATTTTAATTAAATTATATTGGTAAGATTATGATATATCAAAAAAACATTGTATAATATAAGTATTAGAATCAAATGAAGGTTTAAGATATTAAATTTATTTATGTATTTGTTATTATATTATCCATTTATAAATCATGGGGTTCAATTAATTTTTTCCACAGAATGGTCTTTGAAATTGTATTGAAGAACCAAATTCAATTTTTTTTTTCCAAATTTTTTTATATTTTAAAAAACTGTTGTGTACATTATTGTAAAAACTTAAATTAAAAATTTAATCTTGTCATTTGGACAATAAGAAATCAAATTTCAAAGATGATGTTTTGTGTAATGTTTGAAATCAAATAGGTTAAATAAAATGCATATTATTTTTTTCCCACAACAAGTGGGGTGGCTTGGTGGTAAAGGAGTTTCCATCCTTAAGGTTCAAAGATCAATCCTCACGAATGGCATGGGTTGTGGTCAACATTGAAATGTTGATCGAATATTCTTTACCTACATAGCCAATATAAACTAGATGCTTACTAGATGACCTTAAGCAAGCACAATAGGTGGCCTATTTATCAACCTAAATTAGTTTTTAAATCCTAGCCTATGTAATGACATGTGTCAACATGGTATAGATTGAACTTAATGAAAATAAAAATAATGTAAATATATATAGTAATATTATTTTATTATTTAAATAATATAAATAATGCGACCTACATTTTTGAGTTGTAAAATTAGTCACAAAATGAGGATGCCATGTAAGTTGGTTTAGATGGATGAGAAGTTCATGTAAATCACATCTTTATGCACTAGAATTGCGACTAGAATTTTATGATTTGTCCAAGGTGACTAGGCATTATAGCAAGTTGCATATGGCAATTACAACTAAACATGAATCATAAATCCAATTGTATATTTACAAATTCCTTGTAATGATTGATGCTTACGTTCACACTTTGATTGCAACCTACATGGCATTCACATTTTTGTATCAATAGCCATGATCTCCTACAAATTATCATTTGAAACCTTATACATTTGTTCATAACAAATACATGTATTCCTTTTAGCACTAAATGAAATTATTTTCAGCATTGTGAAATAATAAAGATAACACATTGTGACATATTTATAAGCATCAATTATCATCCAAGTGATTTAACCAAAATTCACATCAAACCAATTGTAACCTTTCATTTTTATTCTTTAGGTCATTCTTTTGTGCTGTTGTTCTTTCCAACCTTCATGTCATCTTTTAGCATAATTCATGCATGTATTCATTATGTAACCCATCTACATAACCATAGTAGCACCCTGACATTTTCTTGGACCAATAAACCCAAATTCGTTTCATGGCAATAATCTTGTGTGAAAGAAATAATTAAATATGGGTTCAATTGCTACAAACATAAGTTTGACATTCAATGCAACAACATAAAGATAGTGATAATTTACATTCCAAATTGGTACCAAGGCCTAGAAACTTGGATAACATTCAATTCCATAAATTGCCAACTCACGTTTGCTCACATATGCATGTTTCCACCCCCTATAATTGGAGATCTTTAAAGGTATAAATACGCTATCTAGTTATAGATTCAAGTTCTAATTTTTCCCCCTTAGGTGGTCAAGACCAAAAGTGTTAAAAAATGTGATCCCACTTTTAGATTACTAGTGTGAACCTGGTGCATAATGCACCCGTCGAGCTTCCCCCCGCCCAGTCCTTCCCCGCCCATGCCCCCCCT
>Ga0209611_10002114_pt1 | contig 34797 bp, 23 predicted proteins | sample S1TSphgellanicum_3_FD_187693 | JGI IMG/M metagenome (GOLD analysis project Ga0209611, IMG submission 187693) | Host-associated microbial communities from peat moss isolated from Minnesota, USA - S1T2_Fc - Sphagnum magellanicum MG (SPAdes) (version 2) | ecosystem: Host-associated > Plants > Peat...
AAAATATGTTTTTTTGCATTTTTTTAGCAATAAATGCATAATATTTTTTTCATTTTAGGAAAACCATTACCATATGAAAAAGGAGGACATCTTAAAGATGGAAATTTTAGTTTTCTTTTGTTTAAAGGTAGTTGCAAGCTATGGTGGCAAGATTCCCAGTCCCAAAAGTCCATATGAATGGAAAAGGTAACACCAAAATGGAGAAAACATTAAAACTCCATGTCGAGTGGGCCCTATGTGGTGATTAATCAATTAATAAAGTCCATATGAAAGGATGCCCATCTAGAAAACTCTTTATCATCCATGTTAGGGGAAAAAAAATATCAATTCAATAAAAAAATGACCAAGATCGGGACTTTTGAAAATAAGGTCCAAATCTAGTCATTCAAAAGTCTATAGTTATTTGTTGGTTAAAGTTTTTGTTGTAATGTTTTCCAATCTATATATTTTTTCCCATCATGTATCATATATTGAATCCCTATAAAAAATATTGAGATGAAATCATAACAAAAAATGCATTTGAATGTTAATTCAAAACCTAGATTATAGTCCATAGGTCCATTTTAAAAGTCCATTACTATATGATTGGTGTGTATTTATTGAATTTCACCCCTTAATAAATAATTTTATTCAAGTTGACAATCCTAATCCATAAATATTTTTGTCAAATTGATGATTTTAGAATGCATTTGTGGCATTTGAATAGAATACATTTTACAAAAAGTCCATAAGGACACAAAAAATGAATCATTGTAGCTTGCATCTATTGTTAGTAATGTCTCATGAACCACAAACATGAAACTTTATGTTTATCAAAAAATTGTAAGTTACATACTCTATATATATTGATTTGATCCAATCCTCTTCATTTAACCATTGGATCAAAATTAATTTTGATGCAAAATGAACTTCAAGCTCCAAAATGTTGTCATGCAAATTCTAAATTTTTTTGCTTGTGTTTACGATAGGCCAAAGATGTCATCAAGATTTCAATTTCCTGTCGATTACAATATTTGTCATGCATCTTTTTTTGGCTCAAAAGTGGCTTACCCTTAATGTAGTTTCACCCTTGTTTAGGCTTTGTTATTATACCTATGAGTATTTCTTAAATCCTAATCTACAATAATTTGTGTTTCACTAAGTGAATGAAATTATTTTGGGAGAATGTACGTAGGTAGTTGTTTATGTTTGGGCTAGGTTGTGTAGTTGGTGTGTTATTGTTTTTTCTTATGGAAGTTTTGATGTTAAAATTGTTCAAGAGGGTTTTGAAAAAATTGTTGGTTTGAATGTCAATGTGTGTGTGTGTGTGTGTGTGTGTGGGTTTGATTTGGGTGATGAACAATATGAAGAATTATAATTTGGGGAGCCTTCAAGTTCTTTGTCATGTCTTTAATTGGTTCAAGGGAAAAAATATCCTTGTTAACATTCAAAGGCACTTTGTTAATTCGAAAGTTAGGACATGGATGCTAAAGATGTGTGAACAAAGATGTTCCATGCATTTGGGAGGACATGCGACCACTAAAAAGGGTAACAATTTTTCATCATAAAAAATGTTTTGCATGCAACTTTCATTATGTTGAATTTGTTGAACATTATTTAAATAAAATTTCTTAAGAAGAAAATCCTTTAACTTGTGCAAATGTTTTTGAATGCAATGACAATAACACAAGCCAAATGAATTGTAATTGTGTTTTATGTAAAACTTGTTGTTGCCCATACAAATTGAAATTGCATCTTGATGCAAACTAGTTTTTAAAGGTGTTATGAATATTTTAATCGGCAACCTTACAATGATACCAAATTCATTTCATTCTTGACTCCCCTTGTTTTGTCCAAATGATAATTTTCTGCAATATTGTTACTTGTCAAACGCCTTTCAAATGCAACCCCTTATGTAGGCTTGTTAGCCCCCAACATAATTGTTAAGTATTCCCTAATTTAGAATATCCCTAATTGACCCTTTAGGTAGGCTTTGTGTAATCCCCTAAATGGCCTTTAGGTCCGGGGGGTGTCATTATTCTTTATATCTAAAAAACAAGTGAAAAAAAATATAGGGTGCAAAATATTAGTTGTTGGATAAAAATTATAATTTAATTAGTTCTGTAATATGGTGTATTATAAAATCATTTTATAGTTAATATAAGGTATTTTTAATTCACATGATTTTAAAATTTTTAAAAATCATACATATTAAAAAATTTAAGTATTATATGTTAGTGGGTTCAATTAATAATATCAATAAATTCAATTCAATTAATAATATTGGTAAGTTGTTTTGCATCTACCTAACATAAAATGGAAACTGTGACATGAGCATAAGATATATTTCATTGATTAATGTTAGGAATAGCTCTTTGTGTCCCCCAAGATATTGATGTGGTGATTACAAGTTGTTGCTATCTTATTGCCTTACAAAATGGATACTCAAGCGTCTTGAGAAATCTAGGCACTAGAATTATCATGTGTGCTTTGAGGTACTCCTCCTATACACCACCGTATATGGACTAAAACAACACTTCTAAATGTTGGCAAGCATGTTGGCAAGCTTTTCTGCCTAACATCTTTAATAAATTTCTTTCAATATTCAATGGTAGTCGTTCATTAGGAAATTTTTGTTGGTAAGTCTTGAATAGTTTGTCAATTCATATGTTCATTCCATGTGCAATATTTGTTTGATTTGATAAAAGACATCATAATCTTTCAATGTGACCATACAATGCACCTAGATTGCTTATGTGAAATGGACATCCATGCTTAATGAGTCATCAACTTTAAATACCTTACATGTGTTTTACCATCATACAATGGCTTTATATTTGAAAGGAGAATGTACATTATGGGCCAATGGCATCAATCCTTATTGATACAAGGTCACACACTAAACATTTTTTGTTTGCAAAAGATGTGAACCAATGGAAATTTACAATAATGCATTTGATAATATTGTTATCCTCATCTATGCACTATGGTATGGTTGTAGATATTATGACCCAATATGTTGCAAGTTTGTATAAGAATGTTTGAAGAATCATTCTTCTTGATCAAACATTAAAAGAGAAAAATTAAATGAATATAAAATATCAAAATTCAATTAAAATTTTATATTTAAATTTACAGTGGTTTAAATATGTGCATATGAAAAAATTAGATAATAATAAGTTGGGGAAAAAAGTTCCCTCACATGGGTTGTAATTGTCAGGTCATTCAGTAGGGCTCGCAATTCTAAAAAGAGCTTCATGTCTCTAACTCCCCATTATAAAAAAAAATTGGCAAGTTACCCAACATGATAAGAAGCTTTGGCCAATTCTAATGTGGAACACTGAAATGAAAGTCACATGAGAAGTTTTGTTGCCCAATATCTTTCAAGATTTTTAAAATAAGAGTTGTATCAGATGATAGAATGTTGGGTGGAGCTAGTCTAAGAGCATCCCCACTGGTGCTCAGTACATGGCCTTGCAAAAATATTTCTCACATCCAACTTTAGTTATTTATTGTTTGCAACCCCACCTATAAAACTAAAACTGGGATTGCAAATCGGTGGGAGACTACTAATAGCAAACCACATGGACCAATCATTGTGCTCAATAAATCAAAAATAGGGAGCAGCAGTCAGATCACATTTGTTACACTCTTCCCTCACAGGTGCATAGCTTTGCTCTTCCTTTCACTAGCCTGAGCAAACTATGCAAAATGCCAGGTCAAACGTCAAAACCATTTTGCTGAGCCAAACCAGCCTGATTTTACTTTGTTTCATCCAATAGTAATGTGCAAGGTCCCATACTGAGCACTCCTGGGAATGCTCTAAGAAACAACCTAGAAAAATTACAGTGGAACCCACACACCACTATACCAATCCAAATTGAGAAATTACCTTACAAAACTCCAGGAAGAAGACCCCAAAATTAGTGCTTGTGGTTAAGGGTGGACGATAGAGTTGCCCCTCCACCCTTCAATCTATGAGAATGCCTCTTGAATTTATGTCCATTTGGGGCATTTTGGAGAGGTGGACTCACCTCCCCCATTCTATGAGTCCAGTTCTACCCGAAGCTTTGGAGTTGAGGTCTTATGGAGCATGGTTGAAGATTCAATTGGCCTAACAACTAGTGCATGGGTGCAACCCTTGTTTACTTCTTCTTGTCCTTTGATTCTTGGTTTAAGAAGGAGGGAGGAGAGGAAGCCAATTGTTTAGGGTTGATGATATAGTTTATATACCTGAACTGCACTTGAGAAATTTCTTGTTCTATTTGGAGGGCACTTTTATATTTGTTAATGTCCCTTGTATAAAAGGAGAGAGATATTATGCTTATTCCTTAAGAGCAAGAGGGATATTACACTTACTCCTTAAGAGTGAGAAGGATCTCTCCTACACCTCATGAAGCTACTACCTATGAATAGGCAGGCTGAGAGCATCTCCAGCGGTGCTCAGTACGTGACCCTACAAAAATATTTTTCACATCCAAGTTTTGTTATGTTCTTTTTTGGAACCCCACCAATAAAACTGAAACTGGAACGGCAAATACGTGGGGGACTACTAATAGCAAACCACATGGACCAATCAGTAAGATGAGCCAATCAGAGACATTGAACAGCAGTTAGATCATATTTATTACACTCTTTTCTGCAGGTGCACAGCTTGTTGTGCCTTTTACCAGCCATGGCAACGTGTGCGATTAAGCTGAGCCAAAACTATTTTCCTGAGCCAAACAGGCATAAGTCCAATTGTACTGTGCGTAATCACAGACCGAGAACCGCTGGAGAAGCTCTAATAATAACATTTCACCTTTGTGATCGGTGAAGCCATGGGTGGGGGACATTCCCAAATTGCAGCCATGGACTTGGGTGCCACTATTTTTGGCCTGGACTAATAGCCCTTCCTAAGAACACCCTACCTAGTAACTAGTTAGGGTGTGCACGTGTGCACTCACAGTTTATTTTTCAGAAGGAGCCATTTGATTGGCCCACCACCAATATTTCTTGAACATGGGAGCACTCCCCCACCCAACATAAAAGCTTTACATATGCTTCCCTCCTTGAAATAGAAGCATGCTTCGTCATGCTTCCCTTGTCAAGTGTTGTTGATATGGTTTCATGAGTTTCTTTGTGTAATCAATACACCATTCTTTTAAAAATGTTTTCAACATGCAAATATTGAATTGTATGTTGTAAAATTACTATAAATGGAAATGATTTTATTAAAAAAAATGATATAATCATTTTTATTTTTTTGATATTGTAAGCTTCAAGGAACAAATGAAAATATATTAATATTACGATCGTATGTCACTTTGATCATCACCAATGTGGAGCCCAAGTAAAAAGAATCCAAAAAAACGAAGAGAAGATGTCAATGAGAATTCCTTTTTCTAAAGTCAAAAATCTTGTTCTCCAAACTTTGGATGATATTGAAGAAAGCATGATACACTCTTTTTGTCACTTATTTAATCCTCCTCTTTATCCTCCTCCTTTTGTCATCACTACCCATTTGCTTCCAATTGCTTCAGGTTGGCCATTTCTTCGACATTTCTTCTAAAATTGAAAAGAAATCCAAGGCTCGACAAAAGGCCTACCAAGATTTTTAAAGACACATGTGGGACATGAGTAATAGACATCACAAATGACATTCAAGTATCATCCCCGGCCAAGGTGCAATTATCCTCGGTGCAAGGCGCAATTTTACAAATTGTCACTAACATAGATGAACCATGCATAGCCTAGCTAATAGACATGACAATCACGAGTCTTTTGAAAGTCATGAGAGTTATAAACAATTTGCAAATACGTCACAAGCACGAAAAGTCTTTAGTCATAGATGTTAATTTAGGGCTTCCACATGTGTCATTGTCACCAATTGGTCTATTAGACCCTTCACACAAGTCATCCCCGGGAACCCCGCCCTCCCCCTTCTAAAGAGGAAGGGGAACAAAAGAGATAAAAGATCATTTGGGTGATTAAAACAAAAAGTTGATGTTAAGATTTGTCTAGCAAGTTTTCATGGGTGTCATCAAGAGACTTACTAGCAATTTGCATGCACCCAAGGCTAGCCAACACAAGAGTCATGCATGAGAAGAAAGAGTATAGGTTCATGTATATCCACAATATTAGCTTCAAGGTTCAAACCTCTCATTTTTTTTAAAAAAAATTTAAAATTTTAGATTAAATACCATCCAAAAACATATTTTTCAACATAAAATTTTGAACTTGCCATTAAAAAAATGAAGTCGCAAGGATTTGAAACCAATTATTCAACCACCTAGGTAAATTCATATTGATTTTCAAATGAATGTGTTTACATCTTCAAATCACATACTTGTACACCAATGGAGTACATGTGATTGGTTAACACTTGGGGGAAAAAAAGGGTTTTTCTCAAGGTAACAATAAATGTTGGGTGAGTCTCATATTTTCTCATAGTTAGGTTTGTATATTGTAGGTACAACCAATGTTTGGTACTAATTAATTCTCAAGAAGGCCTTTTGAAGAAAAAGAAAATCTTTGAACTCACATTATTAAAATTTCAAGGAATTCTGAAGTCAAGACCTTTTCCATATAGGGGGACAATTCAAACCATCAAGTTATTTCAATAACATGGTTAATGAATAGAAGACTTTGTGTAATTATTATTTATTGTCAAATTTTTGAAATATTCAAATTGGAGTTGTGGAACCTTCTTTTTTGAAAAGTTAATTAAATTGGCAAACATCTATCAATTACCAATCATGGGTATATGGTATGTAAAATTGTGTGAGATTTGCTATTTAAATGTACAAGCTTGAAGCAATGTAAATTTTGACTTTAGAGGTGGTGATTTGAAAGCCATTTCTATTTCTCCCTTGCAAACTCATTGCCCTAGGGTAAGCAAACCAATGTCTCAACACATATTGACTTAGAGGCCTCCCACAAGCTGAAGAGTTCTCCTTTGGGGACATTCTTGGAGTTCAAGAGAACACTAGAGTTCCTCTAGGTGCACCTGTAGCTCTTTAAACACTCAATTTGATTAAGAAATAAAAAAGATATGGACTCCCCAAAGGTGACTTGTCCTCAACTTGAAGAAAAGAATCACACAAACAACATAGATCCAAACTTTTCTTTTTTATATAATTGCCTTCATCCACACCCATGAATGAACACAAAACTCACTTTTCTAGTTGGATGTTGAAAAACATCCAAACACAACATTTCAAGATAGGATGTTTGATCATAGATATCTTTTTGATTGGTGCTAAAGGCATTTGCATCCATCGATCGACTAGGCTTTGCACTATTGAAGTATTCAATTGTAAGCCACTAATTAGTGATGGACATGTTCACCCTACCTATGTTTAATTTCTTTTACATGTTGTATCATGTGGTTCAAGGTCTATTATGAAGCATCGCATTTTTTAAAAAGCTTCTTTTCCTCAAGTTTTTTATAATTTAAAAATGCTGAACTTTTTAAATTACTTTTTAAATGCACTTTATGGAATATTTTGTGGGTGTTGAACACAACACATTTATGTGTACATGAAATATTTGTAACTAGTGTGTTATACTATCAATGGTAAACTTCCCATGCTTCACATAACATTCTAAGTGTGATGAAGGCTACCTAAATGTGGCACTCCATGCCTTATAAGCTAAAGGTTCTAGATCAATTTCCTTCTCAAGAGTTAAAATGGTCTCCATACCTTGTGAAGTTGGTGTGCTTGCTTTCGTAGCTAAAATGATAATTGATGATGGTGCTTCATAAACCATGTTGGATATCAAGTTGTGATTAGTTTTAACTTTTAACCAACCCATTGAATGATGGGATGCATAAAATTATATGGGATCAAACTTATGATTTGTTGTGATCAACGTATCTCATCAAATAGACAACTTGTTTTGGCTCAAATGGAGCTTTTGCATTTTATCTCATGAATCATCACTTAAATTATCAGCTAGAGGTTTTCCCTAACAAAAGCTTTCCTAAGCAATACGGTCAACTAGTTTTGATGAATGGGAGCCAAGATTGGATGACCAAATAGATTATGTAACCCAATACCCACCAATGCATCGTCAATTGCAACCTACAAACTTGAATGACTAATGTTGGGTGGTTGTTAGAAATAAGAACAAACCCTAACAATATTAGGGTGATTTTTAAGCCTCATAACTATGGTCCCAAAAATTCAAACAACTAGTTCTGATATATAATCATGGTTCTCAAAAAAAAAAAAAAAAGATTTAAACCCCAACCATTAAATTGTAAAATGTTATTGAATTTTTCATTAGAAATCACATGCTCCTTGAGGCCTTTGAATTAATTAAAATTGGTGGCTGTTTTATTTTGATTTTTTATCAAGAAATTGGAATTGACAATTCTTTGATGAAATATCATACCTATGACTAATGTTTAAAACAAAATAATTCACAAAAGGTTCAGCTGAAAAAATGGAAAGTTTTATTGATATTTGTCGAAATTGTTGAGAATCAAACTCCCAACTTGTGAAAAAGTATTGTATCATCCCAACCAGTGGGTCACTTTACAAATCCAAAATAAAAGGGGAACTTAAATTTGAAACTACCTAACCTAATTTTTTTAAATAAATAAATATTTGACAAAGAAGTGCAAACATCAATTGTACATATGATATTTAAAATTTTGAAATTGATAGTTCTTTCTAAAAAATCAAATACTTGCATAACAATGGTTACAACCAACCACATTGGTAACATGTAATGTAAACCCTCCTACTTCCCGCTCACATTACTTAGGCAACTACTAGTGTTGGCTAGTTACCCTTTTGTTTAAAAAGAGAACCCAAGGTGATTCGGGTTTTGCCATTATTTTTATTTTTATTTTTTTGGCTACGTTCACTGGTGTGACTTTGAACTTCATTCTTCAAATTTTCTAAATCATGTGCTTCAAATTTTTGGCATTTTTTTTTTTCAAATTCAAGAATCATCGAGCTTATTCAAAAATCAAATTCAATTGTGACTTCAGTGAACTAGCACACACCAGCACACCATGAAGGATGGATGGTAAGGATGGATATTCTTGTAACTTGTAGCAAAGAATTACTAGTCCTTCAAACCCAAATGTCAATAACCCAATGAAGCTTTCAAAACTGTGACTTGGGTACCCCACCAAAAAATGAATACCAATACAAATACACTTGTAGCATGAATAGGGTCAACTTGATTCCCTTCATGTGAGGAAATCTGTTGATGGTTATGTTGTTAAGGACAAGCCTTTGTCAAATCATCCTTCAATTGTGAAGGCCAAAATGACTTTCTTAAATTCTTAAATGAGAAATCCTTTGGTTCGACCCTCCATTGCTTTGTGAGGGGATGGGGGCTTGATGAGTGGATTGACCCCTCATTCACCCTTCATATGTGATATGTGTGATGAACAAGCAACATTCATCACCCAAGTCAGAATTTTGGATTTGCAACAAAAGTTCTTTCAAAATGGGAGATTGGGTAGCTCACTGAAGAAAATTTGGCCTCCAACAAAAGTTGTTTCAAAGTGGGAGATGGGTAGCACTGAAAAATTTATGGCCTCCAACAAAAGTTCTTTCAAAGTGGGAGATGGGCAGCACTGAAAAAATTTGGCCTCCAACAAAAGTTCTTTCAAAGTGGGAGATGGGTAGCACTGAAAATTATGGCTTCCAACTGCAGAGCTTGTGTGATGCCTAAGCAAGGTCACCCAAAGTAACAATTTTAGGGTTTGCAAGAGTACTTCTTTCAAATCAGGGCTGGGTTAGAAGCCTATGATTTTCCATACCAATTGTAGCAATTGCCTGATGAGCAAGCAACATTCACCCCCCCCACAAGTCATAATTTTTGAGCTTGCAACAAAAGCTCTTGCTAAAAGAGTGAGGAAGGAGGGCTTGAAGCAGCTTGAGAAACTTCTGTCTATCCTGAGGATCAGGCACCATTTGTGGACAGCCTCTAGACTTTCAATGGCCCACAAAACTGCCAAATTTATCACTCTCTTTGGACCCTGTTGGAATGAAAGCTTCTTGTTGTGATTGAAAAAGAGCCAAAAAAAACACTACACACACAAGGAAGGAAGGAAGAAAGGAAGGAAGGATCACTCTACTCTTAATGTGTTCCACACTTTGACCTTACTTCCTCACATTTCTTCTCCTTTTGTAAAGATCCCACATGTAAAGCATTTGAAAATTTCTTAGCCTACTTGTAGGGCAACATACATGCTTGAATATCATATATGTATAAATGAGGTGGATCTTATGCCTACTTATAGGTATCCATATATGCTTGAATATAACTAGGCATAAGATACCTATGACTAGGCATAAGATCTCCCTCACTTACACCTACTCTTACACTTCTAATAAGCAGATATAAAATCCTCCTCACTCTTGAGGAGTTCATACAAGAACCAGGTAACACTTGGGGAGAGCAAACAGGGCTCATCTCTTTCATGTATATTATTAGCCTCTTGATTGGTGAGAAACTTATACACCCAATAAAGTGAATGTGATTGTGCTTGGAGTACACAAGACATGTAGTCCCACAAAGATGATGTGTTTTAGGCTTGATTCATGAAGGAGTATATTTTGGAAAAGCACTTGAACTGAGATGAGCTTGATGTGTTTCCCTTGCTTGTTCATCGTGTTAGTTGGTCGTTGTGTTACACTTCTCAAGGAAAATAGGACACAGCCTTAAAAGGCCTTATTGATATCATCTTCATTATTCATGCATTGCATTGGCTTTTGCTTGTGACACCTAAAGCATTTTAGTGATTAGATGTTGAAGCAAAATTGATGAACATATAGCTACGAAAGAATAGTGACATCTCTACAACAACAAATTTGAAAGTAATATAATGATGAATGCAATCAATAATCTTGACAGTCACTTGACTCCCAAATGTCAAACCATCACTTTCATCATTTTGATGATTAGCCATGAATACCCACTAATTTCGTAACTCTTTTCAATGGGTGGTGTAGGTATGGTTGCTGTGGGTGTAGATAACCATATAGTAATCCACCCAAAATTCACACAAATTGAATCAACCGACAACATGTGTATCTTGGTTTGCATAAGGATTAAACCTATCTATCACTTTCTTCATGTTTTTTACATTCAACACAAGTTTCCATGTTCTAAGTGCACTAGTGGGTTCTACATCACTTGTGAAATGTTTTTTTGCAAAGGCCCTTTAGGAGGACTTTAACACTAGAACTAACCTTCCTATCCACATGCAACTTTTGCAATGTGTTCATTTTGTTATGCTTAGCACCCAAACAATTTACAACATATTATATTTATATTTCCAAATATCATCTAACATTACACCAAATTTGATTCATATACCATGCTTACATTGGAAAAGTTATTGGGAACATGATCTTTCAACACTATGATGGGTCATTTGATTCATCATCAAATCAATTTAATGTTTCTTTAGGGGGGTTTGGCCTTCTTTCAATGGTTCAATTTGTTGTCCCCACTTTCTTAGGATATTGGCCTCCAATCACTCTTACATTTATCATTTGTTTCTAGTAAAATGATCGTCTTATTCTTCTCAATGCAATGGCACATATTCAAACAAACATTTTTCCCTTCTAGTTGGCACTACAAAATACTCAAACTTTATTACTATAGGTTGTCCGTTTTGAGGTCCCCTTTTTTAAAAGTCTTTTGAATCTTGTGTCACAATCGTCTCTTCATTTATAAGCTTTTTTGACGGATCGCCTACACTAGCATGAATTTGTCACATTTTTAATAGATACTCCTTCAAAGACCACATGAACACATCTCCAATCTTGTGTGGGTTTAGCCACAATGCTTAATCATTAACCCACCCTATCACACATGCATTTCATTTGCCTTTGGCTCATTTTCTTACAACATTACATACCATTTTTAACTTGCCACATCCCATAGTTGCACATCTTTCATGTTGTTAGTGTGGACATACCATTGATGATTTGATATCCCTTTACTTTGATGCCCGTGCAAGATCAACACACTACAGCCCACGATATTTTGAGATATTGTTACAACTATTGTTTTGGAAAACGAAGCATATGTACAAAGAGAGGTTTTTCACTTTTCCCCTTACCACATTTGACAATGAATTAATATTTTTATTAGCATAAATAGCTTTTGGGCCTCAACGAACGTTGTCATAACTAATCCAACCCACCCAAATATGGTACAACGTGCATTGTCCATGATAACACATGCAACCAAAGTTGTGATTCAGGAAAAGACACAATCATACATGGAACATGCATCAAGAAATGACTTCATTCCCCTTGCCATAGAGATTTATGGTTGTTTTCATTCTTGTTTAAACTTATTTTCGATTTATTATGTTCAAACCATAGTCACAATGGGCTCGCCCCAATTGGGGCCCATGTCAACACCACCATGGAGCAGCCCCCATGTTGGCATGAATGGTACGACTTGAATGCCAATCTAAATTCAACTCTTCGTGTGGTAAGCCATTGCTTAGCACAAAGGTGTGCAAAAATAAGTGGAGGGTTGAAGAGAGGCTTGGGGCCTCTCCAAAATGAACCTAAAGGTTAAACTTCCAATTAGGTTGCCAAATGGAGTTCAAGAACTTGTGGCAATGAATCCTTAGACCATTTGGGAAGTCCACATCCAAATTGAGTCCTTCTCGTTAAGGCAAAAGGAAAGGCCTTCTGTTAAAAAGTTAGTCCAAGATTAGGACTTTAAATAGGTGATTCACCAACATGTGGTTTGGCTAGTGTGTAGGTGAGTTAGAGTCATCTTAGGAGGTCAACAAGTGTAAAGATGTGTTAAGGGGCATCCGGAGGCAAAAGTTGGTATCATAATAGCACTCATCATTAGCAATCCGCTTTAGTTCAATTGATGCTTATTTTTTATTATTGAAAATGTATGTCCATAGCCCTCCAACATGCGCAGGCCATTGTGATTTTGCAACGTGTTTTTGCTTAAGAAGCATTCTTCATCTCTTCCACACACCACAAGTGCGCCTTCATCACTAGCTAATTTGTGGTAAAAAACACCTCCTTAGTTTCCAGTCTTCTATTTATTAGTGTACCAGAAGACACCTTTTTAGTTTACAATCTTCTATTTTATTAGTGTACCAAATGACACCTTTTTAGCTTACAATCTTATTAGTGTGTCCTGATTGTTATGTTCTTTTGTGACATGTGTTCTCACGTTTTTATTTGCCTTGTACTTCTTGTGATTGGGTTCCCATCCCTGCCTTTTTTATAAACAGAGTTTTCCTTCTAATATACAAATTGTGCATCCTGACTTTCTGTATCATTTGCAGACACAACATGAAGATTTATTACAGTGCACCCAGAGCATATGAGACATGAACCATGGGCTAATCGGAACCCCCATGAAACCTAATTGCAGTAGCACAAAGAATGGAGAATGATCCTCCCCAAACAGACCACATCAGCAATGTAGAGTTCTGTACTCCACAGAGAAGAAAACTGTGAATAATGAGAGAGATTTCAAGGGACTAAGAAAAAAATCACACACCTGTGCTAAAATTTAGGTTTGCACCGTAACTGGAATCACCATGAAATCAGTTCTGCCAAGCCCAACAGCAGAAGCCAAGGGCAACTCAAGAAAGCAGAACATGGGACCTGAGGAGGAATGGAAGAGCCAGAAACTTCCAATACCTAGGAAGGGGAAAGTCCAATACTAAGCAGGTACATAGCTCAATTTGCAATAACTCAGATGTGGAATTGCCATCCTCGGTATCTCTCATGCAAGTTGTTGTTGACAAAACTAGGTGAGAAAATGCATCATCAACTGAGAGGGAGATGACAGGAAAAGAAAAATGATCACCAGGGATGGCATCTGTTTGCAAAATGCATCAGGTATTCAGGTCACAGCAATTTGAAAGCTCTGAAAGTGATAATCATTAGAGCAATATTGCACTACAAAGTGTTTCCTTTCCCAGAACTCACAGTATGTATAATCTAGCATAGACCTAATGATCAGCCTAGAGATTTCCAGGCAAGATGATGCATCATCAAGCTGTTGCTGGAATCATGCCAGTTTTTCGAGCATATGCAAAAATGCCTCCAGCATCAATGACTGGGCCAGCTTCCCCAATTGGCTTCAGTGCATATTGCTTCCCTGTGGTATGATTCACAAGAGAGCCAAGCTCCAAATCCACTGTCACATAGTCACCAGTTTTGTTCTCATCACAGATTCTGCCCTGTGATTCAACAGGGTAAAGCTCTCCTGTTGCAACAGAATTCCGGAAAAAGATTCTGGCATATGATTCTGCCACCACTGCTCGCACTCCAGCAGCTCCTAGTGCCACAGGTGCATGCTCCCTGGAACAACAAAAAAACCAATTCTTAGAATCAAAGCTTGTAGAGCAGAATCGGACATTGCTCCCTGGAACAAAAAAAAAACCTCTTCTAAGAATCAAAACTTTGTACAGCAGAATCATGCATGCTCCCTGGAACAAAAACAGTCAAAGCTTATACAGCAGAATCAAGCATGCTCCCTGGAACAAAAACAGTCAAAGCTTATACAGCAGAATCAAGCATGCTCCCTAGAACAAAAAAAACCTCTTCTACTAAGGATTAAAGCTTTGTAGAGCAGAAGCATGTATGCTCCATGGAACAAAAACCTCTTCTTCTTTTTCTTCTTCTTAGAATGGAAGCTTGCAGAGCACAAAAATGCTTGGCTCCCTGGACAATGGAGTACCTGGAAGATCCACAGCCAAAGTTTGCACCGCCAATCACCACTTTGTACTCAGTCTTGGACTTCCCTTCTTCGATGAAGCGACCCCACTTCGCTGGTAACCCTATCATGGCATAGCTCCCGAGCTTCTGGTACTCCTCGGGTTTGGACGGCACGAGCGTGAGGTACTCTGCGGGGATGATTTGATCGGTGTCAATATTGTCACCAACGACAAAACACCGCCCATGGATCGTCGCTGCACTGCCACTCTTTGATCCCTCCGATTCGCCGTCTTCCACTGCCGCGGCCGCGCGCACTTGCAGCAGACCGCTCTTGCAGGAGGAGGACGGAACTGCGCTCTTTGGTCTAGCCACGAACTGCACATTGGAGCTTCTTCGCTCGCAGCCACCTGCTACTGCTACTACAACACGGTCGGCAGAAGAAGAGTTGGCAACATGGGACTTCAAAGCAGCAGCAAGTGGGACACCGCGAGAGCAAGAGAGAGTTGAGGAGGAGGAGGAGGAGGAGGCAGGCGATACGGCTATGCCAGGGGAAGGCAGTGCTCGCATGACTACTGTAGAGACGGCCATGGCTGAGCAAACAACAAAACACCAAGAACAGGCGCAAAAACAAAAAGAACGTGGCAGATAACTACAGAGCTATGATAATTTGCAAGAAAGGAAAAGAGGAGGAAGAGAATGCAATGGAGATGGAGACAAAACAGAAAGACCAGCGTCACATGCGACGGAAACAGCGTGCTCTTGGAGTCGGACGGAGATGCTCCACCTCTTCTTCTTCTTCGAGCCTAACATGGGCGTTGGGCTTCGCGCTGCAACAGCACATTACCAGTGACGATGATAAACCCTAAAACTGAAATTTGATTTTATGGAAATTAAGTCCCATTCACAAGCAACTTGAATTTTAAATTCAATTCAATTCACTTCAATTCAAGATAAATCTGCTCATTCAATATGGTGTTGGAAAAATAAAATTAAAATAAAAATAATGCCATAAATTGAAAAAAAAATCTTTTTTAAAAAATTGGAAAAGATGCATTTTTATCAAAAAATTTACTTGGGAATCGATTAAACATATTTTAATTTGGAACTATCATCCAAAAGGATGACTTATGGAATTTAAAGTTACTCCTCCACCTAAATTAGTTTTTAATGAATTATCATTAATGAAATTTTGGTGGCATGGAAGAAGATCTCACATCTACCATCATCTTGACACAAATGGTGAGCTTCTTTTTTTCTCTATGAGCGAAGTTGGTTGCTAGTGGTGTATAATAACTTAAGGCGACTTGTATGGTACTTTTAGGCCTCTTCTTCTTTATCTTCCTTCTTTCATAGTTGCAAAGCTAATTATATTTCTATCTTGAAGACTTGTTTTATTCCTTTGCATCTAATATGCTAGGGATGTTTTGTGACTAAGGAAGAAAACCTTACTATTTTGAAGTTGATTTGCAAAGTTCTCGATAATTGTTTGTCAAAGAACGTCTAATCAACACATACATGTTGAATCCATTCTTGTCGTACAAGTAATCCTTCTCTTGACATGATAGTCCTCATCAGCATCACCTCCATTCTTTTCAACAAAATTGTCAATGTTGCATAATTGAATAACACAGTTCTTTGTCTTAACTCTTCCAAAGTTTGTTTGGATGATGTAAATGTGGTTAATTGAACAAGTTTTCATGGTTTCAATCTTGCATCAATAAAAAGCCTTGTTAGGATATATGGTTGAGTGAATACAAAACAAGATTTTAAAGGCCACAAACAAAGAAAAATATTTCTAGTTGGAGAAGTTGGATTATTGCCAAGCACTTGCAAAGTAGTAAGTTGTATAATATGACCAATCCTTGAGATCTAACAATGAAGACCTCCTCATACTTCCTCTTCCTTGATAACATCTCCTTCTAATACACCTATCTATAGGTTTTCAAGGGTATTGTCTCGGTCTATGGGATTGTCTATTGATTTTTAAATAGTTTGTTGCTACCTCTTATGTCTAAGAAAAAAAGTATACAAATTGTGCACACATTCTTCATCTTTGCATGCATGCTTTTGAATGAAAGCACTTCTATCTTGGATTGGATTTTCATCACCCTAGCAATAGTCTTTAGTTTTTTGAAATCATATATCTTTAGTCTTGGGTAGTATTGTGATTATTATACATGACTTATAGCACGTATGATGAACTATTACACATTGTGCACCAATTATTACAAATTTTTGTTGTTGTTCAACTCCTTAATTATTTCTCGCAATTTTTAGCATAACAAACCAATTTTGGTGGCAATATCATGTTTTTACTGTACATCTTATAGTTTATTTTTGAGCTTGTAACATTTTCCCAAACTATGTTTGTTTGGGTGCCAAGTTTATGTACAAACTTGTGCATATATACGTACATATGCATATATGATTGACTTTTGTTGTTTATGTATGTTGATCCATGATTACAACCTACAAAGGATTTGAAAGTCACACCAAAATTACCACCACCTCAAGCTTTTGTTAATGAATTCAGTTTTGATTTGACTTTGAATCTTTTCTATTTTAATGTACCATCCCGAAAAAATTCATGATGAAAAAATTTCGTGGATCAAGAGGAATAATTTGTGAACTTGTTTGCTTAAAACATTTGCTAACTTAGAATAAATCCACCCACATCCAATATATGAACTTCTACCAATGACATCTAGAATAGAATGCAAGTAATTTTTGTTAACATGAAATATTGAAAAATATATGACAAGGATTAGTTAAATACCATCACAAAGGTCAATCGTTATGATTTGCCAATCAAAATCAATCAATTTTTTTTACTAGCCCTTTTGAAAAACATTGTATCATATGTAAATTTTAGGTCCAAACATCCAAACTCAATTTCATGTTATTTGAAATTTGAACCTCATCAAAATTATAGTTTTCATGTTATTATATAAGTATTAATTACCAACCAAGTTGCTCCCAACCATTTCCATTTGGTTATCTATGTTGAAGTTTCACAAATGTTGTTAAGATAATTACAATTTTAGAACTAGGAACACACAAAGTCTTATAACACATAAGAAAAGTTACCTATCATGTGCAATAAATGGAATATGGTCAAATTATTTGATCATACATTACACCTTGCTTTTCGCTTGATTTTTTTTTTGATGATGTGTTTTGAATGTGCTACACTTGTGAAGTTTGACCAATAAATGTGGTGTTCCTATGGATTGCAAGTAAACATTTCCAATGTGCTAGTGGATGCAGAAGGTTGTTAAAGCAAACAATGAATGAGCTTGAAACATAAAGTAAGATCTCATATACAAAAACATGTGGTTGCACCATAGTTTATACTTTAATGTGGCAACCATAAACCTCCTCCTCAAGAAGATGAAGCACCTTACAAACCCTAAAGCCTTCTACTATAAATGCAAAACCCTTATGCTTAAAGTATCGTTCTCATGAAGGTAGCCTTGGTTTAGGCTTCAAAAGAGTTGTACTTTACAATTTTAAAAAATAAAAAATAAATTGAATCATACGTTATAATTTCTTTTATAATTGATTCCCAACACAAAACAACATCTTGTGTTCAATTTGAAATTTAGTTTCAATTACCAATGTTTGAATGAAAAAATTAACCTACCATTGTTGCTACAATCCAAATCTTCCATCAAATCCAAATTTCCTTGGGCCTTCTTTGAAGGTTTATTTTGGATTCTTAACAACAAACACAAAAGCAACCATTAGGGAATAAAATTTTATACATGATTTGCACACTACCTATAACTACTTATTGCCCAAATCAAATGACAAACTCCATTATATATCTTTTCATTTTTGTACACATGGTTTTTGCCTATATCAAATGACAAACTCCATTGTCTAAACTTTCATCTTTGTACACTTAGTTGAAAGACACTATTCTTTGAATTTACAAAATACATGAAAAAAAAACCTACATATTGGTTGTTGGGTAAGAATTATGATTTAATTAGTTTTATGATATAACTATTTTCATTATTAAAATAAATATATAATTAATATAAAATATTCATTGATTTTCAATACTAGGAAAAAATAAACTTATGAAATAAATTAATTGTTAGTAGGTTCAATTAATATTAATAAACAAATTAATAATCAATTTTGTTAAGTGAATGTGAAGGCATGTGAATGGAGAGGTCCTTCCAACCATTGACAATTGAATCATTTTGAAAAAATATATATTAAATAAATGGATATTTTGTTTTGACACCTCCCAATTATCTAGTTGGAGGATATGCTAAATAGATATATGATATGTCAATAAAATAATAGTTTTATCACATGATCTAACCATGTTCAGTTGAATCGTTATCATTCCTCACAATTCCAAATATTAAAATTTAAAATGTAAATATGTGCATACTAAAAACATTTAGGTAATAATAAGATGGAAAAAATGGTTCCTTCACATAACACCTTCCAAACAATGCATTGTTTGACATAAGTAATGTAAAATTCTAACAAATTGTAATGTCCCCCCTTAGGCATAAGATTTCAAAACTCCCAATATCAATAGCTTGCATGGGGAAACTCAATTAAAGTGAAGGATATTTGAAAAGAAAATCATGGAAAGGTAAATTGTATTAACAAGGCCATCAACTAATTTAAAATGTGTTAACTTATCTAATTGTCAATATTGTAAGAATTTGCCGAACACATGAAATTGGTTAAGAGTCATGTTCAATTATGCATATGATTAGTGGACCTTAGGGAATCTCCTTTTCTTCCAAAAGAGTCAACTTGAATTGAAACCATTAAATTGACTTTCCAAACACCATTACAATATTTCACCAATTATGCCAATGAAAAATGGATAAACCCCATACCATAATGTTTGTTTTTACACTTGTCTTTCCCAATAATTCCTCTAGCCATCCACTTCATCCAACTAAACACAATAGAAATATTGTCACACAATCATTTTTTTTTCTCATCATCCATATTGCTCTTAAGTTTTGTTGTTGCAATAATTATGATTTTAAGTCCAACCACAACAATAATCAAATGTCCACAAACATCATCATCACCACATCTAGTCATTACTTCATAGATGTGAATTTCACTTTAGATCTAGCAAATGTATCCATAAATTAAATACTTCCAAAACAAATCTCACATCTATTAGGTAAGTAACATATCACAAAATACAAAAACTTGTAAAAAAATGATATATGTTCCCCAACAACATTAGGCCTCTATATACTTTGAGAAATAAATTTTAAATCTATTGGGTTAACAACAATATGCCAAATATAAGCCCCAAAAAAACAAAAACGAAACTTATTAAAACCAACAACACCATATCTTTACAAACATAAAACATTGGGACTTTGAAAAAAAAAAATTAATATCATATATCAATAACATACCACATACTTAAAATGTTTGTCAATTTGCTTCCGTGTCCTTATTGATCAAACAATTTCAATTTGTCATCAAGATTATTTTTTTTGGTAGGATATTATGCCTTTTCATCCTTCCCCCACCTATCACATCTTTCTTTCACCATTTCTTTTACCTCCATCTTATTCGAGCTATCCATTCCTTCATCTCACATGTCCTTTAAACCTTTCTTGTGTAGGGTGCAATGCACCAACTACCAAATTAGTTGTCCATTGGCAATCTACATCAACCATCATTGATCATTCCATGATCAATCTTTTGTTAAAAAGAAAATGTAGCGTGTGGTCTTTATGTGGGGTAAACCCCTAAGATGAAAGCATCACCAAAATAAAGGGTATGCCTAAGGTGGTAGCTAAAGGGGTGTCCCAAATTTCAATGATGTTTTATAGGTTTACCCTACATTTTCAAGCATAGGTCCAATGGATAGGGCATTAGAAAAAAGGTATATGTTATGCCTTAAGATTTGAGCTTGTAGTTCAATTTAAACAAAATTAAATCCTCCACACATTGACATAGTTTTGTCTATTTACAATAGAAAGATATGCAAAACACATGTGAAAAAATGAAATGTTTGTTCAACATGAATTATGCACATTGATTAACAATTTCATAATCACCATTGTTGGGTATGAAATTGTCACATCCAACTTGAAAAAAATATGTTAAACATATGAATTACTAGAAAACATTCTATACAATGATACATCAATGGATAATTATAAAATATGTTACAACCTAAATGATTAAAAACATCAAACTTGGAAGTTCCAGAAGAAAATAATTGAAATCTATTTATATTTATTTGTATCAATCTATTGTGGTAAATTTTAATGGCCTTGTTGAAATTATGGTCAATTTTTGTGAATGCCTCTTGAAGTTTTTTCTCCTTTTTTAACCTATGATTTTATAGAAAAATATTAATGCCATGTTCAACTATACAACTTGTGAAATGCCCACCCATTGGTTCAACTCATGACTTCACAAAATAAAAGCCTATATCCAAGTATGTGCATCCCTAATATATGAGAAACCAAAGGTGTACCTAGATAGTAAACCTTCTTGTCACATGTATTTGCAAACATCTTCAAAAGTCAATTAAAGTAGGTACTAGTTTTTTCAATTATTTAATCTCTAGTCACCTGAATTGAGGTTATGTGAGTAGAAAATTGACCAAGGAACCTTTAAAAGACCATTGATGAAATCAAACTTGGGTGCAAAATTAAAAGTTGCAATTGATCTATTTTGAGGATGTACCAAATAATGACTTTCAATCTAAACATTCATTTATAGTTTGGTTAATTTTTTCATGTGTGAAATGTTTTATGATAATCGATTCTTGCAATGTGTCATGGGTTGGTTTAAACTTGCACATGTTAAAAACCTACACACCCAAGCATAGAATCCATTCATGACATTTCCCTATAAACGAATGTAGGGGTTAAATGCTTGTACTCTAATTTAAATATCTTGCCTCAGCCATTACTTGCATTGGCATTTTAAAATCTTTGAAGAATCGAGAAGTAAAGGTTGTTATTCAACAAACAATGAAAGCTTACTACCACTTCACTTACCAAAACAAGAATGATAGAAATTGAAAGCTTCTGTTTATCCTTGAACACAATCAATCTTCCACATGTTCTATGACAAGATCAAGTAGCCTTGCTCACCTTGATTCTTTTTTGCAAATAGGTTAAGTTCTCCAAAAACATTCAAAGCGAAAACCTTCAATTTGGTGAAATCATTAATTGAAAATGTGGCAACCACTGAGTCCTAACAAAGCTAGTTCTTACAACATGTTGGAAGCATTAACCAAAGGTACACACACCTAACTATTTCCCTCTAGTTTTTGTTGAGAAAAAAAAAACCACCCATCATTGATATTCACCTTTTGATATGTGCCTATGGTCGTGAACAAAAATGGAAACACAATGTTGTGTGGAATGCCTTTGTGTATATCGTTTGAAAACTCAATTTTTTTTATCATATGATAGGTGCACGTGTTATTTTCACTCACATTTTAGTGCTTGCAAAGCAGAAGATTTAGCCCCTTGTAAACACCATTATTTCTAATTTCACATGAAAATCAATCTTCTTCCTTGGTTAGTTTTTATGAAAGGCATAACAACTTTAAAAATGACACAAATAAAAGGAAATAACTACTATGGTCAAGACTTTATTCAATTGTTTTCATCAATGAACAAATGATTTCATGCATATATATATATATATATATATCCCATATCAAAACTTGAAATACCAAATGCATAAAAAGGCTCCCCTTTCTAACTTGAAATTCAATAAATAGAAAAGCGTTCCATTTCAAGTGAGAATTATAATAATGTGAATGATTACTTATCATTATTATTTTTATCGGTTCATGCCTTTAAGCAAATACTAGGCATTCACTTGGCTCTACAACACATGAATGTTAGAAATAACTTACACCTTATGGACATAAATAGGTGATCCTCAATCGCTCTCTTTTATACATCACCTAAAAGTTCTTAGTACCAAATGTTTGAAAAACTAAATATTTTATAATAAAATAACGGGAGGCAAATGATTCCATGTATTAGTTATTTCAAAGTTATATTCCATTGTTTATATGCATTTCATTTTATTTCATGCATGCAAAATTTTGGTTTAATCTTATGTTAAGGAATACAAATTGTCATGTATAAAACAAATGAAGTAATCTAAAATAAAATTATTTTAGATAAAATGAAAATATTCTAAATATTATGGCATGGAATTCATGTATTTTACACACCTTTACTATTTGGCCATGTTTTTAAACAAAGATTATGTATTCACTTGGCTTTATAACACCTTAACACTAGAAATATAGCTTCACTTCATACACAAAAATAGGTGATAAAACACATGTACAAAACACATGGTAATTTATAAATAAATAATTAAAAGACCATGTATTTTGGACCTAAGTCTTTAGAAGTAAAAGTAAGTGAAAACAAATGATTTGTTATTTTGTTTATTTCAAAGTTTAATTATATATTGTTGTGCCTCTTATTTTGTTTCATTCATGCATAATTTTGGTGGAATTACAATTTTATTTTAATGAATGTAACGCCCTTGGCCTTAGGGGCAAAGTTTTCTTATGTTCCCATATGGTCTTAAATAGGTTATCATTATTTATTCCAAATTTCAAAATGATTACTTCATGTGCATCAATGATGTTAATGATTGGTCCTAGTCATTTTTTTGCATGAAAGTTTTTAATAATTTTTTTAGCAAATTAAAAATAATAATAAATTTACGCCAAAGCCGCCAAAATATAAATATTGATAGGGCTTCAAATAAATCACATTTCTACAGTTGCTCTTAGACTTGGAAAAGGTAGGTTCAAACCAATGTTATTTTAATAGAATATTTATTTACAACCAACATGGCAATCATCCATAGGAAGATAGATTTTTAAATTGAAGATTTAACTAGAATTAGGTATACAAAATACAAAATTTTAATCATCCTTCTATATTTTTCACTACACATTAAAAACCAAATACAAAATCTAGAGATTTTTACTCTTTTTTTAAAATTTCACTTTTGGCAATTGAAAACCTCCAAATCACTTCATCTTCCAATAAATAAATAAATAAATAAATCTAAATTTTAATTTTAATTTAAAAATCATTTTAATTTTCGCTTATTTCACAAATTTTCTCCAATAAAAAAGGCTGATGATTCACATGGCATACATACAAACATCACTTTCATTTATTATTATATAGATGCTCAGGAACACAAATTGTTATGTATAAAAAAAAATTAAAAATACCATACCCATCATTCATATTTGACAAATTCTGCAAAAATTATATTAAAATTATATATATATATATCATGGCATGGATCTCATGGGTCCCCCTTTCCCCCGCCACCGGGTCCAAAGGGAAACAAGTCTGTCCATAGGACTATAGACTATACCTCTGGAATTTTCCACGTCAGCTAAATTGCCATCGGCACCTTATCTAGACCGTGGGGCCGTGGGGTCTGAGGATGATGTGTCAGTCTCTCACTGGTTGGGTTTTGTCTCTCGTCCTCTCATCCTTGTCGTTTCCAGAGCCCAAATGGAAAACAGGTTGAGAAGCGAGAAGCGACCTCTGGAAGAAGACGCAGAGAAGAGAAGAGAAGAGAGAGAGAGAGAAAGAGCGTGCGCGAGGCTTGTGGTCGTGGGGTTGTGGGATTTTCCAGTAGCATCATCAGATCGCCGGGGCCAGGAGGCGATGGCAGCCTCTCTTCGCCTGCCATCAACATCTCTTTTGGATGTCAGAAGACCTGGTACACAACTTTGTAGCTCGCGATTTGGTCAACATTTGCAGCAGCTACAACAGCAACAGCAACGACAACAACAAGTTTCGTCTCGGTTTCGCTCCTGTGCAGCTTCTCTTTCTGGTCAGTATATGAATTGTCATCGTCGTCTTTTTTTTTTTCCTTTCTGATTTCCACCTCCTCATTGCTAACCTTTTTCTTCGAGGAAGTATAGAACTTTTTCTTGCTAGGAAAGATGACCGGCTTCGCTCCCGTGCTTCTCTTTCTGGTCATCGTATTGTCATCGTCGTCTTTTTCTTTTTCCACCTCCTCATTATTAACCTTTTTCTTCGAGGAAGTCTCGAATTTTTCCTTGTAGGAAAGATGGCCGGTTTCGCTCCCGTGCTTCTCTTTCTGGTCATCGTATTGTCATCGTCGTCTTTTTCTGTTTCCACCTCCTCATTGCTAACCATTTTCTTCGAGGAAGTGTTGAATTTTTTCTTGTAGGAAGATGGCCGGTTTCGCTCCCGTGCTTCTCTTTCTGGTCATCGTATTGTCATCGTCGTCTTTTTCTGTTTCCACCTCCTCATTGCTAACCTTTTTCTTTGAGGAATTGGAATTTTTCTTGTAGGAAAGATGATAGTATTTTGGTTTTCGCAAGGAAAAACAAAAATAAGCCGTGCTCCTTCTTCTCCTTCTTCTTCACATTTTTTTCGTTTTTGGTCTGGATTCGGTGCTTGCAACAACCTGCATCCGTTTGTAAAATCCGTGAGTGGAGATGGTCCGGGTTTGAAACTGGTAGTTGTAGTCACGCTTGTCACTCAAGAGAGCTGGCGGGCTAGTTTTCCTTGTTTACAATTCGCAGACGGTGCTCTCGTATTCTTCTTTGGTTCAATACCTTTTCTAGAATGAAAAAAAAACAGAGATAACGTCAGTGGTTCTTCACTATACTAGAAACACTCAGAATTGTCAGTCGACTTTCAAGTCCGGATGATGACATTTCTGGTCCCAATTTTCAAAGGCAAGATTATGAGAATTTCTTAGCCAGGACTTCCTAGTTCAACAAGCTTTGCAGATTTGTGCAAGAATCGAGAAGCTCTAGCCCAATCTTAAACAAGGAACTGATATCAGAAGAACAAAGTTCAAATGGACTTCCTCACTAAGCGTAAACAAGCTTTCAAAAAAGTTCTCTGTTGCGCAGATGTGCAATCTGTTTGGATGGCTATGCATCAGAAACTCATAGGTCTTTTTGTTGTGCACCTTCTTTCAGATCTCTCGGGACAAAATATCACACTCAAAACCATCAAAACCATGTCAAACATATGTTGAAAACAATATTCTCAAAATCTTTTGTGGTGTTTTGGTGTTGTATATTCATTTCTTGAACTTCAGTTTTCTGATTGACAAATGCAGTGTGTGCTCAAAGGCAGTTGTCAAAGAGAATGTGGCCAGCAAGAGTAATCAAAGTGAAAGCCCAGACGGAGCAGAGCACTGAGCAGGGGTCAACAGCAGCAGATGATGAGGTCTGTGAGCTGGTGAACGGAACCGATGTGGAGTTGGGTGAAGGCTCTGAATCTTTCCAAGCCTACTTCATTCAGGCCATCAAAAACAACAATGGTGCAGGAGTCCTTCTGTTAACAGATGTCTATGGCCACCAACACAGTCCAACTCGAGATTTTGTGTACCGTCTTGCCTGCTTTGGCTACAAGTGAGCCCTGCTGGAGATTTCTTCTCTGTTCCTCTTGGTTCAGTTATGCCTTTCAAGAGCTTCAGGAAACATCTAGTTACTATGCTATTTACTATATTAGACAATGCTATTTGGTCAGTTGAAAGCCTGGCAATTGTTAGTACATAAGACTTGAGCTCAAAATATGGTTACTTATTATCAAACATGCTGGCAGGAGATGAAAAGTAACCTGATCTGTTTTGTATACTGCACTTGGCTACTATCATGCTCACTTCAAATAAATTTGCAGTCAAGCTTTGCACAACCCAACTGTTGATATGAGTATTTATGAGAATTTTCCTGGCTGTGTGTTTTGCAGTGTACTTGTTCCAGACCTCTTCCGTGGAAATCCATGGAGCAAACAGAAATCCAAAGAACAGTTTGAAGAGTGGCGTGCAACTCATCCTCCAGACAGACTTGAAAATGACATAGACACATCGGCAGATTGGTTATCCCATGCACTATTTGAAGAAGGTGCAGTAACTAAGGGGCTGGGAATTGTAGGATTTTGCTTTGGAGGTGGAAAGGTGATTCAGGCTTTGGCAAGAGATACAAAAGGCAGATATACAACAGGAGTAACTTTCTATGGTACTAGGTTTGACCCTGCACTGGCAGTGCAGATAAAAGTGCCATTGCTTCTCATAACAGGAGATAGAGACCCATTATCACCGGTAGATGTTGTTCGTCAGGTGGAAAGCCAAGTGAAGGGCGCACAAGCTCGTGTGTACAAGGGGCGTGGCCATGGATTTGTCCACATGCCTGAGAGTGTTGAAGATGATGAAGATGCAGAAGATGCCTTTGAAGCAACACGGAACTGGCTGCATGACCACTTACTGCCACAATAGAGCTCAAAAAGGAGGTGTGTAAAGCTTAACATAGACAACCTGGAATAATCTTGGTATTCTGATGTAAATGCATCAGAAAGGTGTGTGAAGCTTAGTGAACCCTCTTTCTTCATGTTTGAATGCTTTCTTGCCATGAATTCTCAAAGTTTGTTCATGCCAGTCTATCTGGTGGGCACATTCCTATATTTGTTCACAAGCCAGGTATGACCCCACTCTTTGGAACCCTTAGATGCCTGCCATGTTTCTAGACACTTAATTTCTGCACATTTGTACATTATTTTTTTCAAGCTTACCATTTTACACTAAGAATTCATGTGTATATTATTTGACCATGCAAACTTGAACAGCTACCAAGGATTGCCATGGAAGGTTTAGAATTCCATTTTTTGTCACAAAGGTCAGAGCCAGTGTAATCAAGAGCAGCTTCATCAGATCAAGGAAAAATTGGGCTCTTCTGGGTACCTCTCCTTTTTTCCTTACTGCCACAAACTCTAGTAAGGTTGGATCAGATTTGAAACGTATTTTACCCTTTTTTTAACAGTTTTTTGAAGCAGAGTGTTGTTGGAGGTGCTGTGCAAGAGCTTATGAATGGAGCAGATAAGAGTCATGTTCATTCTTACAGCACTCAATTTTGGTGCACAATTCAAGGAATTTGCATTGAGACTTTTCTGTACAGGATCCAGAATGCAATGTATGTTTGTAATGTATGCAAAATGAAATATGGTTTGATAGTTCTCCCTATGTCGTGAGTAAGAGCATCCCCATCCATGCACTGGTAAGAGCATGTTTTGGATGTAGAACAGAAAAGCACTTGTTGGTTTGGTTCAAAAAAATGGTTTTGGGACCAAACATATTTCCACAGGATGTGGTGGTTGGCAAAAGCCACAGCACAGTCTAGATCTTGTTGTGGATTGGCTGGATTGCTTGATTGGTCCCCACGGCACAATCTCTCACTATTGTAGATTGGTCAGATTATTCAATTGGTCCACTTGGTTTGCTATTTCAATCTATCTCTCTACGCCCTCATTGAATCAAAATTCTGCAGACCCTGACGCTTGTAAGTTCTTATAAATTGGTCCATTACCATCTCTAAGCCCCGAGTGCTTTTCTAGCATATAATACGAGAGCTTGAATTGCATCTTAATTGAATGCTTTGTGGAGTGTTGTGAACATGCCAGGACTGTGATTTGGATCTCATCTTCAACTACCACAAGGTTTGTCACCTTATTACCACTTATGGTCCCTTAGTCTCAAGCATTGTTTTGTTTGTTTGTATCTTTGGAAGATTCTTGAAATAATGATGCCAATTAGCAGCAACTTTGGGATGGAATCATGTTTCCTGCACTTAGGGTTTGATTCTCTCAAGTTCCAGAGCCTTGCAGTTCCTCCTGACTGCGGATTTTAAATTTGATCCATTCTAGTGATAACCAATCCACACGTGTATTGGCAAACCCGCCTCTCGTATGATTGCTGACTATGTCTATAGTAATGTTGATGCTATGTTTATTGTGCAGTGAAATTGAAAGTTCATTTCATCTTGCTTGTGCAGTGCAAGCTATAATGATTTGAAGTTTAGCCTGATGAGTCACAAGTTACAACCTTATTGCAAAAGCTTTAAAAATGAGATTACTATAGATATCCGTTATGTCTCCCGAGAGCTAGCTGACATCATCACCAATAAGTCTTCACAATACTTCTGAAATCACCTTCCCAGTAAGGAATGAACTCATTTCACCAGAATTTATGTGCAAAATGGTGTAAAGGCATTTTATGTATTGGTAAGTAGATACTTCCAGAGGCATGCCTAAACCCTAAACCCAAAACCCAATATCATCACTAAGTCTTCCCAATACATAAAGGCTCATGACAATGGAAACTATGTCCAAATGATCATAGTGGTTCTGATTCTAACTGTTGGGAAGTAGGTACTTTCAGAGGCATGCCTAAACCCTAAACCCTAAACCTAACATCATCACTAAGTCTTCCCAAATGCATAAAGGCTCAAAACAACAGAAACTATTTCCAAATGATCATGTGGTACAGTTTTTGAAGGCAACTAACTATCCAATCTAAGGAAATTACATGCTCAAGAGCAGTTTCCACACAGATGGGATCATGGGTTTTTTAGATCAATTGGGCATTTGAATGGAGCTGAGAGGTATGAGATCCCTAAACCCTAGAATGAGTTCTCTTCTGACATTCTCATCCTAGAGCCGCACCAAGAATCATGGGTCCGAGTGTGGCACTTCCTACCAAGGAGGCAGCTGTGCTGCGAGGCCATGAAGGGGCAGTGCTGGCAGTGAGATTCAACCATGATGGAAAGTACTGTCTGAGCTGTGGCAAGGACCGCACCCTTCGGCTATGGAATCCTCACAATGGTCTCCACATCAAGACATACTCTGGGCATGCTCGTGATGTTCGAGATGTGGCTGTCTCCAGGTACCCTAATTTTTCTCTTTTCTGATCCAGTTTTTTCCTGAAATCAGGGGATCTGTATTGTTGCCATCTGTTCTGTGATTTCTTCTTCTGCTACTCCTTCTGTACACAGCTCAGTTACAGCTCCATGAACAATGACTTTGAATCTTGTCTTCTTCGGGTGGTGGTGACAAAAGTGACAATGCAAAGCTGAGCTCATGTGGAGGTGATCGCCAGCTTTTCTATTGGGATGTCACCACTGGTCGTATCATCCGCAAGTTTCGAGGCCATGACAGTGAGGTGTGCTTCATCACCAACTCTGACTGTCTTCTCAACCCACATGATGAGATTGGTCCTCTGAGTACATGAGTGTATCAGAACAGGAAGTCCGTTCCTTCCTACTTGCCTCTCTTGACATTCTTCATGAACTTTCTATTACTTAAGCTTATGGCTCACAGTTTTAAGATCTGAGCAAGTGCAGCTCAAGGGTTTTAGGGTTCTTCTCCTCTAAACCCTAATCCCTCGAGCATGTTTTAACATCAAATTGTCTCTAGCTCTGTGAGCACAAGGTTTTGGCAAGCAAGCTTTATGAAGCACACAGACACTCTGATTTATGGTGGATTGATTTTTCCTTCATGCAGATAAATTCTGTGAAGTTCAATGAGTTTGCGGCAGCTATCATATCAGGAGGGTATGACCGCTCTGTGCGTGCATGGGACTGTCGGTCTCATAGCATGGAACCTATACAGGTACAACCTTCCAAATTGTGCATTATTAACTGTAATTATGTAGGAAGTTCATTGCATCCACCTCCCGAGTATCCCAACTTGCATGTCTGATCATATCATTAATTCAGTCATACTTTTATTCAGTTTGATCTGGACCTGCCTGAATGAAGCACTACTGTTGTCTGTGGCTGCTCCTTGGGGTTTTAGGGTTTGAACTGGTTTTGGTTTGGTGGGTCACAAATGCTGTGGAAATTTGTCAGATTATCGACACATTTGGTGACAGTGTGACGTCAGTTGCAGTGACAAAGACAGAGATTATTGCTGGGTGTGTGGATGGAACTGTTCGCACCTTTGACATTCGCAATGGCAGGTATAAGAGTTTTACACCTATTATCTCATGTCTGTAGTGACTGTGTTCACAAATCATGATGTGACCTGCATATGATCTATACTGAGTAATCTCAGAGTTGATTGGCAGGGAAGTGGTGGATGAGCTAGGGCAGGCTGTTAATAGTGTGGCATTGTCTAATGACGAGAACTGTGTGCTGGCAAGTTGCTTAGATTCCACCATTCGCCTCCTTGACAGGTGCTCTCAATATCCTGCTCTCTTACATTGCTGTAAAGCTGATCATTTCTTTTAGAATTCTTATGCTCACTACCGCCTGTGATTTGGTGTCATTTTTAGGGCATCAGGGGAGCTTTTGCAGGAGTACAAAGGTCATGACAACAAGGTTAGTCAGTCATCCTGTTATAGCAAAGCTCGGATGCTTTTATCCTTAACCCTGTATCAGAAATACTCATGATCAAGCCTGTGAGTGTGGCAATGAAGCAGACTGTGACTCACAATTTGATTTGTTGCGTGTTTTATTCAACAATCTGGGGTACTGTTGCAGTCATACAAGATGGATAGCTGCCTTACCAACTCAGACGCCCATGTTGTGAGTGGATCTGAAGATGGAAATGTTATTTTTTGGGATCTGGTGGATGGCTCCATAGTTGCCTCCTTCAAAGCCCATCCCTCAGTGGTAATGCTGGTCATATCCTTTTTGGAGCACCTGTGTTGATAATCAAAGTAGAAGGTGTGCTCTCTGATATTTTGGCACTTTTGAGGAAGCAGGAAGCTAGCTTGATGTGTACAACAACCATCTGGCATAGAAGTAGTTTGCCAAAAATCATAGAGAGGCCTCACATTTGTTCAATCCATGTTCTTTGTGGAAAGTAAGTACAACAGATATAACTTTATATTTTTCCATTGATAGTGGTGATGGTTGAATTTTTGTGGCAGGTAACAAGTGTGTCATATCACCCAAGCGAATCTCGCATGCTTACAGCTTCAGTTGACAGCACTGTCCGAGTCTGGAAATCTTGATACTGGACTCTTGTGAATAATCCCTCTCTCTTTTAGCTTGCCAACAGAGGATAGGAGAATGTACCATAATGCAATCACATACATGGAGTTGGATGTTTGATGATGTTATTATTCAGGCCTTACCCTCACAAGTAGTACTGTCTCTCTCGTGCTTCAAGACTGGGTCTTCTCATTGCTTCCAGAGATGTGACAGAAAAACTGAGGATGCAGATTTTTGTATGACTCTTTGCCTAAAAATTTGAGCAGATTATTATATAATTGCATCTCTCCTTCATCTGTTTTGTCCTTTGTTCTTCTCTTTCTTCTTGTCCTTTTCATCCTTGGTAGTCTCATCTTTCTTGTCCTGTATGATATATGTCAAACCCAATCTCTTTTTAAGTATTTCCTACTCCAGCAGTTCTTCCAAGATTGGTGTGAGTTTCCTTGGCTCTCATAACATTGAACACCTCCTCCTCCTCCAATGTCCTAACCTAGGTTAGTGTCAATTCCTGTGAAAAGAAAATTCTGAATTGTAAGAGGATACTATATCTGCTTGACTTTTGTATTGTGGCCTTATAACCCTGCAATGCTCTCGATATGTTTGACTAAAAGCTCTTGGTGGGATTTGATTTTCCTTGCTGGCAGGAGCTGGTTGAAATGAAAGAGGAGATCCCTACCTAGTACTTAGGAGCAGCCTTACCTATAGGCTGCACAGCCTTCACACTGTATCGCCATCTTCAAAACTAATGTCTTGATCCTGGACCTTGCAGTCTGCTTCTGATTGTCTAATGTTCATGTCATGTACAAACCAGTCTGGGGTGGTTCTTTGATTTTTCAAAGAAACACCGGTTCTGGGTATTTCAAAAAATCAGAATCAAAGAACTGATTGGTTCTGGGTATTTCAAAAAATCAGAATCAAAGAACTGGTTGGTTCCTGGTATTTGAAAAACATCAGAATCAAAGAACTGCCAGTTCTGGGTAATTTCAAAACCCTCAAAGAACTGCCAGTTTTCTGAAAGAACCATGTTCTTTGACTTCATAAATTTTTGCTGGGTCAGTTCTGGGGGTGGGTACCATGAAAAATTTATTTGCCAGGTCAGTTCTGGGGGCGGGGTTTTTGTGAGATGGGAACTGCTGGTGATATACCTATGTATCCAGTCTGAAAACTGGCAAAGAACCAGTGCTGCCTGAAAGAACTGCCCAACACTGGTACAAAGCAGAAATCCATCATGCTATCTCTACAGGTCCATGCAGGATATATACATTTCTCTGGTGTTGCTTCCCAATACCCACAACTGTATCATGCTATCTCTACAGGTGTACGGTGGATATATACATTTCTCTGGTGTTGCTTCACAACATCCACAGCCATTACTCAAGATTCTTAGCTGATTGATAAGGGTAAATGAACCTGATGTGAATGACTTAGTTGGAGAATTTTTGTTTTCTCTCAGCAGCTATTTAAGTATGATAGGATTTGGAGTGAGAAGTGAGTGTATAGATCTACAGTTTTCTGGATTCAATTCACTATTTGTAATTTCATATGGCTTCAGCATTTCAGTATCTGTTGTGTCATTGAATCTTGGGTGGCAATTTGAATGCTGTTGCTGCTGCACAAATGTGTGCAATGGTGTTGTATGGGAAGATGCAACGATGCCTACATTTGGTTTTCCTCACATGGTGTTGTTTGAAGGATGGATTTGGGATTGCCAGATGATGTAATATGTGTATCTTAACTCCTTAGTCTCTCTCTTGTCTTCTATACTGTGCAGGAAGGCAGCAATGTTGAATCTCTGAGCACAGAAATTTCACTGATGTCAGGATTTTTCTGCAGGATAGAGGAAGAAATTTGGGCTGATTTTCTGCTTCATGGAAGATGAATGTCCCATGCTAAAGCTCATGCCCTGTGACCAACAGCAATTTTTGTTTTTTGTTTTTGCAGACCAGTGCGATTTGAATGCCATCAGAGCAGGTCTGGTAAGATTGCACCATTAAGACTATGTCACTTCAGATTGATTTATGCTTATTCAACTTATAGTTTCCTACTAAGTCTTTATAAAAGGCTACTAGGTGCAGCTGATTCTTATCCAACTATATACAACAGAACAAAAGTAGCAAATTGATGTCCATCATCATCTTTAGCTATTGTAACAAATGCCTAGTTTTTGCACCCCATAACTTGCATCAGATTTCTTAGTCTTATAACTGATAGTAACAGAAGGGTTGCCAGTTTTTAAAGCTATGTGACTTGGTTTTCATCTTCTTAAGGAGTTTTGATGCTACGCATGACATGAGGATTGATGCAAAGTTTGACAGACTTTGTTTCTATGATAGTCCCTATCTAAAAGGGCTTCACCCAGCTCAGATGAAGCTTAATTAGTAGTAGAAGTATCTAGTATAATCAGGACCAAGGGCAAATGTTACAGGATAGAGGTCTTCCTTCGGCTCTTCAGGCTTCTTTGCCTCCACTTTCTCTTGTGCTTTGGGCTCCTCCTCCTTCTTTTCCTGTTTTTCGCCTTCTGTTTTTGGAGCCTCCTCTTCTTTCTTTTCTTCCTTAGGTTCTTCTTTTTTCTCCTCCTTTGTTCCTTCTGTCTTCTCCTCTTCCAGCTCGGCCTCTTCCTTCTCTTCTTCTTTCTTCTCCTCTGCCTTTGGATCCTGTGAGACATCATCAGTGATCAGTAAACACATCAGGATCCTCTCTGAACTTCCAGTAGAAGTCAGTCCTTTATGGGCTGTTTTCACTGTTTCTCAATTCAACTGTTTCTTGTGGGTTCTACTCCTATCTGATGATGGTCTTTGTGCAAGCATGAGGCAAGACAATATTAGTATTCTCTGTTTTGATTTTGACTCTAAAAAACATTTATAGCCAAATCCTGAGAGTTTTTTCAGACAATTCATACCTCTTTTGCCTCCTCTTTGTTTTCTTCTGCCTTAGGGGCTTCCTCCTCCTTCTCTTGTGTCTTCTCTTCAGCTTTTGGGGCCTCCTCCTCCTCCTCCTCCTTTTTCTCTCCCTTCTTTTCCTCAGGTGTCTCTTTCTTTTCTTCTTCAGCAGCACCCTTCTCCTCCTTTTTCTCTTTTGGGTTCTCCTCTGCCTTCTCCTCTTTTTTGTCTTGTGTTTTCTCGTCTTTCAATTCCTGCTTAGGCTCTTCCTCCTTCTTAGGCTCCTCTGGCCAAAATGATGTAAGCTTTCCAGATTTGGAAACTCGTTTGAATACATCATTTGGCTGCACGGCACCTGTGACTGTCACTTTCTGTGCAGGAAAATCAATTGTGTACGAGATTACTCCTGCCAGAAAGGTAATGCTGTGAATTTGATGACCAAGGATCGTCTTAACAATAATCTTGTATCCAGGGTCAGTGAATCCAC
>Ga0209611_10002116_pt1 | contig 34786 bp, 22 predicted proteins | sample S1TSphgellanicum_3_FD_187693 | JGI IMG/M metagenome (GOLD analysis project Ga0209611, IMG submission 187693) | Host-associated microbial communities from peat moss isolated from Minnesota, USA - S1T2_Fc - Sphagnum magellanicum MG (SPAdes) (version 2) | ecosystem: Host-associated > Plants > Peat...
CATGACCAATTTTGTAACCTTATTTGCGTTTAAGTTTTAACATGTAAGAAGAAATTGATAGTTGTGTTGTGATATCACATTTTAACACGACAATCAATTGTAGAACTTGACATACCTTGTGTTTGCAAAATTTGAAATAGAAGGTACTTTATATTGGATTGGTCATCACAATTTCATATTTATGTTAGGCCCATGATTAATAAAGGGTCACATATTTTCTCTTTGCAGGTTATGAATTAAGGGGTACAATAATCTTGGATTGATAACACGATTTTATATATGTGTGAGAATTGCTCGTGGTTTCTTTTATCTTCACAAAGAATTGCAACCATGCATTATACATCAAGACATTAAAGCATCCAATATTTTTCTTGATAAAAAATTTAATATAACAATTGCAGACTTCAGGTTGGCATGATTATTTTTTAATGATCAAAGTCATTTATTCACACAACAAAAAATTCCTGTGCATTTTACGACAACGGGAGGAAGAAGGTAGCAGGCCTGGAAGGAGGGCCGTGCGAAAGGAAACTTCAGCCGCTGGTTCTATTCCATCGCTAGAAACGACTGTTCTTTTTCAAAATTTTCAACTTATTCCTTTTTGCAACAAGCGACTTTCTTCGCATGGTGGCTCTGACCATTACAAATAGGAAAATACCAAATAATCCATGAAGTTCTAGAATATGAACTCATAACCCATTGTAGGGAGGATCTCCATAACATGGCAGCACGCCAATTGACAAGAACTCCCCTGTTATATTGCATATTTTTCTGCCGAACAAAGTTTTGGCACCTCCCTAAGACCTTTTCGGACATTCCTGGTCACTGGTTGGCTGAACCTCATAACTCACACTCTTCTATTTCCCACTGTAAGTACAATTCATTATTTCTGGTAACCTGCATGCTCCTACCGTTCAACTAGTCCATAAACCAAGAGCAATGAGAATTTTGACACTCTTATTGATGATCAGGTGACAAGTTATAAGCCATATACGCTTTGACCCTAGTTTCATTGACCTTATAGATAGCACAAGATAGCAGCAACATGGGATCTCATTGGCACAATGCTTTTGTAACCATTTGCTTCTTGGATGTAAGTGTCATAATCACTCTCTTCATGGATGATGAAAAGAGGGAATCTCAATTCTCATTAGAGTTGGCTCAAGACTGCCGGTCCATAGTTCGTTCAAACGCTTCGTGAAGAGTCTTGAAAATGCAGGCCAAAATGAGCTTGGCATCATTACACAGTCTCTCCCTGATAGGCAGGCCAACAAAGTTGGTTGACTCTATATCATATAACTTAGAGCTTCTCCTGTGGTGCTCGGTATGGGATCCTGCACACTAAATTTGGATGAAGAAAATCCATCATATGCTGATTTGGCTTAGGAAAATGGTTTTGGCTCAGCATAATTGCGCAGGTTGCCATAGCTGGTAAATTGTGCGGCAGCGCTGTGCACCTGCAAGAAAAAATGTAATAAATGTGATCTAACTGATGCTCAGTGTTTCTGATTGGCCCATCATAATGATTGGTCCAGGTGGTTTGCTATTAGTAGTCCCCCGCCTATTTGCTGTCCGAGTTTCAGTTTTACGGGTAGGGTTGCAAAAGAGTACATAACTAGAATTGGATGTGAATAAAATATTCGGAGGGTGACATACTGAGCACTGCTGGAGATGGTCTTACTAGTCCAGCTCTTACTAGTGATGCAACCCGCCATGAACCCTATTTTAAGGGGCCTTCAAAGACCTTAGAAACCCATCAGCGTCAGTCTTGACGTCAGGTACCTACCTCCATCGACTACATGCCTACATTTCTGTGTTTGACATCAGCCTTGACAAAAGTGGGTTTGAACATTTTAGAATTAGTCAAGAATAAAACTTTTAACATCTAATGGTATGCATTGTAAACAACTAAATTCTTCTCTTTTGAGGCATTGCCTTGTGAGGGGGCAAGTGCTTTCTATATGTATGTAGTGAGGAGAACTAGAGGCTTTTGTAAAGAATTCAAATGATGATGCAAATTTTTTAAACATTATGAACTGATAGTGCAATTACAAAGAAGTAGAATGATGGAAAAGAGGGCATAAGTCCAAGTTGAGTTGTCGAAGGTGAAATCATTACTACTACACATAATGATAATGAAAATCCTAATTCAAGTGTTGACAATGTGTAACAATTCAATACATGGAATTGAAAGCACTTCTCGTAAACAGGAGTTGAAGTTGAGAGGTGACAAACCCCATTGTTGATGCTTCATTTAGGATCATCTAAATCTTTCATTACCCAAGTTTTGTTGGTACAATCATGTAAGAAAACATTTTTTTGTTTCTGTTAATAATTAGTTATTTTGATTATTAATGAGAGGTATTAAACTACTAGGTGTTGATCTTGTCAATCCTAGTAACTTTCACCTCCATATCCTTGTGTTGAAGAAGTGAGTTAAAAGGTTTGGGATCAACAATGATGACAACTACTAAGGTGTGCACATTGTGAAATGGACAATGTGTCACAAACAATAGGAATTCATAAAGTTTTTAAATGATCTTTAAGATTGATATGTTAAGAAGGTTGTAGAATTTTGAAATAGAAAGTTTTAACTTAAGGTCAAGTTGATGAATGATTCAAGAAATTGATGAACCCCTTGAAGGTTTTGTATACACGATAATATAAATAAATTTTTTTTAAAACACCACCTTTAAATTTTGTCAGTGCAAGTTGTGATTTATATAACGCATTTCAATTTCAATTTTAGTTTTGTATCAAATGTACCTTGTTTGTCAATATTTTTTACAAAATTATTCATTGTCAAATACTTAAATGGTATCTTTCACCAAGTACACAATCTTCCTTTGAATCTTTGTTGTGTCGTTTACATGATGTTAATTCATTGATGGGGAGATTGGAGCATAATTTTAAAAAGTGCCTATAAATGTTTTCATCCCATGTGGAAGCAAAGCCAATTCTATGTGCAATTTGCAAAGACATCACATATTGGATCATGTTTTTTTATGCATTTGTTATCATGAAGACAATGCAAAATGTGGGTATTGAATAAATTGTGAATATATAATTGATGGAGGTTGGTCATGATTGAAATATGGGAAATTTTTATTATGGTTGAAAATGCAATGCAATTGAACCATGTGGAGGATAAGCTAAGGTATGAACCATGCACCTATGCCAAGGCCTTACCAAAAAAAATGCAAGCTTAATAAACATCTAGGCATTTTAAATTATATAGCATGTTGGAAAGGGTAAAACATGCAAACACATATTGGCATGAGTTTATGTAAACATTTTGAAATGGAATCCTAAAGGTGATCCAACTATTTATCAATAGATTGTTCAAATGAAAGAAAACATAGACACAAGATGGGCAATTAGTTGTGCAATTAGCATTGAAAATATGAACATATGGCTAAAAATATTATAAGTTAAGGGAAATATTATTTTAAAAAATTTGAAGACATTCAACACTTTTAATAATACATTAATGTCAATATTCCTATTATATATGCCAAAAGGCTGCAAATTGAGTAAGGAGGTTCCAACAACATAAGGTAAAATTTCGTTCAATGTTCCATTCATGCAATGAAACAAAACAATATGCAAAATAAAAATAAAAATTTCTAATTAATTTCCGTGAAAAATTCACCATAATTGATTGTTGTGTAAAATGTAGGAATGCATATATAAACTATAAGATGATTTTTGCATATACCTTCCCTCTACTTGTTTCCAACCAATCATTTGTCATAATAAAACCAAGGAAAACCAATGTTGATTAATTGGTTATTTGATTAGGTATATACACATATATATAATTGGGGTTGAGAATTTGAATGACCTACCACACTTCAAGATTTGTGTTTATATATTTTTAAAGTGTATCTACCCTTATGCTTCATGCCTTGGGTTTTAAAAGTTTTAGTCATACTCCCTAATTGTTCAATTAGGTTCAAAACACACAACATACCACATATGGTTTTTTGGTTAACATTTACACTTTGATGACTTGTTATTAAAATAAGATAGTTGTTAAAAGATTGATGGGTGTTTTCATATGTTGATAAAACTCATGTTCCTATCTCATTAACCATACATTTGAAGTTCTTAAACAATCAAAATTAGAAGGTTTTAAAAGACATGCAAAACCAATTAACTAACTTAAAAGTCTTTTAACACAACTCAAGCGTTCTAATCAATCATTAGATGCAATTTCTATAATCCAATGCTTACCTAGTGTTTATAAAAACAAGATAAATATGAAATATCTATTAGTTAAACAAGGTAATACATAAAAACGTATCAACCAAGTAGAACTTATATATTTATCTTCGTATTCACCTATGAAAATACATAGTTAAAAAATACATGCCTAATAAAAGAATAAATACTGATGTTGGAATTTGTTTTTTACATGAACTTTCTAGTTTAGGTTCTTTGAGTTATAGTTATTAAAGAGTTAATAATCACCAAGGGAGGTCATTTCTTATGTATTTTAAGAAGCACATGAGATTAAAAAAAACATTTTGTAGGGGTGTATTACTTTTTTCTCATTCACCATAGAATAATTTAATTTTATACAATATGAAAAACTATTTGGTAGGTTATATATATACAATGCCAATCATTAAATATTTGGCATTCAATACTTCTAAAATATTTTTTAAAAACTTAATATAATTTATTAATTATTTGAAACAAATTCATTTAAAGCTTGAACATCAATCGTGTTCAAGTTGTATACATTTTGAAATATATTGAAAGTCATAGTGATTGAACTACCATTATAGTCTATGTCTATCATTTGTTATTGATAACATTGTATTTGAATTTTAAATGCCTTCTTGATTTTGAAAAATCATTTAACAACATAATAATTGTTGGTTTTGGTTTATTTAATAGATCAACTAGCTCATGAGATATCCTTCATTTGGTTCCCACCTTTCTTATCATCTTTTATATTCTACTTATCCACCATGTACCCTAGCATTTACACCAAGAACTATGAATGTTGGCACACCCTTCTAACTCCGTTTAGTTTTATTTATTTGCAAAACTACCTTTACAAAAGAAGATTGTGTTGTGGACACCTTTTGAACAAAATGCATTCCCACATTTGATCCCAATCTTGTGAAACATATATTGAAACTTTCCATAGTAGTCATGTATGTTTTTGAATTGTTAAAATATATTGAAGGTTTCACATGAGTCAACCTATTTTTGTTAATAAACAAATTGACATTTAATTGATCGGCTATAGTTGATTTAAATATGACTTTTTCTTCAAACTTCATTGTGGTCGAAATTGAGATTTATTATCAACTAGATCCTCCTTCTCTAACCCCAAGCATATCATTTCATCAAATATCCTTCTAACATTATCTTGAACTACAAGTATGGGGTCAAATTCTTCCCTTTCAATCTTTTCTTCTTCAAGGATCTTAAGGATGTTGACTAAACTTTAGCCAAAGATTCTTTTCACATAACTTCACCATCTCCATCTTGCATAGAAATTGGTTTTTGATGGTGTAAAACACATAAATGTTTTGTCAACAAACTTCGTCCACCAAGGTTTAGTCCATCATTTCTTATTGGTAGCTTTTCGTCAAAGGCCCATGTTACAAGCAATTACCAATTTTTGTGCTGGACGAAAGCCCTCCTTTAACACTTCAATGACCATATCATCTACAATAAAAAAAATATATGAAAAATTTAATCACATGCCAATAAACACTTATAAACATCAACAAACTACATGTCCACTAATCACTTTCAATTCAAACACAAAGAAAAAAATTACAAACCTATTTGGACAAGGCTATAGTCCCATAGTTTAGAAGTGGGTTCTACATCTTACAAAAGGCGCAATTCTAGCCATATATTGCACATTTTGTTGCATATATGTGCAATGTCTTATCACATCTATGAAACATTAGTTGTTAATGAAGGACTTTATTAGTGATGAATTTTATGTGTTTCCACCAAAAAAATAATTCCCATGCTTGATCCATAACCTCCACAAGCAAAGAAAAATGGACACCTTTGTAGTTAATATAATTTTGTTGCAAAGATCCAAGGCATTTGATAAAAGAATGTTGTTGTAGTAACACGTATTAACAAGTATGTCTTTGTGCCCAATCACTACAACAAAAGGTGTCCTTGTACACCAAGTGATTTCAGTAAATTTTGAGTGAATTCATAGTCTAATGAATGGGGAATAGTGAATTGCATCAACATTTTGTACTATTGAATGTACGTTCCTTAAATGCATTTATTTCTTTCACATAACTTATAAACATTTCTACATTTTCTATTGGTACATTTATTGAACATTAAATCTTAGTTAAATTTTTGTGAATATTTGACACCTTTAGTTTAACCATGATATAGACCTTTCCTACAATAATAATAACCTTAATAGAAAGTTAATATTAAAATATAAAAATTTATAAATCCTATTCATAAATATACCATTAGTATCTCAATACACCTTTAAAGATGTACCCTTAATATACCCTTAATATTTTGTGAAGCGACTTTCCATCCCTCTACTCCTGGTTCTACAAGGATTATGTTTGAAAGCACAAATGCTACCGGTGAAGGAAAAATGCAAGTGTATTTCTAGATGTTAGAATACATTTGTAGTTGAAATTAAGTAGCCTGCCTCCTATGCATCCTTTAGGATTTGAATTGATAGATATATTTTTCAAGTTCACACACTCCACATTCTAGGACTTTATGTCAAATTGTCATTCATTTAAACCAATGTTTAAGGACTCAACACGATGTCCAACATAGTTGCAGACCACTAATCACTTGAAATATTGTTTTTAACGCATAGGTTATTCAAATTCGACTTGCCATAGCTCACTAGAAAGCTAACTACAAGGCACATCTTACTACCAAATCCTAAGCTTTGCAACTAAACCAGTAAGAAGTTATGTTATGAAACTCGAGAAGGTTCTACAAAGGTGATAATTCTACTTGGCTGCAGACCACCAGTCACTTGAAATATTGTCTCTAACACATGAGTTATTCAAATCTGACTTGCTTTAACTCATTAAGAAGCTAACTACAAGGCGCACCAACCTACTAAATCTTAAAATCTGCAACTAAACCAGTATGGAGTTATACTACCAAACCCGAAAGGGTTTTATGAAAGCAATTGGTTCAACTTGATTACAGACCATCAGTCACTTGAAATATCATTTCTAACACATACATTATTCAAATCTGGCTTGCCTTAGTTCATTAAAAAACTAACTACAAGTTGCAACTTGATACCAAATCTTAAGCTCTACAGTTAAACCAGTAAAGAGTTATACTACTAAACCCGAGAGGGTTTGTGAGATCTTTTTAAAAGTTCCAACTTCCCAATACTATCACTATTCACTTCCATTCCTCCAAAACTAATACAAGATTTTCATTTTACTTTCCTTTATTTTCCCATCTACCAAGACTAATCATTCTTTTTCTCTTCAAGAAGCTTGTGGGAACAAGTATTCAAGATTAAATTGAAAATTATGTCCATGGAAAGAGAGACCCCCCAATGATTCGAGTTCACCTTTTAAAGAGAAGGAGAAAGGAGGTGAAGGTAGATCCAAACCTCGGTGGCCAATGGAAAGTTCTATGCTTGGTGGCCAATGAAATGTTCAAAGCTTGGTGGCCAATGGAAGGTTCCACGCTTAGTGGCCAATGGAAGGTTCCATGCTTGGTGGCCAATGGAATGTTACAAACTTGGTGGCCAATGGAAGGTGAAGGAAAAACACCTTTACACCTTTTTTCATTTTGCCTCCAATAAACTTTACTTAAACCTTCAATTTTTTCCTTTGACATTATGATTTTACTTTACCATGATTTTAAGCCGTTAATCACACCTTTATTTCTTTTTTTTCAATCTATAAATTACGATTACACACCTCAATGTAACAAGTCCTTCACACCTTTATTATCGATTTGATTTTGATTGAAGATCTGACTTTTTTCCTCTCCTTGAAATTATGGCCTCGCGCATGGTCACCTTTTACGGGCCTCAATCCGCACAAGCGAATGAAGAACTACCTCCGGAATCATCTCTAGATCTGACCCTAACGCAAGATCCTCATGATGAAAAACCCAAACCTCGAGAGGTGCATGCTCATCTTGAAGTTGAACCCCTTCGAGCTTGGTACTATCGTATTTCTCTGAACTTTCGCTGTCACAACCCCACTTTGGCCAAGTGTGGGGGTGAAGCCCAACACTTCCAAAGTTGGGGACTTGGAGTCCTCCGGGACTCCCGAATGTTCAGAGCTCAACAGCAAGGCCCAAAACACTTTGCATTGGATCGTTCTTGTTGTCATTGAAAAGGTCTTGAAACGTAGATATCGAAAATGGCCTCGCATTGGCCATTCGGACATCTACAGCCCAAGTTATGGGCAAAAGAAGGGCCGGGAGTCAAACTGGCAGTTTGACTCCCGACCACTAAAAGTCGGGAATCGACCTCTACTCGACGTCCAAATTGAGAGTGCGACACGGTGTTGGAAAGATCTCAACGAGGGCTACAACTTTGGTTTAGACTTCATTGCAATTGGACTCTGCAGTCGGGAGTTATGGCCGTTAAAAGTTCTGAGAGTCCCGCCGGGACAATTTCGGGAGTCTCAACAAAATGTGCCATTCGGATGTAGCCTCCGCGGTGAGACGCAGAGAATATTATAAAGGGTAAGGTGGTGGCTTCCCCCAAGTCCGGGCCGTGGTGAGTCTTGTGTGTCCAAGTGCCCGTGGCAAGTCCCAACACCAAAGGGTGTCCCGAATGCTAAACTAACCTCTTGTGGTTGGTTTTTGGATGTAGATTCACACGAGCTAAAGTAGTCCCTCTTCCTAGTCTAATCCCTAGGCTCCCAACTCGACTCTCTACCCCTTTTTAGAGTTGGAAGCCGGGAGCGTGCCTCTAAGTCATAATTTCCGCAACTTGATTTTGTGAAACCTTCAAGTGGGTTTCACCCCGTGACTTGGGAGCGCGTCATTCGCACCCTAGTGATCTTGTTGCAAGTCGACCCCACTTTTGGTGATAAATTTGAGACTGATTGTGAAGGTTGTTACGAAACTGAAGATACTTCTATCTTCGCATGGTCTTCAATTCTCAGCGTTGGACACTATCGTTGGTTGCGCGATTCGATTCATTGACTACCTCCTAATAGCAAGGTAAACTACTTAATTTGCACCATTCAACGCATACTAAATTTCCTGCAGTTATGAACTACCACTATGGCATAGCTCAAGATTTTACATGTACTTACAACTCCTTATTGAATTTATTCCTATTCTAATTAAATGTTTTAGTCGTTATGAAACTCTTGTTGCCATTAGCATTATCACACTATTTATTCCATCGTTAAGTTGTTTCGAATTAACCTTATGTTCATACGGCTTGAAGATTGTTCTATCTCTATTGGACCTTTCATTAACATCCCTTTACCTGTTTCAAGAATTTCTAACATCCTTGCTACTCACTAAATATTAGAACAAGACCAATGTTGTGCCAAACACCGCGAATTTTGGTGTCTACTTCTACCCCCAACCCTCTAGAAATTTTTCACCCCTAATTACACAACAAAATTCCCAAAACTATGGTTACTAGTTTTTTGTTGAAAAAAAGAACTAACCCAACACCTTATTCACCAATAACGCATTTCATAAAAGGAAACAACCCCTCCATGCACCAAGCGTAATCATCATACCCTATGAAGTTGCTAAAAGCCCCTAATAACCTTACCACAATCAAATAACCCTGATGCAACTCTTAAAAATTGAGACTACCACACATGGTTGTGTTGGTATGGCTCACATATTTCGTTAACACAACTATTCAATTTTTTTGTAACTAACTTTTAGTTTGTAATGTGTCTAATGGGATTTACTACCATGCTCTTGAATGAATATACACATTAAAATCATCCACATCGAAGCATGAAACCTCCAATAATCATAATGTAGTCATAAGATAGTTGTAGAAATCTCAAAGGTAGTTCATAGTCATAAAAATAGTTGCAAATGATGTAGTTGCATGTAGTCGCAAAATTGATGGTAGCAAAATACAAGATTTTTATTAGTGTTTGCATTATTACAAATACATGTGGCCAATCAACTTCAATAAAATGTAAACCAACTATTTGTTTTTCAAATCTTTCCTTCACTTATTATAAAAGAGATTCAACCACCAAATCAATACAAATTTGCCCATTGAATTTGACATCTTTGAAATTTGAGCATAGTCCACTTGAACAAATTGAACAAATAAATTCACATTTGATTTGCTAATGAGATTTGAATTGTTTGAATACCATCACAAATCCAAATGCACCGACCTAATTGTATTTTGTATCACCACAACTCATGCATAAGCTCCCAATTATAAATAGGATGTAACGTCTAAGGTTGGGAAGTTTTTCAAAAACATTGAAGTTGTTATCAATATGAAAAGACAATAACAAATACACAAGGACCTCTCATATCGAATGCCATGGGCAACAACACACAATGGAAACAACTTATGGAATATTATGTTAAAAATCATGTTAGTTATTGGCTTGTCTTCTTCTACAACAATTATCAAACCACCATTAATTTTCAACACCATATATTAAACTTTAGTTCACCTTTTCTTCTAGCACATGGGAGCATTGCAAATTTTGATGTTACCACAAGGTGTGAATATGCAAATGCTACCCCAAAATCTATCAACAACATATATGAAACATTTGTACCTTGACAACCAAGCATTCCATAATACCAAGTACTTACTAAAATCATATTCCCCCTCAAAACCAAGTGTTCATGGATTCATCTTCGAAGGTCTACTAGCAACTATGCAAGGACTTGTTGCAAAAAATGAGATAAAATGGATCACCATTTTCCAATTCATTGGAAATGATAGCAAAATTGTCACCAAATTCAACCTTTGTAGTTTTGGGATTCCAAATTAGCATCATCTCCAACCTTTGAATTGGAATTTGAAGCCATTGTTTCATTCGTTATAGTGCACACCCACATATTCACAATGACATTATGAAATGAACATGTGATTGTGAGCGTGAGCTTGTGAACAAGAACGAATGTATTTAAAATATTCTAATGACAATGACAAACTATTCTTAAAATATCCCTTTGCCACATAGGAATGATGTGGAAAATATTTTTCCAAATGTACATGGATGGAAGTCACAAAATGGATGAAAAGTTTGGATGAAAATTGAACATTAATGAATTTTTTGCATGACAATTGCAAGTAGATGATTTTTTTGGATGAAATATTCCATAGGTTGAAATGTATGGATGAAATTAATTCCAAAATAGTTATGTTGGATGAAAACCACATGTACATGGATGAAAATTACAAAAATGATGAAATATTTGGATGAATGTGGAGCATGAATGAACTTTTGGATGATAATTCAAAGTAAACAAATTTCTTGGTTGAAACTTCTAGCCGGTTGAATGTATGGATGAAAGTAATTCCAAAACAGTTATGACGAATGGAAATTACTAGACTCACATAATTTTCATGTCTAACTTCAGTCACAAAAAAAGGTGTTAAAGGTGAAACTCAAAGGAGCCATTACAATGTAAAACGATGAAATAATAACTTGTGTAAACTAAATTAAGTCACACAGTAAGTCAAGGGTAAGAAATCCACATAATGATGGAATGGGAAAATGTTTGTGAAATTAGTGAATAGTGCACTACACACATCATGTTAAAAAATATTTTAATTTCTATAATAGATTGCATTCTAAAATAATAGAACCCATAACAATATTATTTAACAATTTACTAATGACATTGCAACCTAATTTACCTCCATGACTTTGGCATGATCTAATAATTTATGAACCTCATTCCAACTCCAAGATGGATAGTGGGTGAATGGTTCTTTAATCCCAAAATACATGGCATATTGCATGAATGTAATACAAGTGCTTACATGGCACCCATGGCCCTTACTTGTTGAAGGACACAAACATCATCGAAAAAAAATCCACACATTTGCAAGTCGGGTAATCATTAATTGCATTACTTCATATGGTTTATGGTTTCTTGGCAATCTTGAAAGGAGGTGATAAATGCGGCCATATCTTGGAGGAGGAATGTTTGAGGGAGTTAATAGTGTGTCTTTAAGAGTTCGTCCCACCTCCCAATTGTTTTCTTGGAGAATGGATAGTTTGAACATGCCGAGATGACAAATCTTCTTCCCATTCCTTTATTTGGGCCAATCATCTAGATCTAATGGCTTATAGACATGGGTAGAAGTACCATCACTAAAGAGATTCTAAGGGGCACATGTGGAAGGTTAGTTCATGGGTGTAAATATGTTGTCCCAACTTGATTAATGAAAGGACATCTTGGCTTTTCCAAGAGCAAGAAACAAACCTCCTCCAATGCCACCACATAAAATGAATGAAATTAGAATTCATGAAGGATAAATGGTTCAAAATAAAATTTGAACAAAATAGTTTGGAAGAACTTACATCCAACATGAAGCCTCCCCATTGTTACACACTAAAGTGCTAAAGCTGAGCCAATTGTTAATATCATGAATAATGCCCTTGTTGGCAACACTAGACGAGTACCACTAAGATGGAATGGTAGCATATTGAAGGTTAGCTTCCTCCAAGGACGTGGCTTTTTTATATTCATAACAAAGGATTTTGTGTTGATCATGGAACTCAAGTGCGATCATCTGTTTGGTGTGTCTATTGAGAAATTGAATCCAATGGAAAAAGCACGTTTGCTCTTTATTAACCATCTTCATTGTAAGATCTCCAATCCCATAAACAATTTGAACTGCATTCTAGTTTGCTTGTGCATTATCTGCCATGAACCCCTTGAAAACGGGTGTACCCAACCTTTTCTTCTCAACAAGTACGTTTAGCTTATTCCATAGAATCCATTGAGCTTTCGTGTCTTCAAATTGCATGTCATAGATTGCAATTGTCATGACCTTATAATGGACCGAGTCATAGTAAACGTGACAAGCCATGCTCGTCCATCCTTGAACATGATTGATGTGATTAAACATCATCCACGCACTTTGCAGATCATCACCCAATTACATTTGTTGGACCAAATCAAATCCAAAGGTAGCTCCATTAACGGACATCTTGAACAAATAAACCTTTTACCTAGCCTGTTGACCAGGAAAACAACTATCTTGAATATAATTGTAATTGAATAGTGCCTTCAATTTGAGGATACAATCAAAGGGACCTGAGTTATTGAGACAATGTTTTAGTGAAGCAATCAAATTACGTACGTTAGGCAAGCACAAAGGAGTGAACTTTAACAAATTTGATTTAGTTTTTCACCTTTGAGAAGCTCCACATGACCTTCTCCATCTTCATTGAACAAGTGACAAGAAATAAAAATCTTACTCGTAGACAAAACAATAGTCCAAGTTGTAGGAGTTGGCATGTGATAAACCTCATCTACAACCATGTTTTTCATCTTCTAGAAGGATTCTTTACATTTCCTATTTGCAATTGGATGGGAATGGGTGCCTAAATGAATTGTAGCACTTGAAATATTTGGAAATTTGTGAACAACATAATACATTCTACAACTACAAGTTTGTAAACAAGTGGGTGAGAAATTACATAACTTATAAATGATGGTACAAATGGGTGAAAGCACACTAAAGTGTAATAGTTGTAGGCACACATGGAAGTCCATAATTACGTAAATTAACATTATGAATGTAATGGGGTCAAAACTTGTAACTAAGAGCCAAAAGGATTACTTTGGAAAAGGACTACAAGTCCTTTTCCCCAAAAATAACTTTTACATGCAAATGAATTTTTGAATGAAATTTTTTGTAACTTGTTCTAAAAATATTAAAATTTTCCCCAATGCATCACATTTTTTTGTTAGTCATTATTGAATAAATATGAAAATTTAAAAGTGTGAAAATTCCTTACAAATTAATGTTTCATGTTGAAATATGATCAAAATTTTAAGTCATCACCAAAAATTGAAATTTCACATTCTTTAATATTATTATACTCTAAGCTATAACTTTTCTTAATACATCCATGTACATTATAACCCATTTATACATGGTAAAGGACTCTTGAAGCTTTGAAATTTTTAAGCAATTTTTGAAACATTCTTTGAATTTTTAAAGTTTTAGAATTCAACAATTTTAAAAGTATGAGTGTTTTTAGAATGTGACTAATATGTTCTTATCATTTTATTTTTTTCAATGAATTTTTTTTAACGATATGAATCCTTTTGATAGTCCTTTGCAAAATGGACTTCATCTAATGCAATAGGTCTACATTTTCAAACTACTTAAATTAAAACCAAAACTTAAAATTGAATCAAATAAATTTTTATTCTAAGTTCCTTAACATTCATATGAGAAAAAAAGGACTAATTTGCCGTGATTAATATTATTTAAAATGGTAGTAAAAAAATAAATGTTTGATTTTGACTAATTATGTTTAACATCCAACACCTTTTTTAGGTCCTAGATATGTGTTTTGACCTAGTGTGAAGGCATGATACTTTGAATCACACAAGTCATTTTGTACGTTATCATTAGAAATTCATTTAAAAATAATTCCAAACCTAGTTTACCTTATAGAGAACTTAAATTTGAAATATGAATTCTTAAATTATTACTTCCACTAAAGAAAAGACTTAATGGGAAAAACCCATAATTCAAAGTACATAGAAAAAATTGGTCTTCAAAATCCTGTCAAAAAGTCTTTTCTATTATCAATGTTACCACACCATATTATCATTGAATCTTTCATTGAATGAAAAAATTATGTGAAGGTGCATGAAATCCATATTCATTGATTATGGATTGTTATAGGTTTTAGGGTACTTCTTAAAAGGTTCATTATGTTATGATAATTAAAAAACTGTTCAAAATTTTCATACAATGTGATTATAGTATATATATCATTATAGTGTTGAGTCCTTTATTAACAAGTAATCACTTCTATTTAATCACATGGCCAATCACAAATTCAAAATCTTGTAAAAACTGCCTTGTGACAACATTTTATGGACAATGTAGTGTGTTTTCACCTAGATCGAAGATTTCACAAAACACTATTTGGATATTAGAAGTTGGGAACAATCACCACTCTAACTAACTTCATTACACCCAAAAGGACAATGAAGCAAAGGACAAGAATCATTCTACCAACACAAATGTCCAAGGCATTTCATTATTTTGAAACCCAATCCAAACGAATTCTTGATGTTACTAGTTTGTAATTTGCACCAAACATGACCATTATACTTTTTGTCCATACCTTGCAATTGTTCAGAATGTCCCAATGGATGACACACACATTAATTGGCCTTGTAACCCAATTTTTGAGTCACATTGGACATTTGCATCTAATCATATTTATACATTGTGAATGTTATCGGACAAGTTGTAAGTGTTACAAAAGTTACAACTCACTGTATATATGATGCAATTCATTAAACTCAATCACAAGTTTGTTGCAACAATTCCTTTTCAACTATTATGCAACTCCCCTATGACTACAATCATAATGTCATGCTGACATCATTTTTCATCCATCCATCAAAATTTAACATGTGGCACTATGAAAAAATTTCATGATTTAAAAAATATATTGATATCCATCGTCCTTATGATTATTTGTTTTAGATGGTCTTGGATTATAACACGTGGCATAATCAAAATTTACACGTGGCATATTAATTGAATTTTGGAAACAAATATATACTTAGGTAGGTTGGTACATAGCCATAGGTAGGTAAGTTAATATAACTCCAACCTACCTACTTACTTACTATCTAGGTAGGTAGAAAAGTACAACCTACTTATTTACGTAGGCAAGTAGGTACAAAGGAAAGTAGAATACTAAAAGAGTAGTGGGAAAATTGTTTTTGTAGTTACAACTCAATTGCAACTAGGGTGCCACTAAAAGATTTAACCCATATGTTTTGTCTTTAATATTTCATTTCACAAACTATATAAAGGAGGTAACTCCTATTGCATTCTCACATTAAAATACATGTGTCATATTGGGATGAGCTCATAAAAACCCTAAAGGCAAAACACATAACTAATTTAAAAACTTATGTGGCTACTTTTTAGTTCCCCTATTCTTCTAGTATTATATTTTCCTACCTACCTACTTGCCTATCTAAATAAGTAGGTCCCACTTTTCTACCTACCTAGATAATAAATAAGTAATTAAGTAAGTAGGCAGGTAAGTAAGTAGGTTGGGAACTATATCAACTTACCTACCTATGGCTATGTATCGACCTACCTAGGTACACATATATATTTGTTTCCAAAATTCAATTAATATGCCACATGACAACTTTGGATTGTGCCAGATGTCATAATCTAAGACCATCTAAAATGAATAATCGTAATGGAAGACGGATATCAATATTTTTTTTAAATCACAAAAAATCTTCGTAGTGCCATGTGTTAAATTTTGATGGATGGATGAAAAATGATGTCAACATAACATTATGATTATAGTCATAAGGGAATTGCATAGTAGTTGAAAAGGAATTGTTGTGACAAAGTTGTAATTGAATTGTAATGAGTTGCATCGTATATATGGTGAGTTGCAACTTTTGTAACTCTTGCAACTTGTTTGATAACACTCACAACATATAAATACAGTGAGATGCAAGTGTCCAATGCAACTCAACAAAGCTAGTTGCAAAACACCCTTTTTTTGGTTCCGACAATGGAATCAATTTGGAGTTTTCAACGAAGCCCAAAAATTTCCAAAGTAGGGATTTCCAGATGCCATTTTTGATAAATGGCTTCACAAGCCACATTTTGGCACTAGGTTTGATTTTTGACTAAAGTTTTATTATTGTTTTCCATGTACAAATCTAGATATGGTTTTTGGAATGCCAATCATTTTTTAACTTTATAAACTTCTTCATGAAAGTTTACAACTAGAGGGGGAGGTAATCAAGTTGTGTGACTTGATAATAAGGGACCTCAATGTCACCATTGATAAATCAATGAGGGTCTAATCTCTCTTAAACTATATTCAAAAGTGGAGACTTGAGTTATGGGAATCAGTGTTCTACAAAGAGTTCAAGGTCAAGGGTGGGATCACAAGAGGAAAGACGTGGGAGTTCCAAACTGGAACAAAGGATTCATTGAAACATGTGCTTTACAAGTGAAAAATCTTATGAACTCATCAATAATTTGTTTTGAATCATGCCATTGTTGAGGCTTGCAGTAGGGTTTGGCATTTAGCATCTACCAATTGAGATGCTTTTGTAACCCTATATAGCTATTGATAACCCTTTGTTCATTCCATAAGTCTTAATAAGGACTAAGTCAATGTCGACTAATATCAATTATTAGTAATATATGGTTTTAGATAACCTTTTGCAATACCTTTCTATTAGGACTCTATCGGTGCTAATTGAGGTTTCGATAAAGATTCAATCGTTTTTTATTAAGACTCAGTAGGTTCTATTAGGGCTTAATCATTTTTATTAGGACTTAGTTGCTTCTATTAGGACCCAATAGGTAGGTTCAATATGTCTCGAATGGGCCCTAGTTAATAATGACTAAAATCCATTAGAACCTTTTGAGGGATAACTTGGATCATATCGAATTGTGGTAGGACTCTCTTAAGGACAAAGTAGACCTCATCATTGTTGAAGTCCTAAGAAATTTGCATGTCTTGCATGTGTTGGACCCTATTTTAAATATTCCCAAGTGGAATGCAAGAATGGACAATTATGTTGTTTCCATTTTTAATTTTGTAGATAGGTATTTTGCAAGGGATGGATTTATCTTCTTGTTTTATGATGATGATTTCTAGGTTTTGAGAGATATCAAGTCCTACCTAGAGGACTATAACTTCAAAATTCACTTGAAATTTGTTGTCATCAATAGTATGCACCGCATAAATCTTAAATTCCTTGCTAAGAAGGTAAACCTTTTTTCGAACTCCAGAAGGCTTCTAGTGTTTGCATGAGTTCCATGTACTAACATCTCTCTATCATAAACTCTCATAAGTAGGGCTCTTTTGCTTATGCATGAGAATGACAGTTTTGTTTTCTTAACAAATCCCCGAGATACGCAGCAACGAGGTGTTCAAGATGATGATGTGTTTTTTAATTGGACCACTGAAGATACTATGATAATGTCAAGTAGTGGCTTGCCTTTTAAAGCTGGACATAAGATCCACCTTGACACCTTCCAATTCCTTCTCCTTGCCTTATCACCTCTTAGATAACAATGTAAAAATGTCTAGAAATTTGAAAACTACTATAGACTTTTCAAGACATTTGCCGTTACCATGTGTAATGAATCCTTTTATGCTTCTACCATAGATCCATGACGCATAGTGTATAAATTTACTTTGAACACCAATAACTTATGTAATTATGTTTCATTTCTCAACAATATATAGGAAGCTACTGGCCCTTGGCATGGATGCATGTGTTGAATATATTTATTACAATATAAACCACAATGTAGATCATCATGTATAAATTACCCAAAAGCAAATCACAACTTTCATATGTATCTGAAACTATAATAGAGTTCAAAATTTTTATGTTGGAAGCATATCACAAATTGAATCTATATGACATTGCAGATGAGTTCAAAATTGATGTGGTAGAAGCAAGTCACAAATTAATCTATATGACATTGCAAATGAGTTCAAAATTGTTATGGTGGCAACAAATAAAAAATTTCACATAAAATTTTTATTTTATTAATAATGGATTTAAATATTTAAATATCTTATAGTTGATTTCAAATTTCATATTCAATTCTTGATTTATCTACTGTGACTTCACATTTTAAACTATTTGATAGCAAATCCCAAGTTTAACATATGTATGATGTTGCATATGAGTTCATAATCATTCTTTTGCACATAGATCACAAATTTCATATATATGACATTGCAGATGAATTTGAAGCTGTTTTGGTGGACTCGAATCACAAATTTCATACACATTCCATTGGAAATTACTTCAAATTTGTTTTGGTGGAAAAAGATGACAAATTTCATATATATGACATTCCAGATGAGTTGAGCCATATGTAGGTGGAAGGAATCACAAATTCTTATAGCCCTTCTATTTTCTCCAATAATAATCCATTTGAAAGTGAGCATGAACATCACAAAAAAGTATGACTTTTCCTATAAATGGAAAGTGCACCATGGAATATATAAAATTACCATGAAGTTATTTAAAACTTGTATGATTGTAGTGTCAATTCATTGTCGTTCTAGATTATAATTTTTAGATGTCAATGCTTGATAAACTTGAATATGGAGAGATTCAGTACATTGTTTGTGTCTTTAAACTCTTGGATGTCCCTTTTTGTCATAGTGGGCATCTCATCCTTGTTTTCTTCACTAAAAGATATTGCATCCTTTGTTTCCTCGTCATTTAAAATAATTAAGACTACACCATTTGTCAAGATCTCTTCCTTGTGCAGTGCTTTGCATTTCCAACCTTTTTTTAAATCTTTGGAGGCAAAAAGACTAAAATTGTCTACAAATTGTTTCATTAGATCTTTGATTGCACTTAAATGCTTACATCTTGCCATAGTTGTGATGTTATCTTCACCATCCTTAGCATGCCTATTCACATCATTTTTTTGAGGGCTTTCTAGCGGAAGTAAAAAACTCCTCACTATTGGTTTTTTTTTACATCTTTCCCAACTTTGTTTTTTTGTGCCACAATTCAACAGTGACTTGGTTGCTTGACTCACAACATTCTTTATTTGTGCTTTCTAGGTCTCCTCCTTCTTTAGATGCCGACTACAATGGTGTTTTTGGCTCCTCCTCCTCCTCCATTGGGCTCCTTCTTTCTAATCAACCGGTACTTCTTGGTTTGCATCATATTTTAAAATTAGCAACTCAAATTTGTTGTCATTGGATCACTTTCATTCTTTACCACTTCTTGTGTGAGGTTTTTACAAATGAATATTGGTCTATTCTATTCGTCCCCAATAGATATTCTGCTTAGCGTAATAAACAGGTCTTATAGTTGCAGTTTGTTAGTTTCGCTAACCATAGATTGTCCCCAAGATATTGTCACAAGTTGTTCACAAAATTTGGGTTAAACATCCGTATCACTATGACATAGACTTTGTATTCCTATATGTTATTTTTTGATGAATTGTCCTATAAATGGAAAATGCAGCATGGAATATTTAAATCTACCATGAAGCTATCTAAAACTTGTATGGTTGCAATGCCATATCATTATTGTCATGGATTAGAATTCTTAGATGTCAATGTTTGAATATGGACAAATTCAATACATCATTCATGTGTCTTTAAACTCTCATATGCCCCTCTTTGTCACAATGGGCATTTCGTCTTCCTCTTTTTCATTACAAAATGTTGCATCTTTTGTTCCCTTGTCGCTTAGAACAATTAAGACTACACCATTTGTCATGATCTCTTCTTTATGCACTACTTTGCATTTCCGACCTTTTTTATCTTTTGAAATAAAAAGATTAATTTTTTTTGCAAATTTTTCCATTAGGTCATCAATTACATTCAAATGCCTTCATCCTCACATAGTTGTCATGTTATTTTCACTATCTCTAGCATGCCTATTCACATCACTTTTTTGAGGACTTTTTAATGGAATAAATAACTTTTCATTGTTGGTCTTTTCAGACATCTTTCCTAATTTCATTTTTTCGCTATGATATTGAGCTTGACTATTCCTTGCTGATTAATTCCACTACAAAAACTAAGTCAATATTTGTGAAACATGTTCAATTGATTTTAGCTTCTTCTTTTTAACAATGTCATGTGTTGTCAATAGGGACATTCCAAATTCCTATGAAAAATGAGATACTTACAGTTTTGTTGACGAACCTCACTTGTAAGTGTGCCTATGATCACAAACATATGATGATGCACCACACTCCTCTTGATTTCACGATTCAACAGTGACTCGATTGTTTGACCCACAATATTCCTTATTTAAGCTTTCTAAGTCTTCTCCTTCTTTAAATGTCAATTGCAATGGTGTTTGTGACTCCTCCTCCTCCTCCATTAAGGTTTGTTTTTTGTGTTACACCAATTCATCTTGGATTACACCTTATTTTTAAATAGGTAATTCATACTCGTCATCATCTGGATCACTTTCATTTTCAGGCCATTTATTGCATGAAGTTTCTACCAATGAATATTAGTATGTTTTGTTCATCCTAATAAATATTTTGCTTAACATAATAAATGGGTCCTAGAGTTGCAGTTTGTCAATTCAACTGGCCATGAATTGTTTTTCAAAACTTGTTGTAAGTTGTTCACAAAATTTGAGTTGAACATTCGTGTCACTATGGTGTAGATTTTGTATTTTTGATGCCCAATATCCACTCTAACATTCTATTTTGCATCTATCACTTTCATATGTCTTTAATCCGCTACTAGATATATATCCAGATCTATTAGAATACTAAGTAGCCATTTTCACAATTTTAAACCTACACTTAGAATGGAAAATTTCTATTTCCAACATGCCTATTTCTCATTATATAAAATTGTTGAAAATATTTGTGTTTGTTTTGTATTTATCATTTTCTCATGTCCCTCTTAGTGTGTGGGATGGTGGTCAATTATTGACGTTCTATTATTTGATTAATGATTATTTATTTCAATAATCATAACAGATATTTCCTTTTTAATCTTTAATTAATGCACGATTTCAGAATGTGCCACTTAACATTAGTTCATCTCGAAATTGGATGTCATTGTTTAGATCACAAATTGATGTTGCTGGATGTTTTACACTAAACACATTTACTTTCTCCTTTGTGTGAGAAGTACTAATTGCATATGCACATGCAAAATATTTCATTCATTAATATTACTTCAGTTTTGCTCCTCAATTGTAGTACACATTGAGGGTCTTATTTTTTCATGTTTTTATTATAACATATGTCCCTCTAGTTTTGATAAAATTGTAACCAACAAAATATATTTTTTATCCCTAGTTACAATTGATGTCGCAACCCCACTTTGGGATAAGTGTGAGGATGAAACTCACACCCCCAAAAGTGGGAAGTTGGAGTCCTCCGGGACTCCCGAAAATTCAGAGCTCAAGTTCAAGGGTCAAAACACCTCGCATTGAAGTGTTATTTATAGCAATGGAAAGGTCTTGAAGTGTAGATGCCCAAAATGGCCTCGCATGTGCCATTTGGACATCTACAACCCAAGTTATGGGCAAAAGAAGGGCCGGGAGTCAAACTGGCAGTTTGACTCCCGACCACTAAAAGTCATGAATCGATCTCTTCCCGACATTTGCTAAAGGAGTGCGACATGACGTTGGAAAGTTCTCAAGGAGAGCTACAACTTCGGTTAGACCTCACTCCAATCGGAGGTTGGAGCCGGGAGATATGAGCTCCCAAAGTCCCGGGACTCCAACCCGAGACAGTTTCGGGACTCCTCCTTGGGAGTCCCGAGAAAAAGAGCCATTTGAATGTAGCCTCCACCGAGAGCTGCAGAGAATACTATATGGGGGAAAGTGGTGGCTTCCCTCGAGTTCGGGCCGTGGTGAGTCAAGTGTGTCCAAGTGCCTGTGGCTTGTCCCAACACCCAAAGGTGTTCTCGAATGTGAACTAACCCTCTTGTGGTGGTTTTGGATGCAGATTCGAGTGAGATAATACTTGTCCCTCTTCCTAGTCTAATCCCGGGACTTTTAGCACGCCCCTCTACCCCCTCTTAGTGTTGGAAGTCAGGAGCGGCCCTCAAGTCCCAACTTTCCACAATTCAACGTACTTGGACCCTCAAGTGGGTCTAGCAAGGGACTTGGGAGTGTGTCAATTGAATCCATTTTATTTCAATCCATTTTCCATTTATTACATCTGATTTTTATATTTAAACATTGTAAATATTCTATGTACTGCATAATGCGATTAAATACACAATATTTTATTTATAATTATTTCCATAATTATTTTCATTTATATAGTTCATAATAAATGTAAATGAAAATATTTAATAATAGCAATAACATTAATTCAATTATTATTGAAGCAAGTTGGTAACCAAGGTTAACTATTTTATTTTTATTATTCCTATTATTGCTTCACTCATTAAAGTTATTTATGAATTATTACAATAAATATTTTTATTTTTAATAAGTATTTTTTTCCTTCGAAAATAATTTCTGCATTTGTATAATAATGTATTAGATTTCCATTCTATCTAATACAATAATTATTATAAAATAATAGAACCGAAAATTAAAATTAAAACTCATTAATTTATTATAATAATTTACTTATTAATAATTACTAAATATCAATTATAAATTTGAAATATAAAAACTTAATATTTCCTAATAATTATTATATTAATTTAATAATACTTCATAATTGATTACTTATAATAATTATAATGTAATTTGTAGCTAACATAGGTTAGCTATTTATTATTATTATATATTATAATGTCATCACTTGTTAGAGCTATTATGATTTTTTTATTAAATTTTCACTTTTTTAATAAATAAAAATTAATTCTTAATAAGTACATTAGTCATTTGAAAAAAATTTAATAATAATAAATGTTATTGGTAATAATTTTTAGAAATATAATAAGATGGTTTGGATAAACTTTTAATATGGGCATTATATAATCAGGAAATATCTTACATAAAATTTTAATATACTCAAAATATACACTATTTAATATAACCATAATATCAAGGTCATTTATGTTAATAATAATACTTGAATACACATCTAATATGGTTGTTCATATAAATTCAAAATATACATTTATAAATCCTAATACACCTAACTATATTATTTAGAATTCATAAATTAAACCTTTGTATATTCATAAGGTTACATCTAAATTTGTCGCATTTGCAAGTAATGGGACATAAATTGTTCTTTTCAAATGAAAATTAAACAAAATGTTGTTCACATGGAAGGATCACACCAAAGTCACAAATATGACCAACACAAGAAATATTTGCAAAAATGTTCAAATGTAGTTGCAAATAACTAATAGTTGCATGTAGTCGTAAATATAATGGTTACATTTTGACCAATTTCTACTAGTGTAACCAAGGTAGGTAACAAGGTACATATTTACTTAGGTAACTATTGGTAGTTACCTAATAACTAAGTAGGTAGCTACTAGTAGTTAGGTACCTAATGGGGTAGGTACATATTAATAGGTACCTATTAACTAATATGTATTTAAGATAAGTATTAGTAGGTACCTAGTATTAGTATTAGTAAGTACTTACTAGGTAATATGTATTTACAAGGTGTGTAAGTAATTGATACATACATACCTATTAGTTAAGGTAAATGAATATGTACCAAGGTACATACTCCTCTAGGTACCTACTAATAGCTAGGTAAATAGTAGGGTAGGTACCCACTACCTAATTACTACATATTTAAAGTAGGTACGTACTAGGTACCTACTACTTAACTAGTAGGTACCTATTACCTAGCGAATGGTTATTAATTAGGTACCCACCTTAGATACTTACCTTGTAATGACGTAGTCTCAAAGATGACTAAAGGTATATAACTAATGGACATATGAGTACATGATTAAATTAGAACATAGTTGGAATGAAAGATACATTTTGATGTTATGTGAACAAGAGATGGATGTGCACGATGGGGGTAGTTCTAACCACCTCTGCCAAATTAGATGTATATACACATCTACATACCAAATGCAAAAGAATTCCATTATAGATGCAAATGAAGCCCACATATAAAGTATGCAAAATTTTGATCAACAAAAAAATGGGCTAAACAAATGCATCATGGAATCAAGCATGTCCTTAATGATCTACATAATTCATATATGTTTCAAAACAACATGACAAAAACTACAATCACATCCTTGGTGAAACTTGTGCAACAAATGTGACATCATCAGCACCTTCATTTCCAAAACAATGATGAATTACTACAACTAAGTCCATTAGATTCATCGGCTTATGACATGAAGTTCATGAATAACACCCACTGTAAAAAGCCAACTTAAAAATTCTAGATGCAAATGAAGCCCACATGTAGTTTGTGAAAGATTATGATCAACAAAAAAATTAAGAGTTTTAAATAGATCCATCATGAGACCAAATACTTTAATAATTTGCATAATTCATATGTTTCAAAGCAACATGACAATGAATGCAATTATAACCTTGGTAAAGTTGTTCAACAAGTGTGAAATCTATATCATCACCTTCATTTCCAAAACAATGATGAACTACCACAACTACATTTAATATTGAATTCATCAACTTATGATAGAAAGTTCATGAATAAAACCCAGTCTAAAAAACCACTTTAAAAAAACCAAATGCAAATGATGAGCACTCACATGTAGTTTGTGCAAGGTTATGATCAACAAAGAAACCTTAAACAAATCTGTCATGAAATCAAACATGAAGTTCATGATTTGCATAATTCATATATGTTTCAAAACAATAAGACAACAAGTGGTGTCATAACCTTGGTGAAAGTTCAACATTTGTGTGAAATCATCACCACCTTCATTTCCACAATAAAAATGAATTGCCACAACTTGGTGCCTCATGCTTCCTACTACTTAAAACCCTATGGCCATGTGAAGGGCCAAGATTTCCCCTCACTAGTCCAACATCGAATACCTAAAGCATTAGAATGTCCTTTCAATAGTTGACATGTGAACTTGCCTTATTTTGAATCTACTTATTTAATTTATTGTTCAAATAGTACTTCTATATTTGCTTCCATGTTATTTAAAGCCTAGGCATGGATAGGTGAAAATTGTTGAAACTTTAAAGCAACCACCATGAGTCGTCATGAAACTTGTTGGGGTTCTATTGCAATTTGAAGTCCTAAATCATGACAATTAAAAACCCAATAAAAGTAAAATTTCTTTATTAGATGTTTAAAATGTGCATTTTTTTTTTCATATGTTTCCAAGATTCATTTTGTGATTTTTACTTGTTAAAACATGCCCCAAACAATCATGAAATGCACCATATGTATAGATTTCAGAAATTGTAGGTCATCAATGTGGGAAGGGTTATTTTGTGCAAAATGGTAAATTGCATAGTTTTTATCATAGTATATTAGTTTCTTTTGTAATGTTTTTTATAACCCAAGTTGCATTTGGTTGTTATGTTAGATTAGTAAATTTAGAAAGTAATTATCGTTAAAATAAATAGTTAAATATTTTGGTTATAATAAAGTTAATAGTTGAATGCATTTTTAGTTTTCGTTTAACACTTTTTTTTGCAAATCATGTTCTACACCTTATTTGATTTTTAGAACATGAACTAGAATGTGAACCTTTTATTAAATGAAAATAAAAAAACATGGTTGGCGACTAATGTTTGAATTGCTTTACAACTTGAAAAAACCCAAAAAATGATTGATCAATATATCATGAAAAGTAAAAAAATTTGAAATACAAAGATCAAATTTAATGTCATCAATTATAAAATATCAATAATGACACCAACTTATCAAAATGATAGGACTTTTTAAAAGTTAGAATGTCAATAACTTGGTTTAGTCACCATCATTGAATAAGTAAATGCTAGGAATCTTGATTCCAATTTCCTAATATGATGAAAATAATGATGATGAAAATATATTTTCATCACCATCGTTACAATGTTTATGAATATTTATTGGGACCTTATTGTGCATCAACATTCTTATGTAATTTATACTTCCAACATCACTTTCACCAATTGACATCAAGTTTGAACAAGAGAATGAAATTTGAGGAGATTTTTAATTCAAAGTTTTCACACCACCAAATACCTCATTTGTTAATAAGGTACAACAAGTAATCAAACATTTAAACTAATGCACATGAGTGCATTCATGGTTGGGGTACGCAATAGGAACCATGACAACTTTTTGTTTTATATCTTGAATCTTAAAGCAAGGACTTAATAAAATGAATGTTTTGAGTTCCTAAACAATGAAAAAGGGATATGTATGTTTAGCTTTCAACCAGTAAGTGTTATAATGAATGATTCAAATCAATTGAACAAATTTTGAATGTCTTACCTTCAAGTATAAAACAAAAGGAATGTAAGACTACATGACATTTCCTCTCATTTGGAATGCCAAAACTTTATTGAAAACATAAAATATTGTCCTATTTTTTTCACCCACCTCTCCTACATTTCTTTCCAAATCTTTGAAATGTAATTTTGTAATTAATAAAACTAATTTGGTTATCCTTATTAACACAACTTTTTTTATGAAAAAAAATCCAAGACTCTAGCATTAATTCCACAAAATTTGGTGATTTTTCATACTAAAAAATTATGTTATCATATAGGACACACTTTATTTTATTTGTGGTTAAAATATGGAACAATTTGAACAAATGTTGTTAGTCTTGCTAAAACCTTTCAATAGTGGGACATGGTTTTTGAGCCAATTTTCAAGATATTTAAGAACATGTTTTAATCATCCTTGAATCACAAAAAATCGCCACCATTTTAATATAAAAATATGTGAATATATTTAATGAAAAAATAATCTACCAAATAAATTATTTCGTAAGTGTAACGGTCATTTAAAATAGTCTTTTTAAGAGTGATTTTGGGGCAAGACATTCCTTTTGAGACCCCAACCTTGATTGCACCCACATGACCTTGTAAATGCTTTTAAAAAGTTCAAGAGTTCTTCAAACGATAACTAAACCAAATTTAAAATGTTTTTCATTGAATTCATTATTATAAAAAGAATGATGGCATCTATGATTAACATGGCATCATCATAATTCATAAAACATTCAAGAAGATATATAAATAACACAATGTTCACAAAATTTTTTATAGGATATTCATGTAATTCAATTCATTATGCAAGTATGAAATTAAACCATGAACATCCACTATAAATGTAAAATGAATGAAGAATCTATATTTTATCATGTGTCCATCACTATTGATCCATCATATAACATGTTTGATGAAGGGACAATGGGCTTATGGAATGTTCCATACAAGCTTCCATGGGTGTCATTACTCATTGGCTGGTTGAACTTCAAATCCTATACAAGGGTCTATTTCCATTAGGCTACTATGATCATAAATTTCTAGACATTAACCTCGTACCTCTATATGTCATGCATTGATTGAAATGTAGAGTTGTGATAACTAAAATGAATCAACCTTTGAATCATTGGACAATGACACATGTCATCCTTCATTATGGGAACATAGGTTCCTTTTTAAAGTTCCTTACAATATTTTCATGTGTCATTTTTTATGAAAAGTATTCCCAAGGTTCCCAATGTTAACTAATTACAGATTTTCCAAAATAATTGCAGCTTTCCCATGGAAAATGATTATTAATGCAACATGGCACCTAACAAGATATTAGTTGCTTTCCACAAGTTTGCTACCATCATAATAGTTCATGTGTAATTGTGATTACAATAAGCTAATCGAAAGATACCCTAAAGCAAACCAAAATGTGTCTATTACTGTTTAAACCTAAGTGGTGGCCAAGTCAAACATTTTTTTTCCTTGTTCCAAGGGAAAAAAAACATTTTTACTAAAATATTTGAAAATCGCACTTGTAACCTAGCCATTAGATTTTTGTTACAAATTCAAAACATATTGTACATTCTATGCATTTATTCTTAACTAACAAAATTCTAACATATTCAATTTGAAATGATCAAACCTTTTTGTTATATATATACATTTATATAAGTGCAACAATATTGTTGTAAGCCACCATCATGGTAATGAGATTTAGCTTATGATCTTTTTCATTTTTGACTTTAAGAATTATTCCGGTCAACTACCATTCTATGAAACATCTTTCCAACACCATTTGGCCCTTGATGAACAGGTCATGGGATGCTTATATTAGTGTTGGTTTGGTATATAAGGTTTTAGTGAGTATGTATTAAGGTATGCACTTGGGTATGTAGAACCATAACCAACTAATATCCATTTATAAAAAGTTGGGGACATACTCTGATTTGTTGTTTGCCTTCACCAATGCTACCATTGCACTTGTTCATACCTCAAACTTTTATATTTTGACAGAATCCTATTCATATATTGTGTGAGATTTTTTTGTATGTTTTGGGTATGTATATGTCACATTTAGTGAAGCTTTAAAAACATTAGGACTTTGTGTTTTCTGTTGTTCATGAGTGGTAAGAATTGTGCCCTACCATGTACTCTCCATTGGAACAACTCCTCCAACTTCTAGGCTAAAGAAAAAAACCACTTCTTGATGGTTGTTTGTTGAATTCTTTTTTTCACTTCAAATTAAAGTCTTGATGTGAATATTCAATACCCATATGTATATATTTCATACTAGTTGGTATGAGGTTGTTTATTCATGTTCATACTTGAAATACCCCCAAAACATGTAGCTGACAGTTATATTAACCCACCTAATATGTCTATTTGGATTTATTTTTTTAATATTCATGTTTTTACTTAATGTCTAAATTGAGAAAACTTTAATACCGATACCCAACTGGTATGTTAAAATGGACATACCTGACCAACACTAGATTATACATTGCAAGGCCTTCTATTGGTTCATCACCATTAAATTTCCTTACTTTTCTTATAGCTTAAACCATAGATCTAGGAGATAGTCTACTTTTTTAATCTAGGTCATAAATTTATCATTTTACAAAATTTTATGAACTATTAAACTTTGGACTTTTCCCTTAACACATAATTTGACCCACCCAAAAAAATGTGCAATCCAATCTTAAGTGAAATAGACAAAGGCACAAATTTGAATTTGTTACAATTTTCAACTTAAATTTGAACAATGGCCTTTACATTAATCTTCCTTTGAATAACTTGTGATTCATTGTGAAGAAATATTGACCATGAACATAAATTAACATAACATTTTCCCTTTAGAATTTTCCACATGAAACCACTCAATATTTTTTTCCTTTGAGAAAGATAAGGTGCAAAAGTTCCATTCCATGATATTAACTCAAATTTTATGTAGCTTTGAATGTAATTAAACTTTAGATTACCTCTTTTTTATGCAAAAGAACTTGAATTCCTTAACATAATATCCAAAATGGAATTAAACCAAAATTACATTGGAATGAAATAAAATGAGATGCATTAAATGGAGTAGATTTTTTGAAATAAGTGAAATATCAAATCATTTGCCTAGGCTTGCCTAATCAGAACTTCAATTTCATACTTAGTCTTTTAAGCTAGTTCTAAGTTACTAGTTATTCCATATAGGCGTGGTTGAAAATCACCTTATTTTGTGGAAGCTACTTCTAGCATTAAGGAGTTGTGGACCCAAATTAATATGTAGTCCTGGCCCAATAAAATTGACGACAACCAAATTAGTTGGTATGATTGAAATTTTTGTGGTATAATCAATGCAATATTGCCTCCTTTCAAAGGTATTTTTGATGGGATGTATGAATCTTCGTGGCAATATTGTTATGGGATTTATCCATCCTTATAGTACTTTTGCCTTCATGTGGTTAGCTTTTTATTTTATGGGGATTCTCAGTGTCCATCACCCTAGTACCATGGTCATGGGAACACACATAATTTGGCTATCATTCCAGTTCCAAATCAAGTTGTTTGAAATTTTAATAAAATGATCTTGATAATAATACATCTACATACCTATAGCACCTTCATAGCTTCAACACTAGTTATATTATTTGTAGAAATTATGAAAATTTCAAAACAAATTTTTTCTCAAAGAACAAAATTTTGTGAAGGAAAATAGAAAATATTTTTGGAATGTTAAAGAATATATATATTTTTAACATGGAATCTTCAAAATAAATTAATTAATTGACAAACATGTGTTGAAGCTACCCATGTACTGCAGTATGACAATACACTATTGGAAATGACATCCTTGTTGCAAAGATTATAGATAAAATATCTCATAATTCAATAACTTAACAAAGAATGTTTTTGCATTGTGCACATATACGAATCATGCAACTATCAACTGCTATGAATGACCATAAGTGATTATTGTTTCATTTGAAAGTTAAGCAATTTAGATTAAAAAATTATTGGGTTAATTTAAACCAACCCAATAATTTTAACACACAGTTTTAAGTTAATCATGCCAACTTGCACTAACTTCAAAGCTTTCCTTTCCAGTTCCCACTCATATTCGTTCCCACTCATAAACCCTAAACCACTAGACATTCCAAAGTTACTCCCTTTGGAAATTAATTACTTGTGTTCTAATGGCCATGGAAGAGGATAACAAAAAGGCAATGTTGATTGTTGAAGGATGGTGAAGATGTTAAAATGACAAAAGGATGGTATGGGCTTTGAGGTCCTTTGTACCTTCAGACACCACCAGATGGGATCTTTCAAAAGACCTTGATGTACACAATGCTGAGCTGACTTGACACAGAACCTCTTCCCTACACTAGAGGTACTGTTACTTTTCTTTAAAGCTTGGCTATATTTTGTTGCAGCATTAGAGTATGTACTAGACTTTCATTCATGGTGTTTTTGCTTTCTACTTAGCTTAAAGTTTTGTTATGTTATGTGCAACAAATGGCCTCCATATGCACCATTTTTCACTTGCAAATGGGGGGAAGGGGTGGGAGAGGATTGGGAATTTTTTGGATATTGGTGGTATTGAAGGGGTTTGAAGATGAGAGATTATGTGGCCAACCATGGGACAATCATACGATAAGATCAAAAACATGTCTTCTTGCATTTCATGAAAGAGACGATTTGTGTAAGGATTAAAGAGACAATCAAACCACAAAGCTTTTTAAATGATAAATTTCATTTCATTTCATTTGTCTTCCATTGGCCAATGGGGGCACAAAATGAATGATGTTGTCCGATTACTCCTCTTGTTGATTTGGTGTGTTTTGGTGTTTGGTCCCACGAAGTACAAAAACACACTCCAGAACCCACACCAACCACCTAACTCTCTTCTCTTCAAAAATGTATGGTCATGTGATTGGCCTTCAATTATTTTAAGTCTCCAAGTAGGCCCCATACTTCAGGAAAGCGCCCAACTCCCATCCCATCCTTGAGGAGTAGCATAAGATCCCTCCCAATTTCTATGAGGGAAATTGATGGACATAAGGTGCCCTCCACATACACTAAAAATTTTCTTGGAGTGCTTTACGTGGGGGTGACGCCCCAAGGACAAGCACATTACTGAAAAGAGGGCCCATATGAGGTGATAGCCAAAAGCTGGGCTGATTCCGGCAGTACCCTGTCCTGGGGTGTTACCTTACACTTTATCACAGCCCAATTGGGTGGTGGCTTTTGAGAGCCGCTTTTGAGGTCCGTTCTTTTATTTCTCCTTTACTTTTCTTTTCTTTTTCCTTTTTCCTTTTGATTTTGGGGGGTTTTCTTTACTGCTTCCCATCCATCCATCCATCCATCCATCCCTTTCCCATTTTTCGTCACATACTGTCGCTTTACTCACACACCAAAATCGCAGGCAACAAAATGGGATAAGGATGGTACCTGCAAACTACAGTGTGCATTGGAATCCAACCGTCCATCTTCAGTCATCGGACGCTTCTGATGCGGTTCTACCGCTTCCAACGCAGCAAGTTTGGCTGTAGTACTACTGTGTCTCTCTCCTGTTGCAGATGCGTCTTGCTGAGTCAAGTTATCGGCAAACGCACTCGGCCATGGCTGCGACCTCAAGAGGATAAGAGCCCGACACCACTCCTCTCTCCCTTCAACCCATCTCTTATCTCGTCTCTCATCTGCTCTCTGAAATTCTCCAACTCAAAAACTCTTCATTCTCTGCATTTTGATCTACAAGCAAATCTTCTAATATATATTTTCTTCCAGAGTTTTCTTTTTTCTTGCCAACTCTTCTCTCTGAGTTCTAGTGTGATCTTCTGTTACAGGTTCTTCTTGGTGTTTTAGTTGGATCCTCTCTCTTTCCTTCCCTCATTTTTCAAGCAACCTAAAAAGCTTAGTACTCATCTTGATCTGTTTTTGGGACCCGAAGTAAGTCGACGACCTGTTGGGACGTTATAATGTGGACTACTGTGGTGCAACCCTTGTTGGCACAATGCCACAAGAGTTTGAATGTACGTAGCTGTGGATCAACTACTCGTACTGCATTTGGCAGTACTGGGGCGTTGTTGATTATGCCGCAGCTTCTAGTTCAAATGCAAGTGATCAGGGCCTCTGTTGAATCGGTGTACACCCCTCTTAAAGACTCTGAAGTGTTTGCCCTGCAGCAGATTTCTTGATTCCGCGAGATCTAGTCTAATTCTTGACTCGTGATTCTGTTTCATCTTGATTCTCGGACCGTGCTATGAAAGTACGAGGATCTGATCCATTCCGTGAAGATTCTTGTAGCACCCATTGATCTTGCTAGCCACCTTCTATAGTCAGGATCTGCGTACAGTTCTACACATGAGCAGGCTAGCTGTTTCACAATTTCTTACGCGAGCGATCACTTGTTTGGTACTACTTCAACTCTCGAGAGCTCAAAGGGGCGGGCGCCTGCTTCGTGGAGGGTTCGAGAGTGTGCAATGAAGGACAACCTCCAGATGTTAATCACTGCAGCTGTCGCCCATGTGGTTGTTTGTTGTAAGGATGAGGGTGCCGCTTGGAAATAAATTTTGCGCCCCAGCTAGCCCGATGTGGATTGAAACTGCCGGAGGCCGCGAGAACCCAACAGACAAGAGTAGTACTACGACTGCTGCATCAGGTTATAGCATGGAGCTAGCCTGAGGGTTCCTTTCTCTCACGGAGAAGAATATATCTGTCTGCACGGATCTGCATTTGTCTAGTACTCAAAACACTTCTGACAAGTTCCAGCAATATTAGCTCCTGGCAAGAGAAGAATATCTAGCTGCACCGGGTGGGGTGGGGGGGGTGGGCTGTAAATAACGTAGAGAGCTAAGAATCTCATTTTCTCCATCACTGAAAATAGAACTAGAGAGGAGGATCTAGCAAGCACTGGAGAAGAGACAGTCACAAATTACTCATCCAAAACGACGGTCGAGGAGATTAGATTCTCCTCAGACTGAACATGATGAACTTGTACAAACATTTAAATTGAGGTCTAGCTTTTCTCCAGAAAAAGCTCAACTCCAAATGTGACTTGACATTCACCTGAACATCTCTTTCTACTTCTCTTAGTGCTCTTCAGTTTCCACCAAATGCTTGTTTTTTATTGTGTATTTTGCATGAATTTCTTACCATGAATCTGGGCTTTATCAACCCTGGTCCTAGTATGTCCTTGCAACAATTGAAAATTTTCAAATTTTAAACATGGTTACACATTAAATAGCTTTCTCAATAAGCTCGATGACAATCTCCTTGCAGCTCCACCCTCTGGTTTACCCATATATTGACACTGGAAGGACATGAGCAGGACCCAGAAAAACACAAAGAGTGATCCCCTAGTACCTAGGTGATTAGATATCAACAATCAACATCTGAACATGAGCAGTACACAGAAAAGCACAAAGAGTGACCTTCTGTAGATCAAATCATTATGTTCACACAATTTCTCTCTCTCAATACTCACATGGAGATCCTTGTATAATACAGTCCAAAACGTAAGGTCATTACAATGAATTCAAATTGCATGGGAGGCCTAACATTCTTATATGTAGCTGGTTGTCAAAATCTTGAAGTATTCAAACTGAGGTGTCACCAAAAAGGAAGGGGATAACCTATGACATAAGACACCTCTACATTAATGATCTTACCAACAACAGAGTTGCTAGTTTGGCTAACCAACAATGTCACAACACTACTTGCTGCATAAACAACTTGTACTACACTTCTATGTTGG
>Ga0209611_10002117_pt1 | contig 34775 bp, 20 predicted proteins | sample S1TSphgellanicum_3_FD_187693 | JGI IMG/M metagenome (GOLD analysis project Ga0209611, IMG submission 187693) | Host-associated microbial communities from peat moss isolated from Minnesota, USA - S1T2_Fc - Sphagnum magellanicum MG (SPAdes) (version 2) | ecosystem: Host-associated > Plants > Peat...
GGGGGGGGGGGGAACACAACTGCTGCTATTTTTCCGTAACTGGTTTGTTGTCATGTTGCTAGGTGGAAGGAATGGGTCCAGTCCAGTCCAGTCCAGACCAGTCCCGTCCAACTGTTGCAAAATCTGACTTATAATAATAATCATCTGCACTACAATGCAATGCAATGCAATGCAATGGGGAGAGCAATATTTTGTAGGTAGACCCCCATTTGTGTGGATGAAAAACATCCATGAGAACAAGTGTAATATGGAATCTAGTGGGGGCAATATGATAGATCCCACCACCTCTTTACAATGTTTGGGCAATTTCAACACATGTTTGTTGAATAATTAATTAATTAATTAATTTTCAGGATTTCATGTTGAAAATTAGTAGTGATTTTTCAAGTTTAATATAACCCTAGTATCTTATTAACCTAGTATTCCTAGATAACATTTTACCTTTGTTTGAATGGAAAATCACATTTGAACATTAATTCCATAGTTTTTGAGAGGAAGGAAAAAAAAAAAAAAAAAAAACATACATACATACATAAAAAGCAAAGGAAAAAAGGAATGAAATTCTTAAGTTTCAATCTTGATTTTCAAAATGTACTTAACAAAATTCAATATTGAAAGTTGTCAACACAAACTATCTATAGCCACCCTTCACCAAGTTATTAGGCTACAAATAGGAAATTACTCTCCAACCTTCTCACTCCACTTTGCCATTGAATAGCCAAAAAAAGTCACAAAGAAATATGGAATGTTAGTTTTTGAAATCTATGGTGAAGTTGTCTATTGGAATTGCATAAAGGGCCTTTACTCATCTCAACTTGGAATCCTCGAGAGTTATGTGCTAGGGATGTTGTGTATCAATAGGGGTAGTAATACCCTTGGACAACCCTATGACATGGTCATAAGGGTATCATATGAGTGTTATACCCTATGACAAGGTCATAAGGGTATCATAGGAGTATTATAACACGATTGTACCAATTTGGTCGGTTTCTTTTGACATTGGAACCAATATGATGATGTATATCAAAGGTTCCATTAATATATCCCACCCAACATTAGTTTGAAGGTTGAACTTGAAGATGGTTGTTGGTTTAGAAAATAGTGTGGTGTCAATTATGAATTGTGGAGCACTTGTGGAGAGTAATGTGCTAATGAATTGTGAATTTGGCATATGGAAAGATTCGTGCACCACGTACCCACTTTGCTCCTTCCACACATGGAAGGATTGTTGTTGTACAACTTCAAGTTCTTTAGCCTTTTGAAAAACAACCCAATATTTGTGGACCTTAGACTATTCCAACCTAACTAATAAGTGCATGTATGCATACACACACAAAGGACACAAAGGATACCAAGGAAAACTAATTTGACAATAATGGATTTGGCATCTTGGTATGTGAGAAAAATGAAGTGTTGAATCCTTCTCATGTTATCAAGTTGTTTTGATGGCCTTGTCTTTTTTTTTGGGAGCCAATTTTGTGATGTAACTGAAGTGGTCATCATTCACAAGAAGATTTAGCCAAATTTGGTTATAAGCGAGATATGAAACTAAGACTATTAGGGTTCTTCATCCTTTACACATTGTTGACTACCCAATGGATCTAATTGAAATCTTTTTTATTTCAAAATCTAACTATTTTTTTCCCCCAAAAAATCTGACTATCTAAAATCTATATTTAAATTTTAATTTTTAAAAAAAAAATTACGAGAAAAATAGGTGGTAACTTGTGGAAAGAGTGGGGGCCCGAAAGTTTGTACTAGCCAATGATATGAGTATGAAATCTAAAAAAGATTCGTGGACAACACCAACAACAAATTTTCTTGTCACGAACAACATTCATGACCACACACTTAAAACTTCCTAAAATTTCCACAACAATTGTTGAAGGCCATGTGCATTGAGGACCATGATGATCTCATCAAGATAACTTTCCATTGAAGACCATCCCAACCTTTATGGGCCTCTCTCAATGTTTAGCACATCCAATGTTAATTATTTCCCCATTCACATCCATAAACATAAAATATTGGGCAATATAAATTAATGGAGTGGCTAAATGCCATTGCATGGGGCAATCATTGTGACAAGCCAATCAAAAGTAGTCAATTTCTTTATTGGCCTTGTTGGAAAGCCCTCGACGAGGTGGTGTGTACATTTGTTGTTTCATTAATTTTTTATTTATTTTTGCCAATGGAGCAATTTAAAAAAATAAATTAAGTGATTTTCATGGGTGAAAATTAAATTAAATCTAGCAATGTAACATCTCTTAAGTTAAGTCCGCTTTGACTAGAAATATCATTGAAATGGGTGATTGATAAATGGTTTAATATACTTGGGCCAATGGCATAGGAGCTCACTAATGTCGATGATTATACATCACGTAACAAAAAAATCCAAACAAATTGTGGAAGTGCAAAAGTAACAAATGTTTAAAGGGCAAGACATAGACGGATATAATTAAGATACATGTATAGGCCATAAATAATCAAACCATGAGTATAATAAAGGTTTAAAATCACATAAGAAAAGTGAAAAAAGAAAGAAAAAGAAGGTTAAATTGAGCACATTAAAATGGTTATGAGACAATGTATCACAAAGAACAACCAACAAAATACTTAATTAGAAAGACAAGGATGCAAGAAACTTTATAAGAAAATAATAATAAAAAATGATGGACAAGGAGAAGTGTCAAATATGTTTGCATTTTGTGATGTATCATTATTCTTAAAAATTATTTTAAAAATCGACTCCCAACATTCAAGCTTGGTAGTGGGTTTGTTACCCTTTCTAAAAAAAGATAACTTACACATACCTACTATAATTTATAAATTGTGTTTCAAATGGTAAAAGAAGGGTCTTTACTTTGGTTTGTTTCGCCCTCTTTGGTTGAATGAAAAAGAGGCCAATGGCCCCATGAATGAGAGGCCTCCTACAATCTTGAACCTATCAATACCTTGCATGATGCACTAACTTTAATTCAAATAATCTAAGAGAAGCCAACCCCCAAAAAAATTAAAAAACCAAAGCATGGATCCAAATCACAAGACAAAGGAACCAAATAATGCTATGTAGGTCGAACCTTAAAGCAAAATTGATCATTTCAATGGCCAATTGTAGTTGTTTGTAGACAAGCAAAAAACTAATGTTTTGCTATAAATGCTCAACACTTGAAACTAACAAAGTCACACACATGAAAATATGCACACAAATTTTTAGGTTTCAAAATAAAAATCTCTTTAGATGCAACACATGAATCCAAGCTTAAACAACTATATAATGAAAACATAAACTTGATATCAATTGTACTGCATATTCATACTCAAGTTATGCTTTCAAATCTTGTTGCATAAAAGATCAAACTCCAAAGACAATTCCTTGAGAACTACCCCCCTAATGCAAAAAAAACTAATATGGTTTTGTCTACTTTGAACTAGGTTCCGATAATAAATAACACTTAAAAAACTCTAATATTTTTTGACTATAAATGCCTAACAAACTTCCATAAACCAAGTTTTTTGCCCATAGGTATAACATGTAGTGTCAAGCATTTTGATATTTTATTTGATCAAAATTGGTTTGAGGACCAATTTATGATTTTTTTTGGGTTAACATTTATGAAAAAACTTCATGGTTACATTTTTTCTTAATTTAATTCCACTATTGATTATCGTGATACTTTAATTATTTAATTTTTGTACATTGTTGTGTTGTGTCTTTTTGCTTATTTATGTTTGCGCCATTCATCTTTTTAAGTGCTAAAGTTCTCATACCTTAACAATTTCATCTTACCCCCCATTAAACCCATTTGTATCATTCTCAAAAGGGTGAAATAATTGCTTCTTTGGAGGACCTATACATTGTTATAAGACAAGCAATGGGAAAATCAAACTTTTCATGAATCAACTTGGGCTCTACATTGCTTTGCACTATTATTGCACTATTATTGATGATTAAACTTGCACAAGGTTGGAAAATTAATATATTTTATTTGTTCTTTGAATCTTACAATATCAAAACAAGATTCCATCACACACACACACACACACACACACACACAAATATATATATAGTGAAATCATTGTCACTTTTAAATTTAATTCTATAACATGAAATTTAATTTTCACCTATTTAAAACATTAAAAAACAATTGTGTATCAATTATGGGAAAAAACTCGGGAAACAATGTCAATGTCAAAAAGAAGGTTTAAAAAAGAAATTTATGTTTGAGTGAATGTGGTGTGACCTAAATAAAATTCAAATATGCGGTGATGTTGTTTGGGAGGACATAAACATTTAGTTTCCATATGTGATGATTTAAAAGTGATGATATGAAAATGCTGATATGAAGGAGTTTTGACATGGAATTGTCAAGATGAAAACTATCATCCAAAATTGACTAATAATTGAACCTATAGTTAACCTTTCTAAACTAGCTTTGATGTACCATCATCACTAGAATTTCACACTTGTTTTACAAAATAATAGAAATAAATTAGACATCTATTTTCTCACGCTTTCAACCAATTGGATTGCAAATCTAGAAAGGAAATGATTGAGAGAAAAAAATAAATTCTATAATATTGATGACAACATAAGTAACATGCATGCAATGACACCTTCCATGAAAATAATGACATTGGCAACTTAAGATTTGAGAATTTGTATAATGACATTTTTCCCAAAAGAAGTCAAAAAATGTGAGAAGTGTGTTGATGCCAATTTGTTTTGATCTTCTAACCCATGTTTACATGTATGTATGATATATATATGTGTGTACATTTTGGGTGGTGCAACCTTGTACCAAATTTACATCTTTTGAGAAAGTAGAAGCACATAGTTATATAGGAAGTCCAATGCGGCAATGCAAACAACCCCATTAAACCTAATACTCGTAGGTAACATAATAAGCTCGTAACATGCAAATCCAACAAATCATCGTATGTGATCTTTCTAGAAATCATGTATGAAAAATGATAATGTGAGTGAAGTTGTTCTTCCCATATGAAATCAGGTTGCGTGACACATGGTGCCATACATAAGCATTCATAAACAGGCAGGCAACAACACAACACAACAACACACTTCTTTCTCATGTTTTGTAAGATCCAAAGATGATCAATCCTGGTGTGCTTTTTACCACACTGAAGGAATTTTGCAGTTTTTTACTTGGTTTTCCCCCTAGTACTAATAACATGGCCAAAATTTTGCGTGTGAATTGATGTTGACAACAAACAAACACCACACTTTCCCAAAGGCTGAATCTGCAGAACTTTGCTGCTAGAGCAGTTTCATGGGTCTAGAACACTGGTTTGTGTTTGGAGGAACCCACCATTGGGTGGAGGAGGTGACGGTGGTGGTGGTTCCTGCTTGCCTTCTCGGTACTTATTCTCGGTATTTATTACCCCCTGCATTATACAGGAGCAATTGCATGTCACAACCATGTCACAGACAGCACTGTAAGACAACGTCTGCTCTTACATCACAAAAGCATACACAATTGATATGTTTCAGCATACCCGACTTCATGAACTGGAGGGAAGAAGGAGGTGGACCTGAAGGATGATAATAGCTGCACGCTTATTGATTACTTCATTGTACTCACTGCAACCAAAGTACTACACCAACAAATCCACATCACACCCACCCATGTAAGTGAGACCGACTGTATCCAGAGATTGACTGCGGAAATTTTTTTGGTCAAATCTGGTGACCCAACATCAATGAAAAAGAAAGCAAACAATTTGAAATGGGATATTTATTATACCTGAACACAAGCAGGGCATCCAGTCTCTGTTGTGCAATCACAGGCAACGAGCTGCTCTAAGGCAGCTTGCAGTAGCTCTGCAAACATGGGACAAGCCTGCCACATAGTAAATCATGAAAGCTGAGGTCAAAACCCACAATATATATATATATATATATACATTCATTTATTTTCTCTGAGTGTCATTAGTACATCTTCAGCAATCTCACCTGAGCAGCAATGCCAATGCCCCCCGGATGCTTATCAAATACCAGCAGCCTTTCAGGATAATAGCGGGTGTCATGAGGATTTGCACAATCACACCCCAAGTCTGATTGGTTGCACATTATATACCTTCCACCCAATTTTTCCCACCCCGCCAGATTCATGATGAGAAAACAAAAAAATTCCTGTCACTGCATCATCGTCATCATCAGCCAAGACCTCAAAGCTCAATCAGAAAATGGGAGAAGCACAAAACATACACAGAGTTGCAGCTTGCTCAAAACTTTGTCAGCACAGTTTCTGATGCAAAAAAATGTTGAGAGAGGGAGAGAGAGATAGTTACAGTGGCATGACATTGACAAGTGCATGTGATGCAGCATGGATACCCTCTCGAAATGAAAGAGACTCGGCTTCCAGATCCCCCCTTATCAGGTGAGGTACTCGAATCCACGCAGCCTAGGCACAATCACCAAGTGTATAATACACTCTTCAAACAGTCTCTTTCTCAACTCCCAAAATCGCACTTTTTTTTCTCATACTAAAACTACCATTTTTTATTATGACATGATCTATATATATCTGGTAGTATGGTGAAGTGGTTGAATGATAGAATCACCTGGGAATCATAAGAGACATCAGGTAAGAAGAGATCGACTGAATCAAAAGTTTCATTAGAGCCCTGCCAGATTCTACGAAACCCAATCCACCGGGTTGTCACTTTGCAAGGACTCGCCTGTGCTGTTGTTTTTGGATACTTCATCTCTGAAACCTTTGCTGGGTATGCCTGCAAGTATGAAGGTGAGCGTCATAAGCAAACCCTGATGATGCAAAGGCACACTTGGCTACAACAGCGACTGACCTCAAGAGCCAGGTCACCAACCACAGGACTGTCCCAGTGGAGCACAATGGGCCAGTAATAATAGTTAGGCTACAATACCAGCTCGCCACCCAACACATGAACATCTGTGAAGTCCCGGGTCTTGGTATAGTATTTGAGATCGGCTTCTTGGCACAACGCAACCTTGGCAGCAATGTCCAAACTCCTGCAAAGGTATGTCTTGCCCTGATGCATGTATACTGCACCCTCGTAAACCTGAAGGGGAACAAAAAAGAAGTTCTATAAAAACAATTGTATTTGTTCCAAAAAGCTTCTCAAGGAGATCTAGGTGAACTACTACACTAACAGCAGTCAAGATCTCCACTCAATCAATTCATTCAGTCTGAGTGATGGATAGATCATCCAAAAGGGACCCATGCACTCAGTTGTCTGACTGAGAATGTGAATACCCATTTGCACCCACCTCAAAGAAGGCCTTGCTCTCCTCCACCTCTTCGATCACCTCATTTGTTGCTTGATTTATGACAGTATACTTCTCAGGACAGATGGCCCTGATGCTTACTGCCTGTGATGGGCATTTCTGTGAGCAATCAAACAAACCAAAAAAAATAAAATGGTGCCATCAGATTGACTATGTGTTTTGAGTACAATGTAGTGTATTGTCAACAAGATATTGTAGTGTAACAACAGTGATAGGCTACATGCGAGTGATTTTTTGTAACTGACACTGATTGGAAGATTACAGTATATATTCTTCATGCTTGAAGCTTCAGATGCAAAGTTAACTACAGAATTAACTGAGGTTAGCATCATCGGTGTACCTGCTGGCCAATGTAATGCCAGGAGTTGTCTTGTTGACTGTTGCTTGGGTGCCGGCCAAGCTGCCCTTGCTTCACAAGCTGAACTATAGCTGATTGCATTCCTGATCCTAAATAAGCCTCATCATGAGTGACATTGAGAGGATGCTCTAGAGCAGCACAGGCCAGATGCTGCTCCACCACCTGCTCATTACTGGCATCCACTTGGGCATGCTCGATTGGTTTCATGAACAACTTTTGGGGTGCCTTCATGAAGTGCTGGTCAAGAGGACCACCAAATGCAACGTATACAGAGAGTGCTGCTTTCTCCCTCCTACCTGCTCTCCCTGATTGCTGCCACATGCTGTTACATTTGTTCCTGTCAGATGCTCTTCCATCCCCTGTGGCAATGCATCTCTCTCTCTCTCTGTAGCATTTGACAATAGATGCTCCAACCCAATACAAAAAGATTTCAACTTTAGACCTGTGAACAACTTTGATATGAGAAAAGTGCTTACCTAGCTACAGATCCAGGGAATCCAAGGTGTAGGGTGGCATCCAGACTACCAACGTCAACACCCAGTTCCAATGCATTTGTGGCTGCTACTCCTCGCAGTCGTCCTGCAAATAAATCTTTCTCAATATCTCTGCGGTCCTGCTCTATGCACCCCCGCTCCCACCCGCACCTTCTTCATAAGCAAAATATATCAATCCTCCATGCAGCATGATGGTATACAGTCTCAAAGAAGCTAGATCATTGGAATGCAGTAAAATCAAACAGAAGCAATTGGACAACCATAGCTAGCTAGAATAGAATGTGTAAGCAATCACTGCTTGCAAAAGAAGTAGTGAGAAGACAAACATGTGCAGTGTAGCCTGCTCGGTATGCTCGAATAGTATCAGTCAGAGCTGGAGCTGTTTCCTTGAGGATTTCACGTCTGCACCAAATAATCAACATTGTAAGCATGACCCAAATTTAGAACAAGGAAACTGCACTCATCTGCTATGAGAATGGGCTTGTTTCAGGACTGTAACTCTTGGCATTCAAAGGGGGATGGTGGGTTTTTGCATCTCAAGTATCCCTGTAAGCTCCTGTCATTATGTTCACATCAACAATGGAAAAAAGAAAAAAAAAGCTAGAAGCCCTTCAGAGGAGCAGCAGCAGCAGCAGAAGTCACACATCCTTTAGAGGAGCCATACGTGTAATTATGGACGAGTTCACAAAGTTTGCGAGTGTTGCAGAAGGCAAGGCAGCGGAGGCCATGTTGTACCATCTCAGCCAAAAGTGATGCCACTTCCACTATTGGGCTGCCACACAAAACATGATTTTTGACCATGGCTCAATTGATTTAACCGTTTCAAATTGGAGAAGCAAAATTACAGCTCCACTCAATTGCATGATACAGTTCGTGTCAACCAACTGACTGGAAGATGAGTGTCCCTTCATTCATGCTGCTCAAAGACTGTGGTGTCACACAAAGTTCATGATTTTTCTAAACAATTCAGAAACAGTTTTCATTACTTCAAAAAATGCCCATAAACTCAGGATCCAAGGTACCCATAGTTCAGGATTCAATTGCTCACACCATAAGCATTAATGGCCCTGTACATTACTAGTAACAGCTACCATTTTCTGCTACTATCTCTTATAAGAAATTTTTATAACAAAAAACATTACTGCTAGAAGTGATCACAAAACCTGGCACGCTTTGTTTGGATTTGAAAAGAAACTCCACGGTCCAGTTTCGCTGATGGTTTGAATCTTTTGTCCTTCCGTCCTGGTTTTGGCTGCTCTGACAGAAACAAAAAATTTGGCAGATCAGAATCTTGCATCAGCCAAAAAAATTGGCTGGCTTCCAAAACACACCCAGTATCTATCTCCAACGGTCAATTCAAAGAAGGATTCTTAGTGCCACAATACTGACACCTACACTAAGTTTTGTACAGCAAAAGAGAGTAAGAGATTCTTGTTCACATGAGCTCCCAGCTAGAGTCAATGTTTCTTTTCTTTTTACACTTGAAAATTATTCCACGCAGTTTCAACTTCCAGACAAATGTAGAAGACATATTTTCAACCTCCAATTGTTATATCCTCACTTCCCCCAATGGAGTGTGAAAATGTCGTTTCTCTACCTGCTCAAAGACAATAGGCGGATTCCAGAAGACAAAAGTCTTCTCTCCACAGGGACTGCCATCTTCTTGGATGACCTCCACATCTCTCAGCCCAACTAGTTCCTGGCCAACCAAAAACCACAGCAAATTACTCAATATGGAAAATCCTCAGTAAAGTGTGAAGAATTCTGGAAGCATCAATTTTTCAAACAAAAATGTAGAGGAAAAAAAAACCATAGTGATAAGTAGCTTGAGATGATTACCATAGCATGCTCACGTGGATTGGCGACTGTCGCACTACACACAATAAATGTGGGTTCAGTTCCATACACTGCAACAAAAACCCATCAGTTGGATTATTTGATCTATGTATGTAAGGGTTAAAGACTTCCTCAAGAACTGCCAGATATATATATATACCATATGGTACCCATTGAACTTTTTAAACCCGCCCAGGAAATAGCCTACTAGTGCTTACAACCACTCTCAAAATGGGTACCTATGGATGATAGAGATCAGAGTCAGATTTGTGTTCTGCAGTGACAATTGACACAGACAAAGCAGATTCTAACAAACCCAATGTGGGTTGGATATATATAACCTTTTGTACAGCAGAAATGAGGATCCTGACTAGAACTGGAATTTGGGAATATGATTAAAAAAGAAAATAGAAAAACCTTACGATGGTGGAGGAGACGACGCAAACGTCGCATTATGAGAGCTGTGTGGCAGCCAAATACACCCCGGTATGCATGCGCCTCATCGACTACAACATACCTATAAAAAGGATCACATCACAAATTTGCTCTAAGAAAATTACAACACCATGTACATGATGCTTTCTATTAAGATTGGCTCATGATTTGGAGTTACCAACCACAATGGATCTGCAAAAGCTTGTGATCTCAGCAAGGAGGTGTAGTAATGTGATAGAAAATCTTTCTCAGGAGAAAAACAGAACATGGGTCTGGAACATGTACCTAAGGTGAGCCAGAAAGCACTCAAATTGAGAATGGGATGGCATGATGGAAACATGCAGCATGTCTGGATTGGTGATCAACTGCACATTCATTCACTACACAATTTATTACATGAGAGAGAGAGAGAGAGAGAGAGAGAGAAGCTTTGAACTGAGAGAAGCAACAAAACATCAGTCCAACAACAGTGAACATGCTACCTGCAATATTTGGACTAAATACAACAAAAAAAGTCTGCACTTCGAGGTGTAAGCCACTGAACAGAAGCAGCAAAAAAAACTAAATAAATAAATAAATCAATCAAGGCTTTAGCTGGTACCACACGAGCAGACTCTCGGAGCCTTAGGCGTAGTTCCTGGTTGGTGTCACCATCATACACACCAATGCCAAATTTCTGTGCTGTTTGCGCTCCTCCTGTTAGCTCAAGCAAAGCCCGCAGTTGGTCCTGTGCTAATGCCTGCAATAAAATCCGACACAGAAGCCTTATATCAATAGCCCCCCCTGCACACAAAGCACTGCTATAACAAGTCTAAGCTCCTTTATTGTGCATGAAAATGACAGAATGAATGTGCTGACATTTTCAGCCAAAGGATCCACATTAGGACAACACAATGCTCCAGGTCATGCAGCTCCTAATCTTCCAATTTTGACTCACAAATCTCCATCTTAGAAATGAGAGGTAACAACAAGAAGCTGCTCCTGAGCTGAAGTAGTAGCTCACCCACTACCATCAGTTCCCACAATCATGCAATAATTGCATCATCAGGATTGATTCAGTAGTTCAAAGTAAAACAGACCTGTTGCTAGTAAGTCTACAGAGGATATGAGTCTGATCTATTGCAAAACATTAGTATTGAGACCAGAGTGCCAAAAAATTCAAGAAACTAAAAAGTCACAAAAACACTTTGCTGAGGTTACTTTAGTGGGAAACAAGTAGAGAGCACATGAGCTCGAATCTTGGTTGAGCATCTCCAAAACAGGCACATTGTAACACAATGACTTGCCACTTGCAGTTGAGGTAGCCACCACTATACTCTGCCCCTTCTGAACTGCATTTATTCCTTTGGCCTGCAACTCAGTAGCAAGGAAAAACAGTGTGATGATCCATTTCATGTAACACTGTAATGGGGTGAATACATTTGCATCGTGCTTACATTTGAGTACAGTGTTCATGATCAATTTTTGAATATCACTGGAGAAAGGAAAAAAAGAGAACACCCATTGATGATGATGATAATGTTCTGTTGCCAGACCTGGTGAGAATACATTCGTGTTATGCCCTGGCGCTCCAGAGCAGCTCGCGTGAAGGTGGACAACTCTGACTTGAGCTCCCCATAAGAAGCCTCCCGTGGCCTTAAGCACTCACAGTGTACAATCTGAAAGGTTCAGAGTGGGGAAAAAAAATTCCTTAAGAAACTGCATGAAAAATTCCTCTGAAACTGAAAAATTTGTGGCCTTCTGCACATACACACACACCTAAACTAGTGAATCCAACCTGTAAGGCTAGCTATTAGATGCCAAGAAAGCCAACTCCATCATGCACAAGATCACATTGGTAGACTGTTTAGGACTTGGGAAGAAGATCTCCTCCAATGAGAAACCCTTTCAGCACTGACACTAGGACAAAAGGCAATGAGTAACAAGTTGTGCACCAACAATTGCACATGCCTGTCCAAGTGATCCCAATTTCTCCTTCAGGTGCTGGAGCATTTCATTGGCATTCATGTCCAACACTTCCTGCACTTGCCAAAGTTCACCAAGATTCAGTGATAAACTTTGTTATGCAAAAATGCAGTCTACCACCCATCAGGCTCTTCTTCCCTGTGATTTGCATCTGACAGGTCTTTCATCCTCAAGCTGAAAACCATTGATCACTCAAAAGGTCCTCTAGACCCACCATGCAACGTGCAAGCTTTTTGTGGTGACGAGGAGGCCTTGGCAGAGCAGAAGGCAGGCCTGGCTTTGCTAATTTCCCCACCATCTCTGGTGCCTTTGCAATAGCCAGCCAACTCTCTATACTCATGTGTTCCATGTCCAGCTTTTCTGAATTGGGCTTCGCCTGCATGCCACACACAGACTTTTAACTGAGGTACAGAACTCCCAGAGGCAATTCATGAAAGACTGGAACAAATGGCAGATAGAGAAAGGGGAGCAAGGATCAATAGGAGGAGGAAGAGCAGGAGGAGCTGAGGTTTCAGAACCTGCAGTTGTTGAAACACAGACAAAAGAAGACCCTGGAACACTTTTTGACGCCTCTCAATGGCATTTTGCATTTGTCTATCAGTGATCCGCTTCCCTCCTACACAATAAATACACAATCTTCTCAACCTTAGGTCGTATGAGATTGTCATTGAGAAATTGCAGCCTGTCAGAGAGTGAAGAAAAACAACTATGGGTGTAGGTTTAGGGTTTAACTGACCCTAGAACCAAAAAAACATTCTTTCACAGCAAGAAACTCTTCAATGTAGCAAGGAGAAGTTCTTAATTGTGCACTTTTTGTTTGTGCATCATCATCACAGTTACAAAGGTGATCAATTGACAAAAAACCTGAGCTTGGCAACAAATCTGAAGCTCCAATCTCTTGAAGCTGGTGTACTGGAAGACCAACATCATGTTGTTGTCCAGGAACTGATGATTGATCAGGCTTTGATGGGTCAAACATATCAATGCTGAACGAAGCTTCTCCTCCTTCCTTCTCAGACATATTGCTCAACACAATCAACTGTTCCAACATACAGGTTGGTGGATTTTGTAAGCTCACAGACAAAAAAATCTTCACAACAACAGCAACTCAGCCAGCAGCAAAACACCACTCATCACCCACTTTTCACAGACAAAAAACCTTCACTCTCCAACCTGAAGCAAGGCCCCCCCTGGGAGCAGGATGATGATGCAAAAGGTGACAATAAAATAACTGCTGCACTTGCCTTTGGGCAGAAAGTGGCAAGATTTTCAATGTCCTGCACACAGATTTTCTTATCTGCCAGTTGCTGCACTGCATGCTTGACATTAGACCAGGTGGCTTGCATGTGTTGTCGCTGCAGAAATCCATAGACACTGTTGAGTGCTACAAAGACCCGCTTCATCCTCTCCAGTGCAGGTGGCAAAGCAACAACTTCAAATTGCTCTTCTTGCTGTTTGGTAGAAGAATTTCTTCTGTGATTACCCTTCCTTCTAGCCTTCTTCTCTGGTCTGCTTCTTTCCTCCTCTTCGCCAGATGATGAAACAAGAATCATGTCTTCAATGCCTGATGACCTAGTATGCAAACTATCCACATGAGCTTCAGGCATGTCAATGCTTGTGGGCATCATCATCACAGTGTCCTTTGAATGAGAGGAGTGGAAATTGGCCATGTCTGTTGCAATTGCCTGCCAGACATCTTCAGAGGAACTCTTCTTCCGATAGGATGCTGCAGTTTGAGGTTGATCTTGGGACTCAGCAACACACATCCGAGAGGCAAAATCATGATCATCCTCATCACCATCATCATGATGTCCATGATGATGAGACTGCATCCAATTCTTGTATTCAATCTTGAAGGATTCTTTGCCATCATGATGCACTGCTGCAGCTGCTGCATGTTCAGAGGAAGCATTTTGCCTGTCAACAATTGGAGTGGGAGCACTTGAATCCGATGAGCCCAAGAGGAGCTGGTGTCCCAGGGTGGTGGTGCTGGTGGTGAGAAACTGTGGTTGTGCCTTCTTGTGCTTCTTCTTGGTGAATGGAATGAGAACCAGAAACTCGTTCTCCAACTGCAATGATGCAATCTGCACCGCTGCATCAAGCTTCTGCCCCTGCAGCCAGAATGCCAGTTTGTAATGCAGTTGGGTACCCAAAGTAAGTCTAATCCCTGGCACCCAAGATGCAGATGGGCATCTTAAAGATGCATTTCATGCAGTGCAGGGATTCCAGAATCACATACATAGAGAATACATACACACACAGTCTTGGTGTGCTTTGGATTTTGGCGAGGGGATAGAAGAAATGGAACTTACTCTGAGGAAGAGATGGAAGTGCAGGACATTGGGTGCTGGCCATTCAAGCTGCTGCAGCTGCAGCTTGAGGTGATGCAATGTCTTATTTGCCTCCAACGTGAGATGGAGTTGCTTCCCATCTAATGTGCGCACCATGACATCCACCATCTCTGCACTCACCATCTCTGCACTACTGTAAAACCCTAATAAGATTGCTCACAAATTCCTCCCCACCCCGGAGGTTGCCCATCTTGCTTCTATGTATCCCTGTATCATCGTCTGCCATCAGCACCAGCACCAGCCAGAAAAATCCAAATCAAGAAGGCCCAACAACCCATTGACATGTCTATCGCTGACCTAATCTAGTAGGGATGGAGAGGCCCTTTGTTCACACATCTTGAGCCTCTTGTGATATCTGTTGAGTCTCTAACATCTCTGTGTTTTGTTGTTACAAGGAACGGGCTACTGGGATAAGATATGAAGAAGAAGGAGAAGAGGATTTAAGCCCAGTTCAGCAGGAGGCTGCAAGTGAAGACAACGATGATTTCCGGCAACTTCAAAGAATTGAGTTCTGAGCAAGCCACCCTTCCTTTTCTTCAAGGTAAGCTTCTATTGTTGATGTATAGAGATGAGGTAGTTCTTTTCTTTCTTTCTGGCTCCAAATTCGGATTGAATCCAAATTGGGTTCCGTGTCTTAGTAGCATTGGTATGGGAGGATGAAGATGTGAAGTGGTGCTGCACTTTGCAGTTGCATCAGCAATTCCAGCACCCCACAGTACCTAACTCTTACCACACACCTGCTGTCTTGTGTTTATAGAAAGAAAATGCCATTGTCCAGAAAGGTTGCATTGCTTGAGATTCTGGCCTGCTACTGCTGCACCGTTGCATGTCATCTGCTCTGACAAGCAGCCATGCATGCACTTGCAGTTGCAGCCAGCAATTCCAGCTTTGTTTCTAACACCCACAGTGTCTAACCCTCAGCATACCTTCTGCCGCCATAGTTTGTAGAAAGAAAATGCTATTGTCTGGAAAGCTTAAATTGCATTGGTTGAGACTCTGCGTCCTCATAGATGTGGTGGTAAAAGGAGCAGGATTTCTTCTTCTTCTTCTTCTGCTGCTGCTGTCTGTTTGATATTTGATGCAATTATGTTTTTCAAAGGGTTCAAGCTTGAGAAATTGAAATTGTCAAAACGTGCACATGGTTACAAGAATAAACGTATGTGTGAGACAATCAGTAGAATAGAGAAGGTTTAGGGTTTAGGGTTTAGAGCCCATTTTAGAGCTATTGTGATTTGCTGTTTGAAGATGAAACTTTTTAGGACTGTAATTGAATGCTATACAAAATGTATTAGTATGTACTTATCTACACCCACTGTTAAAATCGGGAGCTGATGAAGTCATGGCAGCTCTGTCACTGCTATTTTTGATGAAGAAGGTGATGGTCTGACACTTTGTCAGCAACTCTCAGAAGGTTAGGACACCACCCATTGTTGTCTTAAAATTCAAATTGTTGTGGAGAGTTTCTCTGTGATTCCATCGATAATATATGTAGTCACAGATAATGAATTGTAAGATACATAACAATTGCGATATCGGCATTTCTGTAGTGTTGGAGTTCCTGTCAATAAGCAGCCCCTCTCCAGTGTCTGAACACCCAAATAGGACTAATGACCTTCCAATTTTCTTATGGAAGTAGAGATCGCATTCATGACCAGATACAGGATGGAGAACCAGAAGTAGATCTACCTAAGTCTTTACTTGGCTTGTGGAGTATATAGACTTATCTATGCATAGTTGGAAGGCGTGTTTGCCTTCCAGCCATGTGTCCTACATGACAGCCATTTTCCAAATTCCCACAACTTGAAATACATCAAGTGAGAGTGGTTAGAATATTATCTCTCTACATTTCCTAAGAGTTGAAGAGGACATCTTTTGTATAAGGTTACACCTCCAACTCTTTTTGCCTACATAAAATCCACCAACATGAATAATTTGTTCTAGTGAACCTTGAAAGTGAGGTGAATCTAATCATTGTCTCTTCAAATTTGTAGGGTGCTTTGTTTCGCTTTGACCATTGTTGCAACCATCATTGCTAAAGGTATTGGAATCAAAGGATAGTCAAACAACTACACCTCATAAAATAGATCATTTCTAAACCATGTATGCAACTTTGAAATATCTTTTTGTTTCATTGATACTAGTTGTTACCAAATGAGGTTGTTGCAAGAATATCCTACGACTTCACAATCTTTCAACCAAAATAGAACTTCACATGAATGCGGACTAGCTTGAGAAGGACTATATTCTCAATAATGACTTTCCATCTTCAATGTTCATGTTCATGCTACATGGAATCTTTGCTTGTCTTGATGTGAACAATTGTTATGTTGGGATGTCATATTTTGTGATGAGACCCACATATTGTAATAGGAATTGTTGCAATTTTTTTGATGCTTATTTCGTTGTTTACAACAATTGAATAGGTTTTTATTGTAAGACTCTTTGTTCATGCTTGAATTGGTTTTTCACTCAAGGTGTAAAAAGTTTCAAAGGTAATTTCATCACATATGGAATAATGATTTCTTCACTTCAACAAAATGCAAATTTTGTTGATTTAATTGAGGAAATTTGAAAATGGTTGCGCTTACAAATGTCTCTAGGAAAAAGTCACTTCATGAAGTGTGGGGCCCAAAAGTCATGAACACAACATGAGGGATGGATAGTAGTTAAATGGGAGACTTTTTCATTAATTCTTGTCTTATAGCTAACCACAATGGTTAGCATAGTTCTTATTTTTATTGTTTTTATTTCTACCTTTTATTTCTTATTATTCAATATGCAATAAAATTTTATGGTAAGTTGTCAATGGTTTTTATTAGTGTTGAGTGAAAACTATGAGAATGATAAGATTTTGATCTTTTCATATAGAATTGTTAGAATCGATTTGACTTTTTCAAAATTAAAAGAAGGTTTTGTGAAAACCAACTAGTGTATTAAGATTTTTTAGAAATCAAACAATTCTCAAAATTGCTAATTCTCACAAATCTAATGATAGTTACTTATCTTCATTGGTTTTCACAAATTATTAATTGTCAAATTTCATTTTCTTTATAATATAGAAAGGGATTTTTTTGGTATTTCAACTTTAAAAATATTTGAAAAATAAAAGTAGATAATAAAAATTGGTGAAAAAGTTTAAATAATATTTTCTATCCAAAACTTTATATTTTCAAAATTTCATCCCTTTGGAAGCACTTGCAAACTTTTCTCCCAAAATTTACATTGGTTTCATTTAGCTTTACTAAATTAGAAGTGGATTTACAATCAACCCTAGAATCATTGGGCCAATTTTGTTCATAAAATTCAACTTACGTAAGATGTGCAATGGCAAACATCTTTTTAAATTTGCAAGTATTTGAATAAAAAAGGATCCTTTCAATTTCAATTTCTAATTTTGTAATCATTAAAATTTAATGAGCAAAACATCCAATGGTAAAAAGGTGAATGCAAATTGAATTAGACCAAAAATGACATGCCAAAACAATTTCTTTTACACCATTATGATTCAAAATGTATCTTCAATCAAATTTATTTTTATTTTTATTCATGGAGAAGGACTCATGTATACAATTATTATGTAGGTTAATTAGGGAAAAAGATCATGGAATTATTTCAAAACTAATTATTCACATAAAATAGGGACACATTATATGAATGGTTTTTTTGTAATAGAACATAAAAAACTCATAAATGGATTCAACATAATCATATTTTGTAATGATGAGATCATTTGGCAATCAACAACATTAACAAATGTTATTACTAGTTCAAAATAAAGGTTTCCAAACCATTTCAAGATGACATGGAAGTTTCAAAAACTTTTGAAAACACTAAAATTAAGCAAAATGACAAATTCATTTACAACATGATCTTTTTTGATTTCTTATTATTTTTTTCATCAAGATTGAACTACGGGTTGCATTAAATGGTTGCCCATAATGACCTTTGAAAAAAATTGATATTTTAAACTTTGAAAATGAAGATTTCACAATTTTATATTTGTAACACAATAAAAATACATTAGAATTTAATTTTGAAAGAAGCTTATTGTGACATTTTTGTTTCATTCTAATTTTCATTCTCCAAAAAACCTAATTTCATATTTTGTTGGCCACCAATGAAGAGGATAAGGTCAATGTAAAGTAAGGTGAATCATTTTTCATGCCATAATGGTAATATTTGTGATGTGAATATAAATCACTGTTAACTTGTATTTTAAATGTTAGAAAAATTTAATAAGGTGAATATAATTTGATATCATTAATTTGAGTATCCATAACTTACAAAACTAAAAGATTTATAGACTTTTTAAATGAAATTCATAAACTTTCAATCAAAACAATAAGTTTCATGGATGAATTTCAAAATGGTCCAATGACTAATATTATTAAGGATCAAATTTTATTTTAAAAACATATTAATAAAAATTTGGAACATGTTAATTGTGAGTTATTTTTAATGAACATTTTATTTTCATTTTCATTGGTGTTAAAAATAAATGGAACAACATTGTTGGCCTACCATCATGCCACAACTATTATCCTATAGCAGCTATCATGTTTTTGTAGACCTAAAAAAGATCCACAATAGTTTACAGACCTTTTACAAGTAATGCGTACCACTATAATTGTTGTTTACCATTTGTAGCATTTGCAAACCCTTTGTAGTTGTTGCTTACCATTTGCTATGCCTATAGACCTTTTGTAACTACTACATATCATCTTAAGTAACTCCTACCTTATGTAAACCTTAAATTTAGTAATTACATCCTTGTTGTTGTCTTTTAGTGTCAACCACTATATTATAATAGAGTGCATTTTATATTCCAAAATTAGAACAAAAAATGGATGACACATAAATTTTATATAAGAAATGAAAAACTAATACATAAAAGTAACAAAGTTCTACATAAACTTAATATGAACTTCGTTCATCACATAATGGAACACACATTAAGAAGAGACATTAAAATCCATACAACCTTCAACCATTCCATTTTATAAAAACAAATACAACTTTTTCCCATGTTTTTCTCCTTTTCTTTCACACAAAAGTGTCACACACAAGCATCCACCTAATGTTAATGACTTATGAAAACTAATGAATTTAATCATTTAATGAAATCTTTCACTCCTCCTAAGAAATAAATAGGATCTCACCACACAAATGTTGGGTCCTTATCTTCTTAGATTTCATTATCCTTTTAGATTTTCTTTATTTTAATCCCTTACATAAATCCTAGTTAAAGGAAATCCATCCACCCCTTATCCACTTGGACTAATTAACCTAAATGGTATCACCTTATAATAAATAAAAGATATTAAGTAGGATATTTACCACTAGTAACTAAATAGTTATTAGGATGACCTTTTAAGTAAACTAAGTCCTAGGATATATATTATTTTTAGTAACTAATATCACTTTTATTAAAAAAAATTCGAGAATCAACTTTTGATTATTCTGCCTTATGAAAATAATTCGTGATGTACTAATGGTACTACTATTAGAAAACACTTTCACTCTAAAATTCTTCTAATATTAATTTGCCATTTGATGGTAACTACCATCCAGTAATAGTACTACCATTTTGTAACACCCATGGTAATTAACCAACATAGGACAATTTTTTATCTTTAACAATCAATAAAAAAATTCAAGTAATCATGAAAAAAAAATAAAATTAAAAAATAATAATAGTGAAAAAAACCAAAAGAAAATGAAATAAAAATATTATATATATATAAACATAAAGAATAAAAGGGGGAAAATGACAATAAAAATTACAAAAGACAACAAACACAACAAAAAAAACCTCCAAAAAACCTTTGAAAATGAAACAATGTTAACATCCAAGGTGTAGGAGTTCAAATGTGAAATGTGAAGAGGAATATTAAACAACGATAATAGTTGGGAATTTAAAGTAATGGAAGTAAAGGTAAAACTCGACAACGAAAAAAATGTAATAGGGCAAGGTATTTGAATCATGTGATGAAAAAACAAAATGTGGGCAAGGTATTAAACAATATGATGAAGGTGAAATAACAAGTGAAAAAAAAAATAAGGAAGAAGGCAAACTAATAAACAAAGGAAGAATACCCAAGGAAGAATGTGAAGTAATGAATGTAAATAAAATGACAAGGACAAAATAAAGTAATGAAGGAAAAAAGAAAACATTGAATGAAGGTAGAATATGAATGAAGGTAAAACAATGACTAAAAAAGATGGATTGTCATAAGAAGAGAGAGTAAGAGATAAATGAAAAAAAGAAAAAAAAATCATGGTTATCTTTATCATGTAGAAATTCAAATCACCTACAAAAATCAAGTAAAATAAAAAACAAAACAAAAAAAAATTACATAAAACATGTGAAAAATAAATAACAAAAATCTTGGAGCAAAAGCAAGGATTTTATAACCAAAATGATAGTATAAATGGAAGGTAAAGAGAAAAAAACAAAGTGGAAAATTAGAAAATAGTCGGGCATTTTATATTTTATGCTTCTAGTGGAGCATGTTGCAAGATAGTGCTATAAGAAATCATTGTGTTAGATACCTAGTTATAAGCCACAACTTTAAATCTTAGGAACCTTAGATCTAAACTTCACCTATCACTTTAGAGATTTTAAACTTTAGACCTTTGCTAAACCCTTGGACCTTTAAATTTTAACTTGAGAACCTAACTTGAGTCCTCCCATTGACTCCATTCAATTTTCACCTTTTTATAATAATTATGAAAAGACAACTAATTTTCATTGACCTAGTTTTCATTTAGTTGAAAATTGATGAGTTGACTATTAACTTGGGTACCATTGTGTTTGATTCCCTTTGGTTCTCATAGTGAAAATCAAGTTGAAAATTAGTTGGATAACTTATTTGTGATCATCACCCAACATTAATTTCTACTTACATATTGAACACATTTTTTCCCTATTGATTAATAACCCTTTTACCCTTACATATGCATTAACCATCTACATGCATATACCTACCTATTACCTACATGTATTGATGCACCTTCAAATTTGTTAAATTATATCATAGGTTTAAAAAACTATTGATTTTTGGTTTCTATAATGGAATGCAAACCCAATGTGTGCTCTTTAGTTCCCAAGAGAACAAAAAGGGATGGGAACTCCAAGATGGGATTAATATGAACTCAAAAATAAAGGTTCAAAATGAAGTGAATCTACACACAAAAAAAAAAAAGGCAATTAATCATTTAATACAAAATGGTGCATGAACACATCATGGGCAATCCAATTCAAAAACACACCACAACCTAGACTTGGGAAAAGCTCATCACTTTCTTCTTTATAATATATTTTACGATTGGTGGTAAACGTTGTATTAAAATAACAAAAAGTTTTGAAATTCTCAATAATTCTCAATTTTGTCAAGTTATGAACTTATAAATTTGTAGGTTCATAAATTTTGCATAAATTCCAATTGATGAGATACCAAAGAAAACTTATAGCTTTTGATGATACCTTTTTACTATTGTAACATATACTTAATTCAAAGGTCATTTGACCCATGATATTTTTTTGGTTTTAATAATTGGGAGCCAAATTGCCAATTTGACCCCCAATCACTCTTTTGACCATAACTTGATCATTAAATTTCCAAATGGAGGATGCAAGAACATTCTTGATATTTACATTTGAAGATCTTTGTGAAAATTTAAAGAAGGTTCAATTTGGATTTTTTTCTTATTTGCACTTTTGTTTGACTATTTTAGGAATATTCGAAGTGTTAAAGCTCATTTTTTCACACTTGTGGGAGTGGGTTTGTGCCTGAAGACATTCTCACAATGTGCTCCCCCTTCATGTTTTACCTTTGATCATGAGTTTAAGGTTAGAGTTATAACACTTGTATATGTCTTTGTACCTTGGACTACTATCAACACATGTGAGTGTGGCTTGCATTACCACACTAAAATATGTGAGTTTCTAATTAGTGTAAATGTTGCACATTTTTTCATGCATATTGTGGGTTAGTTACAAACGTGGAAATGTAAAATATGTAATTTTCAACAAGTGTTAATGAATTTTATATGTATCAAATTAATATTGCTTTAAGAATTTATGAAAACTTTTTTAATAATGACATTTCCTTCATGCATGTATTTAAATATTTAGACTTTACAATTTAAGGTATGGGATATAGTTTATGGTTAAAGGTACATGGTTTAGTTTAATAAGGTTTGGGTATAGGGTTAAATGTATAAAGTACGAGGTTTAGGATGTAAAGTATAAAACATATGGCAAAACACATACATTTGCTAGATGTTCATTGACAAATTGACCAGTTGACACATTATGAGATTTTGGATGGGATAGAACCAAATTGTTTGATCATTTGAAGGAACCCTACTAAAGATTATCAAGTTTGCACAAGTTGGCATTAGAAGGCACCTTTAGAGGGGTTTTTGACATTCCTTCTCTTTTTATGCATTTTCCAAGGCCATTTGAAACCTGAAAGTAATGTTTAGCAATGCCTTTTTGTACATGAATTTTTCCCCTAGCCCCAAATCTCAAAAGAAGCCATAATGTCTTTTAGAAGCCTCATGGAATTCTTATATACTTGGTATGACATTTGAAAGCCTTAAATCTTTGGATGTGTTTGAGGTTTGTGTTTGATTATTGTTTGGGAACCACACAAGCTAATACATGGTTGGTTTGGCCAAAAAATCTAGCACCAACGTTTTCTTTTCAACAATTTATACCCAAAAGGTGATAAAAAAACAAAGGTGTGAAATGATGTGAAGGAAATTTTAAAAGTAAAAAATAACCTAAAACATACCTCATGTACCACCCCATGCACCAAATGGCAAAGCACTCATCTCTTTCCATCATCGATATCATTTAGTTGTTTGTAAATTTCATTGCCAATAACACCTATAATGCTTTAAATTTTCATCTTTATTTTACTTTACAATTTTAAGGTGTCACCAATTTGTGACCATCCATTAGGGTAGATCACACAATCTTGACCATTCAATTTGGTAGGTCATTGGAAGACCTTCCCTCATGGGTCTAACCATGCTATAAGGAGCCACACCCACCTCTTTAGACCATTGTTTTTTTGTTGTTTTAAAAAAAAAAAATCTAAAAATGTTTTTAATACGTCTTTCAAAAAAACATTAAAAATATTTTAAGTTTTTTGATATTATTATGTTAAGGTGTATATTAAAAATATCCAAAAATATATCATTAAAAAATATTTTGAAGTTGTGCTTTTAGTATCAAAATTATTTTTAAGCAATGGTTACAAATCCTTAAAAATGTAAATTGCGTATTTTTTATTCATTAATGATTCAAAATTTTTATGATATGTACATACTGTATTCAAAATAAAATTATATAAAAATTATTTAATTTATTATTATTATTTTTCACATTTCAAAATTCAAAAAACTAAGTAGTGCTTATGAATATTAATGGTACATGTTAGTATCACTGTACCCTCACCCAAAATTAGTAGTTTAACACATGTTTATCTTTCAAGTCCCATATGTTTTACTTTGAAAGTTTGGAAATGGCAACAATAGATGTTTGTTACACCTTCAATATATCTATTAGAAAGCTTGAACCTTGTGCATTGTTCAATAGGTGAATCTTAAAATCATTGCAAACTCAGTAATGGATCTTCATCATTACAATTTGCAATAATAACCTAAATTGATTATAAGGGACAGGTTGTAGTTTTTTGCAAGTGTTATTGACAACATAGTTTCAAGTTTCGACAATTTCAACATTCATGTATATAAAAAACAACTTGCAAAATTCTTCCCAAATATGTGATCTTCTTTTTTTCATGTTTTTTCTTTGCATTTTGATTTTTAAGCTTTTTGTTTAGGTTTACAATTCTATTCATTTGTGTTTACGAGGTTTGTAAAATCAATTGTGTTGTAATGGTCTCATTGAAAGTCTAAAAGAACTTTTGTTTCATTTTAAAAAAAAAATTTATCCAATAGTAGTGTTATGAGTTTGTCCACACCATGTGTAGCTCTTGAATTATTGATTATTTCTAAATCTCATAGTTTTAACGCACGAAATCAACCATGCAAGAAAAAAAAATCTTGTTGCAAAGCTTGTGTGCTTAGGAATTTTAGGCAACCAAATTGCCTTGGGTTGAATTTGTTATGGGGGAAGATTATTTGGTTTCCCAAATAAAATACGTGGATTGTTTAACAATTGAAAGAATTTAGAGAAGCTCTTATCCCTAAAATTAGATACTTTGCAAAAGCATGTTAGATGCCAAAAATGAAAAGATTTATGTTGGCAAGTGCATTGATATGATTTTAAGTTTGATGTAGTTTAATGTTCATTTTGGTTCAAATAAAAATGGTTCAATTCATAAGCATTTTCCACCTTCTAAATCAAGGTTAGCCAATGTCTAAATTTGAATCAATTAGGGAGTTATTTTGCTTTTCGAAAGTTAAAAAACACTTCAAAAAATTGGATAAATGGTAGTGGTCGGGGAATGGTTGACACAATGCATATTATTGTTTTTATTTCTATTAAGGTAGTTGTGCAAAACATGTTTTTTTTTTTGGTGAATGTATCTAGATGAAGTCATTATAGTGGACAACCAATAATGTCTTTGTGTATGTCATGAAACATTGGTATTATATTCCAATCTTGTAATATTCCAACTTTGGAACTTGTGGAAGTGGGTGAACTACAAATAATACTACTACAATATTCTTGAAATGCATGGTTGAGTATGGAGGTGTTTTTGGTGATGAACTTGGTTCAAGGTGGGTGTGCTTTTAGTTGTGATGGAAATTTTATATTCCAAGGACATCACATTGGGGTAACTTCACAACTCAAATCCAATTGCTCCTTTTGTGATCAATGTGAATTACATGTCACACATTGAACAATTTGGTAGTTGTTTTGTTATCCAAGCTACCTTTGGTATCCCACATTGAATTAATGTTATAATCCTTTTTTTTTTTTCCATTCATAATCTTAATAAGTTTTTAAAGTTTACAAAACTTGCTAAAATTTTGGAAACTGAAGGTTTTTTATTATTGAAGAATATGAAGATTTGTATTTCCATGTTGAGCCCATTGAAATGTGTTATAACCAAATATTAAACTTTGATTAAAAAGATGCATTTTGATCATGACAAGGCCCAATCTATTCGTGAAAACTTGGAATTGTTATTTGATTTGGAGTTAATCTAGGGTTTGCCATGTTTCATGCCTATGTTATAGGTGGTTCATACCTTCATAATATATGTCTAATGTTGAGATTATTTTATTATTGATTTTGTGGTTGCAATGAATCTTGCTAAGGTTAAATTTTCCACCTGTATATTGATATGATTTCTAGTTTTGAGATCCAATATTTTATGACTTTACCAAACTATTGCAATAGTCCCATGATGATTTGCTTATCTTGGTATTTTGATAATTTTAAGCTCTACTAATCCCATGATGTTTTGCCCTTTGTATTGGTGTTTTGATCATGTTGAACCTGAAAAATATTTGGGTTTCAAAGATAAAATTACAAGATAAAATTATGTTGTCCACACTTGAACCTTGTAGATTGATCTTGGATGAAAGTTGATGAAATCGTTTTTAAGCGATTTGTTGTTACAATGAAAAGTTCATGTGTTGCAATAACCCAAATTCTAATTTTAGATTATAAAGATGGCTTCCTAAATATGAAGTAATTATGACCTTTGGTCTTGTGTGTCATGGGCACAAAAAATACAAAGCTAGATGACAAAAGGATAGGTCTAAGATTAAATTCAAAACATGAAACAAAAAAACCAAGACAAAAACACAAAGGTTCAAGCTAATAACATGAAATGTGTAAAACCAAAGTATAAATCAAATATTCATTACAATAAAGTAAGAAAACATAAGTTTACATGAAAATAATTGGGCAAGACTATGGAATAAGATCGTATTTTAGACTAATGTTGAATAGATTAAGGTATTGGGGGGTCTTAATTTTATTTATACCCTTTTTGGAAACCTAACACAAGGAAGTTTCCATGGGGATTGCCATATGCCCATCGACATGTTTTAACTACAAGTGAATTAAAAGTTAACTAGGATTTAATTATTATTGAATTAAGAATTAAATATGAATCAACTAAATGTTAATTGAGAATGGATTAGAAGTGGATTAAAAGTGAATTATAAGTGAATTGAAAGTTAAGTAAAAATGAATTGCATGTTAATTAGGAGTGAACTAAAAGTTGATTAAGAGTTAATTAGAAGTGAATTAATAGTTAATTATGAGTCATGGATGAACATCCATATGAATGAACTCCATTTTTCCTATGAAAATGGTGTGTGTGACATTGTGTGCCCTAAATAGTATTAATTAAACTTTGTTGTAGTAGAAGGTTCATTCCTTCTACATTTGAACATTATCAAGTTTTTTTTTGCATTGTTTGGAGGACTATAAAAGGAATTACGGTTCCCCCTCTTTTGGATTCACATGACATGTATGATGTGCAATCCTCATTTTTCAAATTCACAATGACCCATAATGCGAAGGTAGTAATGATTGAATAATTTAGTCTAAATTTAGTTTTCAGATGATGGAAAAAGATACATTCTTTTGTCATTTTGACTAAAAAGTTTAATGAGTACATCAAATTGGTAGAAATTTCCATGGTTCAAATTTTATGTTCTATTGAGGATGAGAGAACATTTAGTAATCTATCATCCATGATGAACAAACTATGGAATTGACTCATTATTCACCTTGATTTGTGTGTTAGGATGTTTGGTCATAATTTTTTCACCTTGTTTAATTTCCATTATGATGAAGTAATTGAATTGAGATATCAAGTAGATATGTAATGTTGATTTTAGTTATGTTCATATGTTACAAAATTTCTATGTGAAACTTGTTCACATATGTTGGGTGTTGGGATTGGATGTTTGAAAGCTGGGTGGGGTTAAAGTTGTACGAGTTGGGTGTAATATTCCTTTGTTACAAATGGTAATACCCTTTCTGGTCAAGGTTCAATTCCTTTAAGGGAAAATGTTAATCGGATAGTGTGATTAATCATTATAATAAAATTTTTGGGGCTTTAATTTTACATTTAAAATAACTTCATAACCATGGCTATGAAATTTCTATTATTGAATTGAACTCACTATAAGAAATTTGCATATTTTTGACTTAAGTTTGCGACTAATTTTTAGTCACAAACACATTTGCAACTAATTTTTAATCACAAACAAATTTGCATCTAAAATGGCTTGAAATTGCATTGGTGTAAATAAACCTTTTCTCAAGCCTAAGTAATTATTTCCAGAGTGACAATAGTATTAAGGAAAGTAGGTTCATTAGCTCCTAAACACCTACTTACCTTACTTACTTTATTACAACTATTCACATAAGAATAACTAAACTTTATATGAAGTAAATAATATTCATCCATTGGATGGTACTTTAATACTTTATCGCCACTAGTTTTACCCCCTCTTGACATACAATGAAATTCAACATAATTGTTAGGAAAATAAGTTGACAACACCATAAATTAAAAGGTATGGTAGTGACATGACAATAATTTTGCCCTATGAAATAATTATTGCCATAAAGCAGTAGAATGTACCTTGCTTCCTAAAGAGTTAAAAATTTCAAGACTTAATATTTTAGTGTTATCATCCCGTCTTGGACCTTCTTTATTGTTTGCACCATGCTCCTACCTCTTGTTCCCCTACTCTTAACATCCCAATAAAGTTCAACAACATAAAAACAAATTAAACCAAAAAGTTCCAAAAGATATGCACCTATTTTATTACCATGGTGGAAGGACAAACTGCATTGATCTCCCATTGTTCTCAATCAACACATGAGAGTAAAATAAACATAAGAAAAATTAAGTGGACTAGGGAGGAAAAAAAGAAGAAAAGAACAAGAAAAAAGGTGGGTAGACCAAAGTGTTTGCCACCTTGGGAAAGTAAGAGTAGTCCACAAAGGAGTGTAGAATCCAAAAAAAAAAGGGATGAAAGAAAGAAGAAAACAAAAACAGGGAAGGTCAAAGAGAGAGAAAGAGAGGAAGAAGAAAACTAAACCCCCTTTTGACCATCAAAAAAGACCACCCAAGAAGATTCCCTATAGGAGAGTAAGGGCTAACTATTTTCCCTCCCCCAAGAGTCTTTTGACCCCTAACTAGTAGTTCCTCAAAGGTCCACTAGTTGCAAAATGGCCATTTTGCAACTAATCCCTTTGACTAATTTTTAGTCGTAAGTGACATTTGCAACTAAAATCTTAATAATTGTGTTAGACAAGTCATGTGTGACATTAGTCGTCACAATAACGAGTTTTGGATGAAAAGGAAATCAACATTTTCATCCTTTGATTGGCTATATATGTATTGTTGCTTGTGATTAGGATGTGACTATTTTGGTGAACAATAGGCGTAAATGATGTGTTGCCATGTGTCCCAACTTTTAATAATTTCAAATATTTTTATTATAATTTTGAAATAATTTAAGACGTTTAGTTTCTATACTTGGACAATTTTAAATTAACACATGTGATGCAACAAAATTTACCATGTGGCATATTAATTCAATTTTTCCAAAATAAATTTAAATAAATATTTAAGTATGAAGGTCAAATTAGGTAAGTAGGTAAGATTTACATACCCATCTATTTAAGCTAGACACACATTTAGGTAGGACCTACTTACCTACTTAGGTTCAATACCTACTTAAGTAGGTAGGTAGGTAGGTTAGGGAAGTAAATAAGTTAGACCTAGGTATAAGAATATTTATATTTAATTTTGGGTTAAGCCTTTTTGATAAGTTCATCCCATATGTCCATGTTTTTAATATGAAAATGTAAGATAAAACCCTTTGCTTATATACTTTTCAACATGAAAATGAAGACAAAACATTTGTAATAAACTTTTTGATTACAAGTAGTTTGCAACTAAAAAGTTTATCCCATATTTTTATAATCATTTTAATTTTTGTAAATTATATAATGTAATAGGTAAATGATTAATTAACTAGCTAGTTAGTTAACTAATAAATTAGCTAATTACTTGACTAGTAACTAGTTAATATTGAAATAAATAAATAAATATTAATAAAAAACTGAAATATTGATTAATTAATAATTATGAACTATAAATGATAAATATTAAGTACTAATTTTCTGATATCTAATAACATAATTAATAGCTAGCCTATGTTAGGTTAACTACTTTATTATATTTATTCCCATTTTTTTCATTTATTATAGCTAATTATAAAAATAAAAATAAAAATATAACAATAATAATAACATTAATTGAAAATTATTATAGTTAGTTGTTAAGCAAGGCTAATGATTTTTTTTTTACTATTCATATTATTATTTCACTTGATATAGCCATTTATGAACTATTATAGTAAGTAACAATTAATATTTTTAATAGAAAATTTTTATTTTTTTGAAAATAAGTTTTTCAACTATATAATAATTTTACTAGATTTCATTATAGCTATTACAATAATTAATATAAATAAATTAAATAATATAATTATTTAAATATATATATTGGTTATTTGAATAATTATTATGGTATAGTAATATTTAATAATGAATTATTTATAGTAATAATAATAATGTAACTTGTAAGTAGTTTATGTTGGTTAACACTATGTCACTTGTCATAGCTATTATGATCGTTATAATGAATATTTTTTCAAATAAATATAATTTTGAGTTTTAATAAGTACATTGGTCATTTGAAAGTAACCTCAGTAATTATATATTAATTTATTAGATTTTTAATGAATAATTTTATTAATTAAAAATTAATACATAAAATTTACAACTTTATAATAAATGAAAATTATTATTGTTAAAATTAATATGAAAATTATTAAGTAACTCAAGTTGATTAGTTTTTTAAATGGTATTTTCTTTATTATGTCAATTTTTATGGCTTTTGTAAAATTATAAATATTGATATCTAATAATATAATAATAATTTTATTACTTATAATGGTTTAACTTCACTATTATATATATATATATATATATATATATATATATATAGCTTATGATATTAATATCATCATCATCATTATGTAATAAAATATATTATTAAGTGAATTAATTTTAGTCAAAACTATTAATAAATATTAAGTGTTTTGTTATTACAAGGTAATTTATAAAAATAATATAATAATGATAATAATATAAAAATGTCATCTGTAATAATTTCAAGAAGTATAATAAAATAGCTTGTATAAACTTGTATATGGTTGCAATATATTACATAAAAATTTAATATACTTAAAATATACATTTAGTGTATCCATAATATCGAAGCCATTTAATGTTATAATAATTCTTGAATACACATGTAATATGGTCATTCAATATAGATCCATAGTATTCATATAGATCCAAAATATACATTTGTGAATTCAAATTTTCCCAAGTACACCTTTTAGAATACACAAAATACACTTTTGCATATTCATAGGGTTGCGACATAAATGGCTTTGTTTGGATGAAATTCAAACTAAATGTTGTTTGCATGGAAGGATGAAAATCACAATAATAACAAAATAGTTGCAATGTAGTTACAAATATGATCAACATAAGAAATAGTTACAAAAATGTTCAAAGGTAGTAACGATTAATAGTTGTGTGTAGTTGCAAATAGAATGCTTACAATTTGACCAATTTTTACTAGTGTCACCCAAAAAAATCTCCCATTAATCTGGCTAGGGTAATGGCTTTCTAAAGTTACTCCTACCTTTTAGGTATATGACTTAGCAAACCCCACCTTCTAGAAGGTGTTAATTGATACTTTTACCTACCAACCTAAATCCTAGCTCACTAATAGGCATCACCTCCCAAGGGAGGTAGTCATGAAAATTATTATAGATAAAAGCTTTTACCGAGCTACCCTTTTATTTGGACTATAATACAAAAATTAACCCTAGGTTGGACATGTTGTAAGCGACATTAGTCGGAAATGTTGATGTCATTACATAAATAATGGATGAAGTATATATTTGAGTTGATTGCATTTTTCATCTATTGACCATATAGGACATGTGATTATCATGTAACTAGGGACCAATTTTTAATGATTAATGTCATGTTGCAATGTGGCATATTTCAGAGAATAATAAATAAATCAAATTTAGTACCAAAATTTTAATTTCAATTGTTTATTTTTAAGGTCTTTGATTCATATAGATGGGTAAATAGTTTTGTGCCATGAAGAAACATTTATGATTTTTGAAAACTTTAAAATAAAAATAAGTGGGTAGGTAAGGAAACCTAGGACAAGTAGGTAGCTAGGTAAGAAGGTTTAAGTAGGTAGGTTTAAGTAAGTAAACCAAGGTAGGTAAGTAGGTAAGGTTTAAGATTGTTTTAAATGTGTTTTATTTTATTTTGGATTTAAATTAGGGTTGGACTTTTTTAATTGCCTCATCCTATTTGGCAAATCTTGTGTATTTTAATGTTTATAAAGCATCTAGATATATAGTTGACACATTTCCACTAAGTTGCAACTAGATTTTTTAGCCCATCTAATTTGGTTTCCCTTTTAATTGTGTCAACTCCATAAGTAAATAACTAACTAATTCACTAACTTCCTATTTACCTACAACCTATTTACCTACTAATAATAATAGGTAGTAATGGCATCAAATGTTAATTAATAAACATGAATCATCAACTATTAAATATTAATTATTTAATAATTAATGAAATATAAATATTAAATAAATAATTAGTTACTATTATCTAAATAATTATTCAATATTATTGAATTATGTCATAATTATCAATTAAAAAATTGTAGATATAAATTTAATTCAATTTTTTCACACCTTGAATATACCTTTAATTTATTTTTTACAAAAATTTTACATTAAACCCTACAAATATTGTGATTATATTCTCAATAAATATTTTTAATAGTTTAAATAGATTTTTTAATTGTACAACCCCAAATATTGTGTCCATACTACACATTGTACATTTTTAGGGTTACATTTTCAAATTATTTAGGATAAAATCATAGTAAAAAGAGCCACCCAAGTGAATGGACCCTCCTTAAAACTGCATTTTTGTATGTTTAAAAAATCACAATGGAAACATAATAGTTTGGATTGGCATATTTTTTTTTGGAATTTACAAAGTTTACATGTTCAAAACTTGACACAAATCAAAAATGTTTTTGCATGTTCAAAGCACTCAAACCTCGAAAGTGGATAGTCTTTGTTTTTGGCAAATGTCTTTTTTTTCTACCAAATGTGCATCATTCCTTTTGAAAATTGGAGAGGATTTTAACATTGATGATTAGAAAGGCAAAAGGACTTGAATTGATGATTTTTTTTTTTAATAACCCATTTGAGCACATTTGGTTCAAAAGTGTTTTTGATTTAAAAAATTATGGATTTTGAAAGTGTGGGTTTAACAAAAGTTATTCATATATATGTGATCGAGGGCATGAATACATAATATATGTGATATAAAATCAATTTGTAGTCAAAATGTATTTATATCTAAAACATAGTGTTACATGGGGTATTCAAAATACATAATTTTAAGTTATAAACCAACATAGGAAAGACATGTCATGTGTAGTCCTTGGAAAAGGACTTTTACCTCGGCACCCTTGGTTCCTTTGACCGTGATTTCACCTTTTATGATTAAATTTTGGTTACACATGCAATTAATGAATCATGGGGGTTTATTCATGGATAAATATAATCCTCAAAGCATCCATATAGGAGGATGAATAAGATAATAATCACACATTACTTGTAGTATACTCATAAACCTTTCCTAAATTTGGTTAATTTGGTAAGTAGTTGCAAAAGTAATTGCAAACGACATACAATTGCATGTAATCACAAATAGGATGGTTGCATATCCCCAAATTTTTTTTAGTGATTATCAGTAATCATTTTAAATTAGATAATCGTCAAATGTTGGACATTTTTAAAAACAAAATAACTAACTAAGCTTCATAAAGGAAAATCAATTGCCCAAATGTTATAATAAAAAAAGTTTGACATTTATTGATTCAAAATTATATTATAGCAAAATATGTTTCATTGTCCAATTGAGGACAACCATTCTAGCACTTTCCATACTTAAAAAAAAGATTATGGCTAGCACCTACAAGTGCACCATCCATTGGATGCCTATTATGACTTAGTTAGAAGGGTGTATGTAATGTTTAGTGGTTCATTTTAGGTAGACATACAAGAATCACAAGCAAGTTTTTATAAATGATCCATATGGATATGGTTTTAAATTCTAAGATTTCATTATTGTAATATTTGATTATTAAAGTTTCAATCATTTATGAAACCTCTTAAAATTAGGTCAAAACCCAAATTGAAAAATGTTATTAGCTAGTATGGTGAAATCACTTTTAAAATCTTAAAAGAAAAAACCATAAAGTCCAAAAAAATAAAAGTCCATTTAGATATTTCAGTTATGTACTCATTAAGCAAATTTTTTTTTGACAAAAAAAATTAAAAATCTCAAAAGAACTTTTGAAAATAAAATCCAATTATAATGCTTCAAAAGTTCATAACTACCACTAGGTTAAAGTTTCACAAAAAAAATTTCACATTTAATTTCGTCATTTCATTCTTCAACCCATGTTCAATCACTATAAACAATTTGGAGTGGAATTTAAAATGAATTTTTTAATAATCTAGTGAACTGATTAATCCATATTTTGACTTTAAAAGTGCATTATTGATAATGGATGGATTATTTTCGAAAAATAATTATGCAAATGTCTTCATAATTAAGTTGTTAGTTTAAAATGAGTTATCATTTAAGTTATTTAAAATTAAATTATTCACTATAAGCATTGAAACACAAAATACCTTGTAAAAATGACTCCTGTGACTCCAAAATTGAACCACCATATTTTGCATTCATCTAAGGATGAACCTCAATTGAGTAACATTATTTTATTTCAATTTGATAACCCATGTTAAAAGTAGTATATCTTATATATTAAAAGATTGATAGGAAAATAGGTGATTATGTAACTTGATTGGATTAATATTATAATTTG
>Ga0209611_10002120_pt1 | contig 34759 bp, 21 predicted proteins | sample S1TSphgellanicum_3_FD_187693 | JGI IMG/M metagenome (GOLD analysis project Ga0209611, IMG submission 187693) | Host-associated microbial communities from peat moss isolated from Minnesota, USA - S1T2_Fc - Sphagnum magellanicum MG (SPAdes) (version 2) | ecosystem: Host-associated > Plants > Peat...
AAAAAAAAAAATGCCCCCCCCCCCCCCCTCCCACAAGAAGAAAAAATAGGATTTGCGATAGGTGTCTACAATTGCTCTTTAGTCATAGACCACATTTTGCGATTGAATGTCAATTAGTTGTCTAAGACAAGTTGCATGTGACAAATAGTCATGAAGGACATTACCTCAAAATGATCTATCATCAAATTTTGGATGAAGACCAAATTCAATATATAATCTTTTCTAATAGGTGGATTGTATACATAGTGTATATGGGGTAAATGTTTTTGACTAGGTTACAGCTAATAAAGTTCTATCACGTGACAATATTTTGGCATTATTTTAAAAGAAAAAAAAGAAAAAATTAAAGATGTCAATTCAAGTGACCAACTATGATTAATATGACACATGGCTTATGCACAAATATTTTGGGATTTATTTTAAAACAAATATGAAAAAATCTAGGTCGCCCACTTTTAAATGTCAATATTGGGACACATGGTTATTTTTCATTTCATTCATTTAAATAAGATAATGACATGACAAAGGTTGTTTCCTAGATAAAGATTTTGTTTATTTATTGGGGACAAACATTTTTCATTGGTTCATTTTGAATAACACATACATTTTGAATGTGTGTAGTACATTTTAAGGCTAATCTTTCATTAATTATAAATCCCCTTGCACCATCAATAGAAAAATAATGAAGAAAACAATGAAAGTTTATTGCATGCCCTAAAGGCAAATGGATAGATGAACTATTAAAAAAGGTCATGGGTGCAATGGAAAGAAGGGTGACTTCTATGAAGAAGGTTGATAAACATAGGAACATACCATCGTCATCATTATTTAACCATTTGAATGGCAAGACCAAGTGCAAGAAAGTTGGTAGCCACCAAGTGTCTTAACATAGGAGGAGGATGTTATTGTTGTTATTTGGATTTTAAACATGCAAAAATGTGGAGTGTCTATATCATTGTAATAATTCAAGTTCAAGATGGGAAAATTCATTCAAGGTTAACCCACACCATTTCAAGATGGTTTATACCTTGGAATTCCTGGTGGTATTGATTCAAGTGCAAGCATTAAGAACTATGCATACATCTTGCAGAAGGTCTAGAAAGTTCTAGAATCCAAGGTTTGACTAGCCAAACTTATAGCTTCTTCTATCAAAACTTGTAAACATTGTACAATCAACACAAGTAAAAGACCATATCACATATGGAATTCAAAATGAGATAAGAATTCCAACAAGTAGAAAATTTGGAGCTTATGTTCTAGCTAAGTGAGGTTCACAACAAGTTAAATATAACATCATCCCCAAATCCAAGATCTAGTTGCCTATGAACTATGTAGTAGTATTTGCAACATGTAAAGTTCTATTATAATTCTACATCTTCAAAGGTGAGAGACTATGGGATGGCTACATCAAAAATTGCAAGCCAGGGATCTATATGGTGATGCAAAAAAAAACTTGGATGACAATTTTTTTGTTCAAAGAATTCAAAGGCTTCTTTAAAAGAATTATAGATCAAGATCTTTTAATCCTAAATGGGCATGGATCTCATGTGACTTTAAAGGCAATAGAACAAACATATGCATTTAGATTAGATATGGTGACACTCCAAAGCCATATTTCAAATGCACTACAACTTTTATAAATGTATTGTTTCAAGCCTTTCAAAACAACATTCAGAAAGGAAAGAGACAATGCAATGATAAAAAATAAATACTTAAAACTAAACAAGATCAAGTTGACTACTTGGGTAGACCCAACCTTAGACAAAGGATTGTTCAAAAAAATATCAAATTTAAATTTAAGGTTAGAATAATCTAACTTTTAAACCCTAGGATGAATGACAAATGACCACATGGTGAAGCATACATAATAGTAGATCATAACAATGGAACAAATGAAAATGACATCTTTAATGATGAAACTAATGGTAGTTCTAGATGGGGGGTAAGAATATCTTGTTGCATTTCTAGTAAATATTATAAGAACAACAAATGTTACAATGGATGCATAAGTTTCTAACAACCTTCCTTCACTTGAGCAAAAACTTTGTGTGGAGATGCCAACTAGTTCAACTACCACCAAAAACTTGAGGAAAATGTTGAACCATTGGAATTGACTTGGAGTAGAAGTAACTAAAACCATTGTAGAAATTATAAAATAAGGTGAACAACATTAAGAACTTTTCCTGTACAAATGTTCTATACTACCATGTTTGCTTACCAAAAACCCAAAGGTAAAGAGACCTTAGTGAATTATTTACAATCCCATGTGGTCACATCTAATGAATAACTTGGAATCTTATGACAAAATGCCATGGGAAAAAAATAGCAAACCAAATTAAGGACAACAAATGAATGGAGAGAGAGGGGAAAAAGGCTTGAAAAGTGGCAAATACACAAAATGTGGTTGAGAGGCGATATATAACAGATTTTGTGGCAACATGGTTTCTTATATCTATGACAAAGTAAGGAGATTAATTGCACCACAACATTTTAGCAACACAAATTACTCAACCATAAGGATCCCAACCTTCAAATATGAACTTTAGATCACAAGTTCAAAAAAAGGCTAAACAAAAGGTAAAAGTTCAATTGACAACATAAGGCATGTTTATGGTAGGCTCCATCAAGTTCACCAAACCAACCATAGTGGAAGGGAAGGGAAAGGAAGGGAAAGGGAAGTGGGGGGGCGGGGCAAGTTTTACACCAAGAAGCACATGTAAAAGTTCCAACACTCACAACACATACTCAGAGTAAAAACACTTAATTAGAAGTAATAGGAGAAAAAAAACTTGTAAAAAAAAGATTTTTTAAAATAGAGAGTTCAAATTGGCCAAAGGAAAGAAAAAAAACAATTTGAGAAAGAACTTGCAATAGAAAAAAAACTACAAGAGAAAACAAGAACTTGTTGGAGGAGAAAAAAATGTCAACAAAAAAACTTATTACAAGAAAGAAAAAAATTGATAGAGAGAGAAAGCTTGATGTATGAGAGAAAAAAACAAATCAAAAGAGATAGAAGAGTGTTACAACTATCACAAGAAGCTATTAAAGAAATCACAAATCACCACCAAGTTCTTCAACTTACAAAACTTGTATAAGAGCACAAGTAAGGGGCATAATGTGAGATGTAGGAGTTGAATTAAGAGAGAATATGTTACAAGAGAAATAAAACATTGCAACACAACTACTTTAAACACTAAGGTTGAGAAAACTTCAAACACAAAAGAATTGCAAGCTTGTGAAGCATGCAAGCTTTACACAAGAGCTTCAATTCACAAATTGACCCACTCATTCACACTCGCAACCCAACCCTCATTACTTAGCCAATCCCTAAAACAACTCAATTGCCTTCTTTTGCAAATACCAAAACATCATTGTCCCATGACCATTAGGGCATTAGGTTTCTCCAAATGTTTGGAGTCTTGTGACCATAAGTTTGAAACATATGATGAATTGCAAATTTGGACCATACACCATAGATGAATGGTAGTTGAAGGAAAACAACACAATTTTGCTTAATTAATGTTAAGAAACATGATAGGTGATGAGTAGAATCCAACATGTGACCATTTAGTTGGAAGGTGGATAATGTATGCTCAAATGTCACAAAGTGTGCAAGGAGATTTGTTTTCAATAATACAATCCCCTTTACTTTCAAACCTTATATTTGTTTTTGGGGGGACATATTTAAGTGTTTTCTAGGTATGTCCAATGTAGTTTACAATATGTCTTCACAATGAAGAAAGGTATTTAAGTAAAGTGTGGATTTAAAAAGCTTTGATTAATTATGTGTTCAATGGTAGGCATAGTTATCGTACCCTTTTATTTTTGCCATACAATTTCACAAACTTATGTCAAGGACAATGATACCTTGCCAAAATTTAGGTTTGAAGGTAAAACCCATCAAGGGGTGGCATCTAAATAGGGGTGCATAGAGGCAATTTGGTAAAATTTTGACCTACCATACATGAATAACTAAAATTTGAGTATTGTCATCATTGAAAACTTAGGATTTAAAAAAAAATTATGTTTTTAAACAAATTGAAGGTGTGCTTTTGCTATCATTGGAAAGCTTGCAATGTGCACCAAGATGGTTTTGTAGTTTTTCAACTTATGGTGTAGGAGTTGGATTAAAACGCATTAAACCCCCCAAAAGTTGTAGTCACAAGTATAATTTTTTTGCAATTATTTTTTGGGTAAAATATGGACATCACATTTTGAATTATTTTTTCTTGTTTTAAGTATATTTGAATAGTTTAAAACTTAACAAACATTGAAGAACTTGAACATATGAAATATATTTGGAACAAAATAATATGTCATAAAATTTTAAAAATTGCATATATACTTCAAAACTAACGTCGTGGGTTGAATTCTTGGGCGACTTTTTTATGGTGATGATATTGATATAAATCAATTAAATCTAGGATCATTTAGAAATTTTAAGTTTTGGTATGAAATTTCATTCAAAAAATGAATTTTTTTCAATTATTTAGCAATAAATGCATAATAATCTATTCCTTTTAGGAAAAAATCATTACGATATAAAAAAGAAGGAGATTTTATAAATGGGCATTGCATCATTTTTTCAATGTTTTTTTGTTTGGTAATGTTTTGTGAAGCACAAACACGAAACTATGGCCATTGAAAAATTATAAGTTATATATTCTTTGCAAATTAATTTTATCCAATCTTTTTCATCTAACCGTTGGATCAAAATTAATTGACTCAAAATAAGTTTTGAATTTCAAAATGTTATCATACAAATTTTTAGGTTTTTTTTTCTTATGTTTAGGATAGTCCAAATGTGTATCTATAGACACCTTTATCTAATGTAATAAAGACTAGTAGGTTTTATGCTTGGGGTCCACATGCTTTATGCCCAACACAATGGTCATAGAGCTTTTTTAGGTTCAGAAAAAAAGAATAGAATGCAAGCATGTGTTTTACACACGGTAAAGCCCTCAAGCAAGGGGCATTACAAGATTCAAGTTGTGTTCCACTTTACCTCAGGCAAACCCTTACTATGGTAAAACCTTCACCCAAGGGCTCTAGAGACCTACAACATAATACCATGACCTAGGGCAAGGTACACACCCCCTTGTTAAGCAACCTTTATCCAAATGTACTAGTCCAATTGGAAGTGGGTGGATGTTTGCCTCAAGTGTGGTCCTCTATAGTTGTCACTTTTTTTTGTTCTAAACCACAAATGAATAGATGGAGGTTTCAACACAATTTTTTGCATGAGCACTTGTCTTTGGGCTTGATCTATGAGCCAAATTTGAATCCTTGTATGAGTAGACTCCATTTATTTTTGTGCACATATATCCATTTTTGGTTCACTCAAGTTCAAATCATCTCATAGTTCTCATTTGGTTAGCTTGCTCTCCAAGGTACAAATGTTTAGAATCTCAAACAACACGATGTAAAAATGCTATGAAAATGGCATTTGTCAACCCATATGTGGCATGAACCAATACTCTACAATATTACATAATTGTTGAAGTAATGGCACAACAATTGGGAGTTTTGTAAATTGAAATATAATTGAAAGACTATTTTTTCAAAGTTGTCTCTATATGTTTGCAAACATGACATGGTCATTTTTCAATCTAGTTGAATGCTCCAAAAGAGTTTTTGGCTCTAGTATTCACCATATTGAAACCTTAAACATCCCTATTTGAAACCAAAAGCGATCAAGCAAAAGCAAAAGGATGATTAGAACACATTAAGGGTCCCCCCCTCACCCATTATAGTAGGTCCTTTCCTCTCCTTTTTCTCACAAGGGTGGACAATTGTGGACAACTTTTAAAAATCATTGGCAAATATGGGTACATTAATAAAGTAGAATTTGGAATCAGTTTTGAAAGCACTAATCTCAATTACAAAGAAGATCTCAAATGGAACAACTTTAGGACTCCTCTCCTCTAGTGATATTAACCCAAAACTTTGACAATCATATGTTGTGACATCACATAATGGTGCAACAACCCCCTTCAACCCTTATTTCCATTGACATTGAGAATCGTTGTTTCACAAACTTGAAGGGCTTGTTGTGTAACCATTGATGGAATTAAGTACGCACCAAGTAAATGGTCATGCATAAGACTAATGGTCTACATAAGATATTGGGGAAAATAAACAACATGTAGAGCTAAATCCACCTATAGCTATTATGTGGTCTCCACTATTGTCTATGCAATCCAAAATAGCATGCAAGTTAATTATTTCCCCATCCCCACCAATAACCATCAAACCCTAAACAACATACAACTAGGATTGGTTAATTGATGTCGCATGGGCCAATAATTGTGATTGAAAAATCAAAGCTAAATCATATTTTTTGAATAGAATTTTCAGACCACACTATATCCCACACTATGTTGCACACTATATATACATTCTGTATATTTACAAAAATCCAAACTTCACTTATTTAAAGTTGAATTTCATTCTAATTAGTGTTTACAAGCCATTATATTGCTACTGGTAGAGCTGCTCTTATACAAGTGAGAGCAATGGCCTAGAGTGAGCCCACCAATGCACCATCCACTGGATGTGTGTTATGACTTAGTTGTGGATGAACCTTAACCCGGTTAATATATGGTTTCACTTTGGTAATCCCTTGTGTAAGAAGTAATTCCTATATATAGGTAGATAGGTAGGAAAATAGGTGACTACTAGGTATGTAGAAGGCTTATAGATAGGTAGGGGTTAGCTTTACTTCCTACCTACTAACAACATGAATTTTTTATTTAAAAAAAAAACACAATGGAGCTAACCACCATGGTTAGCTAGGGAACTGTAACCCAATAGAAAATTGTTTCCTTACCACTTACCATCCATCCTTTCATGGTGCACTATGGGGGGTGTTGGGTTGCCTCTGGCCGAGAGCAAATGACTTTCAAAAGGCATCTTGCTTTCTGAAGAAAGGTACTATGGTTTGTCTAGTGTAATGGGGCACCTAGTGGGGTTGGACTCCTTTGAACTTGATTTTGAAGTTGGACACTTTGTAACTACTAAGGGCCAACATGGTTGCCAAAACCTTACCTTTAGATTCCCAATTAGCCTGCATTTTGTTTCTTGGGCAAGCATGGAGAGGTAGGTTGTGGCAAAGAGCTCTCTCTCTCTCTCTCTCTTATTATGTTTTTTTAGCAACAAACATTGTGCATGTTTTTGCAAAAAGCTTGAAGTAGTTTCAAGCTTGCATTGTATTTTTCAACAACCACAAAGAGGTTATGGCGTCTAAACAAGGAGACTTATTAAGCTATAGTAAAATAATTTTGTAATAAGTTTTGGGGAAGTAGCATAATAATTAGGGTAGTTGAGGACAAGAATAATTTCAACACTTGTAGTGTTATTGTGGAGATTATGATTTTGAGACACATAATCAGGAATTTTCTTTTATGATCTCCCCTTTAATTCTAGTTAGGAGGATGATTAGATTTATGATTGGGGAGAGGAGGAAAATCATTCAAGGGAGTGTGAATCTGGAGATCCAAAGTGTGTTAGAGAGGTAACTGGGTAGAGATTTTCATTTTATTATTTTGGTAGTAAAGTTGTATTCCCTATTTTAATCTCCTCTAATAGATCTAATTTCTTTGCAAAGCATCTTGGGGCCAAAACATCATAAAGTAAACAAGAAATTTGTCTACCCAATTTTTTTGACATGAATATTAGAAAGTGGATAAAAAAATTTTGTAAGTAAAAATGTACAACCATTGAGGCCTTCATTGACTTTGTGATAAGTTGAATACAAAATTTGAAAAAAATATTATCACAAAAATACGCACCAATTAACTTTGAAACTAACTTACTCAAAACTACTTTTACATTAGAAATTTCATATATTATGACTATAATATGCACAATTTGAAAGTGTACAAGTATTTTTTATGCTTCTATTAATTTACAAATAAGAAAAAAAAATAATTCATCCCTATTTCATTGCAACCTACTTTGTAAAACCCAAACATCTTTGCAAGTAGATGCATTTAAAAAAATCTACTTCATTACATATTAAAGATGTGGTTTATCAATTTTATTTTAATAAAGTTTTGAAAATCCTCATATTAATCATTGAAAAAAATATTATCTACTTTCAAAACGTCAAAGTGGATATATGGCCATTTGTTATTTTTTATGAGAAGGAAAAAAAATTGTCTCCTTTATCATGCTTATGGCCCTAGGTATTGTTTGTTGTATTATGTGACTTTTTAATATTGTTACTATTTATTTTTGTTTTTCATTGTCTTTGAATGTGTAAAATTTTTATTTATACTTCAACAAGCTTAAATCTATAGTATTGGATTTGAGTAAATTCAATTGTTGTAGGTTTCTTAATATTGTTATTGTTTATTTTGTTTGAATAGGTGTATTGCAATTACAAAGTCTAAGTGTTAACTTGGTTTACTATTGGGCCTTTCACCTTATTAAAATTTCTCTATTTTTCATTATTTTTTAGCAAGGAGTGTTTGTGTGTGTTTTTGTAAGAGCCCAATTTAGTTATGAACATGCATTGTGTACATTTTGTTAGCAAGAGTGCCTCAAGGTTACTATGTTTAACAACAAAAGAGTTTTTTCATGTTTTTTTGGCAAGAAGCATTTTGTGTGTTCTTGTAAAAGCTTGAGGTATTTTCAAGCCCATGTTGTGTTTTTCCAACAAGTACAAAGAGGTTGCAACATCTCAACAAGGAGAACTTTCTCTCTTTTCATGTTTTTTGGCCAAAAAAAATGTGCATGCTTTTGTTTTTTTCAATAGGGAGGACGGTCCCTACTTTTGTGTTTATTTGGAAAGGTATTATGTGTGTGTGTGTGTGAGTGTTTTTTTTTGTTGACGGGGAAAGAGATTGTTGCAAAGAGAGGGAGAGAAAGGTTGTTGAAGTTGTTTCAATTTTGTGTTTGTGTGTTGTTTGTAGGAGAAGGAAAGAGAGTTTGCTAGAACAAGAGAGGTGTGTGTTTGGTTCAATTTTTTGTTCTATGTTAAATGTGGGAAAACAAGAGCTTGGAATAGGAGAAAATGTTGTGGGTTTCATGTTAAATTGTGGGCAAACACAATATCCTAGGGTGGAAGGAAGCCCAATTAAACCATAATTAAACCTTACCTAAACTTTAGGTAGGCCTAGGTAGCCCTACATAACTCTTAGTAGGCTTAGGCCTCTAGGTAGATATAGGTAGCACTAGGTGAAACCTAGGTAGGCCTAGGTTTTTAAATAGGTCCAAGTAACATTAGGTGACCTTTAAGTAGGCTTGAGGTAGGCCCTATGTAATACCTTTACAACCAAAAATAACATAAGGTAACCTTTAGGTAGCCCTTAGGTAGGCCCTATGTAGCCATAGATCATAGCCTTTAGGTGGGCATTAAATAACCTTTGGGTAGCCCTTAAATAAGCCCTATGTAGTCCCTATAACCCTTGCATAACCTATGTAGCCCTTAGGTAAGCCATATCATGTAGTTTAGCCCCTAGGTAACCCTTACATAGCTTAGATAGTTAACTTTAGGTAAACCTTAGGTAGTTTAAATATCCCATAAATAGGTTTAAACATGACTAGTTAGCCCTTAAATATGCCTTACATAATTCTTAAAGAGGCTTAGGTAATCCTTAAATAACCTTTAGGTAGGCTTAAATAGCCATTAATAAGTTTGTAGGTAGCTTAATTAATAGCCTAGGTAGCATGTAGGTACATTTAAGTAAGCCTAGGTAACCCCTAGATAGCTTCTAGGTAAGTCCATAGTGTAGGTAGGTTAGATTGCTTGAATAGGTTAGAAGGAATGTTTATGATAATGTGATCACATAAAATGTTGTGGTGCAATGGTAAGGAGTTCACCCCTCAATGCAAAGGTGAAGGGATCAAATTTTTACACTTGCAACCCAAAGCCTACCCACCCTAGCCTATGAAAGTGGCCTAGGCCTCCTAGGTTTCATAGGCTACCTAAAGGACATAACCTAGGCTAGGGTGCCTAGGGGCCTACCTTAGGCTAGTTGGCCTAAGGTGTTTGGTCTAAGCTCCCAAGCCTAACCTAAAGCACCTAGGGTGCCTAAACTAGGTTAGGTCATTTAGGTTACTTATATATGTTTGTAGGTTCACCACATGGAAATATTTAATAGGTTAATAAATTTCATATTTTAGACATAAATCCAAAAACCCATAATGATAAATATGGACCATCGGATATATGTTTTATTACAATAGTCATAAAAGACATAATTAGAAATGGCATTTATGACTATGGACAAAAATACAACTATTGGCAAAAGTGTCTTATTCGTGATTACAACATAGTCATGTAATCATCAATGGCATATATGACTACAAACTCGATCATGGATGTAAATATATTTGTCATGTTTTGGCATAGTTAGTGAACACACATCTTTTCTACTCTAATAACCTTTCTTTCCCTTTCTTCTGCAACGTAAGAAAATTTCAACAATGACCTCTTTCCCTTGTAATGAAAAACAAATTTCAACATATAAACAAAAAAAAATGACAGACAAACACACAATGTTCTTTCTTGAGAAAACACGATAATAAGCATAGTCCTACTTATAAAAAAACACAAAAGGAAACATAAATCTCCTTTGCCAAGGTGCTACAACCTTTATGTGCTTGCTAAAAAAACACATGTGCTTGAAACTACCTTGAGCTCTTGGTATAATGTTCCTTGCAAAAACAACACAAAATGAGAAAGGGAGAGCTCCTTACCAAGATGTCATGATCTATTAAGTCTTCACACTTGTTGAAAAAACACAACACAAGCTCAAAACTACCTTGGGTTCAAGTAACAAAGCTCAAAAAATGTACACATGATGGACTTGGTAATAAACTAGTTTGAGCTAGATTCATTGTAAAAAAATGAATTTAGGTCTTTGTTTGACGTGTGTAGAATTTTCATGCCAACTTCGGCATGGGGTTTTTGGCGCATGTTTTGGTGAAACATAAGGTTTTAATGTTTGATCCACTAAGCTTTATGGATAACTTTAATGATAGATTTTTCTTTCTCTTGTTGTGCCTCATTTTTCCAATGTTGCATGTCATTGCAATTTGTTTTCCTTTGTTGAAAACTAATAAATTTTTTTAGTCTATGTGGAATGTGATTGACCTTCATTAGTATTGTTGTCATAACAAAGAAGAAGCCTTACATGTAATGTTTTTGAAAAATGAAGTGCCTTATGTAAGGTTCATTATCTTCTTTTTAAACAAAATTGTGCATCTATTAAAAAAGTTTCAAATCTTTGCACTAAATAAGGACCTCAAACAAGACACTTTAAAAATTTTTGGTCCTATGGTTGATTCCAGCTTCTTCTTAAGCCCCAAAGGGAGAACACTCTTTTTGCAATTGTAAAACTACATGAAAAAATATAGGGTTCCATATATCATTTGTTTGGTAAAACCTATAATTTAATTCATTTCTATAATAAGATCTGATTTATTTTCAAATTTGAAATATAATTAATATAAGGTAAACATTTATCCCAAATATTAGAAAATTTCAATAAAAAATAACGTATATGCAATGGACTTATAGTATTAGTTGTTAATGAGTTCAATTAGTAGGTTAGTAGGTGAATTATGTATATTGCAACATTTGGTTATGTTGTAATTACAACATACAATGAATGCGCAATAGTTCAAGTGGGGCCATTCCAAGCCTTTGACATGTTTATCAATTAAAATATTCTTTTATCTTCAAGGCTTGCTTTTGAAAAATACTAAAAATTTGGCTAGATTTCAAAGATGACCAATGCCACCTAACTTAGTTGTTGGAACATCACTAGTAGAAAGCATAGTTTCTTAAGTAGTTCATGTTGACTAACTAATCCTTATGAATAGTGGCACTACAAAAAATTTGGAAAATAATTATTCAAGTTGGATTTTTGTTGTAAAGGACACCTATGGCTACAAAATGATCTAGTCATCTAAGACAAGTGTCATTGAACAACTATTCACAAAAGACACCTCACAACATGGAAGTTGCACTCACAATCATAAACCCTTGTGACTATATTCCATTTTTTCATCCATCATCGTGAATGAGCATGAGTATGATGTGGACTTCATAATTGTGTTATGAACTATGTTATGGATAGTTACATGATGCCACATCTTCTAATTACATAGCCTCAACTTTCACACTTGCCTAATTAACCTAGCTTACTAGGCTAGGTACCTACCTACCTATTTTTGTACCTAGGTAAAATAATATCTATAGATATATAATAGGTGTTTACCTTACCTTACCTTAGCCTACTAGGCTTACCTAACCTAGCCTACCTAGCTTAAGCTAGCCCTAGCCTCAAGTATGAGGACTTGAACCCCTTAATTTTATGAGGATAAACCAAGTTCATAACCATTGCACCACACTTTTATAAGGTGATAGATTTTGTCAACTTATTTTATTTCACATCTTGTTACACACACAATTATGTTGATTGTATGTATGTAGGTAGGTAAGTAATAGGTGCCTACTTTATCTTACCTAGCCTAGCCTATTAGGTCTATCTAGACTATGTAGGCTACTAAGCATACCTATTTTATTGACCTACTAGGTAACAATAGTTTTGTCTAGAGTACCTACTAACCAATAAATGAACTTGTACATTTTAAATTACAATAATAGAGATGCCACGTGTCATCTAATCATCTATTATAGTTACAAAAACAATTTGGTTGCTAACTATTAATGGATGCCACCAATAATGGATGACATATAATTACTTTTCATCAATATTTTCATCTAAATTTGTGGTATTCACAAATTGTTGTCACATGTATGATTAAAATCTTGATTTGTTATATTGTATTTTGTGTATGTGACTATGAATACTTGCAATTATGGTGACATGTAAGACTATTATAGGTCTAGTCACAAAATGAGTCAATTTGGACATTAGTTGCAACTAATTGCAAACATAGAGTTGGAATGGACAAGATTTACTTGAAGGTGTACATTTTTATTGGAGGCCTAAGGCTTGAATGACATGTCTATTTTTTGACCAATAAACTTGACTAGTATGACCTATTTGACTATCTTTCAAATTAAGCATTAAGGCAAGTTGGAAAAAACATGATTGCCTTAATCAAATCATTGATGAATTCTATTCAAGTGGGACATCTATTCAAGGTGAATATAAAAAACTGACATCCTTGGTCAAGATGGTGAACATGGTCTTTAGTAAAATGGGACATCATATGTTAGTGAATGGCTAAGCTACATACTAGCTAAACTAGATATGTAAGGCATAGGCCTACCTACCTACCATCTTACAACCGACCTATCTACCTACCTACCTACCTACCTATTAATTACCTAACCTTATTACTTACCTACATAAGTAATGTATAACATCTAATGTGAAATCTGAACATGTGAAATTAAAAAATGACAAAGTTGTTACCTTTTGAAGGTGTGTTCCATTGGGTAAAAACTTGGTTTACCATTGGGGAGGTCAAGGGTTCAATTACTAATATTTATAACCTATGTGCATAGTTAGGGGGCTAAGGTTAAATAGTTTAGACTATCACCATCTACTTTTTTTTATGACCTACCTAAACCTATTTGCTACCTACCTACCCACCAATCACAAAAACATTATTTTTGATAATAATTTTCAAAAGATAAATGATTTAAATTTGGGCAAAAATTTGACCAGTCAAATGGTTTGTTACTATACTAATCAAAACGATCACCCAAGCCATGATAAACATGTTAAAATCAACTTATCCAAAATGACCAAACAATCTTTTGATCCTGTTCAAATGGGGTTTTTTTTACCAGATTTTTTAGTAAAAAAAATCGTACTTTTCTATGAGTGTTGTCATTTGCAAGGTGAAGAAAAAACTCTATAGACATGATAATTCTTCTTTAAGAGGTTAAAAACTTGGCAGTTATTGCTGTGGGAATATATGTCATTAGGTTGGGAACAAATGACACTTTTGATTTTTGCCCTTTAAGAAGAAAGCAAGGAGATAGTAGGGGAAGAAATGTTATGTTGTGTTTGAAGATATGTATCAAGAAACTTGTTATTTTAAAAATTCTATCCAAGAAACATATTTTGAAAAATATTATATCCAAGAAACATGCTAGTTTAAACTAATATCCTTGTGATGAAGAACATCCAAATGCCTCATGACTTCAAATAAATAATAATAATTCAAAAAAATGTATTGTTCCAAAATTCAATGCAAACATGAAATTTAAGTAAAGTTAATTAATGTGGTTTAAATATGTGGATATTAGAAAATCAAATAATAAGATGGTAGGAAAAATGAATGTTCCCTCACACAATACACCTAAACAATACCCTCTTTCACACATGTAATGTCAAATTTTAACATAAAATGTTTTCCCCAAGCTAGGCCTTCATTCCCAAAATGACCTTGTTCAAGATCATTATCCTACATTCATCATCCTCCATTGGGTGCATATTACACTCTACATTTTTTATTGTCATCATTCATCCTTAATGTTATGTCACTTATTCTTGTGTAGTTTGTCCTTTCCTTGTTTATAAATCATCTTCTAAATAGTTATGTTTTTCAAACTTGAGTTTCGTGTTGTTGTGTATGACTAGTGAAAATGAAATGATGGAAAAAATGAATTGATTTTTTGAAAAATAAGCTTCATTTGAATGAAAATATTAAATAACTTTGCATGCAACTTGAATTGAATTGATTCAAATTCTTAAATTGAATTGAATATTCATTGAATAAAATTGAATTCATATACATTGAGTTGAATTCAAATTCAATTAAGCAGAAACATGATGCGTAAAAGGTGCATTCTGAAAATTATGAAAAAGCATATGCTAATTTTTCTTTTCATATCCATGTAGATGAGTTGGTGAAAGGAATGAGAGAGTAAAAATTGGGTATATGGAACCCTAATTAGTGATTCTCAAAAATCAAAAAATCAGGTTGACCTAGAAACCATGGTTCTCAAACAAACCAAAGAACCAGTCAAAGAACCTACCCAGAACCGCCGGATGTTTGCCAGTTATTTTAAATTCAAAACTTGCCAGTTCTTTGGAATTTAAAATTAAAAAAAAAAAAAAAGCTGGAACCAGAGGTTATAATAACAATTAAAGAACTAACCAACACTGGTTTGAACTTGCTGTTAAGAAGCCATAGCCATTACATGCTGAGCTTGCTTGTTTGGGGTAACAAAAGACTTGGACATGTTCCAAATACCCACAACAAGATGTTTTGGGTCCAAATAATGGGAAGCTTCAAACACTTGGTAGGTTTCACATCCCTTGGACAAGACCCAAACTGACAAGCCTAATAAGAGTCATAACTTAAGTGGCCTTTCACAACACTCCTAAGTTTTTGGAGTCAAAAAAATAAAAATAAAATGATGATAGATTCTTTGCTTGCAACCCAATATCAAAAATTCAGAGTTCAGAGTCCAGAGATTGATAGTGTGCACTTACTTGCCCAGCCTTCCTTTGTTCTTTAGCACATGGTGGTTAGAAGCAGTGATTTATTATATTATTATTATTATTATTATTTCATTTAAAATTTTTTAGCATCATTAGTGATTTTCCCCAAAAAGATTTAGCATAAACTGTCTAATCTGTGGAAAACTGGGAAAAAAAAAACTATGTCAATGTCTAATGTAAGCAATAGCAAAGATTTTCAAAGGATTAGACTAGATGCCAACTTGGTCATAGCAAAGATTTCTATGTATGCATTATTTAACCTCTACAAGTGACAAGTTCCAATGTGTTATCCTTCAAATTATGGATTTTGAGACCATATGATTTTTCAAAGTTCATATATATGGCTATTGACATGGATGTAGCTTTCTTTTGAATGATGTCAAAAGGTGATGAAATATTCTCTCAAAAATGATTTTTTTTTTCTGACTTTTTCTTTATGAACAGGCAATATTATCTTAAAAAAATTTACATCAAAATTTTGATTTTTTTTTTTTGCCATTGAAAAATCATTGGTTAGAAGCCAGAGCTTGGATTCATTACAAGTAGCATGCAATTGGACATTCTTTCATAAATGAGAACTATTAGAACAAATGATGCATCTAAATGAAGGTGACCCAGCACCCACTAATACATCTTCCATTGGAAACACACTATGCCTCAGTTGTGGATGAACTACCACAACTGAGTGTCAAGGTTCCACCTTGGAAACCTATCATGTAAAACCCTCATACTTCACACTTCCCCTTACCTAGGCACCTAGGTAAGTTGATAAGTACTATAGTTAAGTAGGTATGAAGCTAAATGGTTATTCTGCACTTGGTGGTAACTAGGTAGGTAGATGCATGGTGGATGGTTAATACATAGCTAACCACTGTGGTTAGGATGGGAGTTCAAGGAAAAAGTGTTTCCTATCACACACCATCCATCCATTGTGTATGATGTGCTAGTGGGTGCTCCTTGAAATGAAGAAGAACCCTAACACTGATCATTTGCTGGCAGAAGTGAATCATCACCCACAAGCACACCATCCACTGGATGCCCACTACAACTCAGTTCTGGATGAACCTCAACGGAGTTAATGTCTGGTTTCATCTTGGTAACCTATTATGTAAGAAGTAGGTCCTAAATATAGGTAGATAGGTAGGAAAATAATTGAATATTAATATGTAAGCAGGTGGTTTATACAAAAATAAAGGCTTTTTTTCACTACTTACCTAAGTGGGTAGTCATTGGCTTCATCTTGGCAACACAATTAGACCCTTTGAAGCACATGAAAAAAGGCGTGTTTTTAATAATGAAGCATTGATGTAGTATTATTAACAAAGAATATCCACCATGTGAGGAAAGTACGCCATAATGGAATGTGAAAAGGAAAAGGGTACTTAAGTCAGGTTTCCACTTCACACCAACACGGCAAGTGGCGAATTAGATAGGATTAAGATGCCAGTCCAGTAAGAAGGGCAGTCAGGCGCATAAGAGCATCTCCAGGGGTGCTCAGTATGTGATGCTGCACGAAAAACTTGGATGAAGAAAAGTCAAAACATGCTGGTTTGGCTCAAGAAAATGGTTTTGGCTCAACATATCTGCACAGTTTGCAGTCGCTCATAAAAGGCACAGCAACGGTGTGCACCTGCAGAAAAGAGTGTAATAAATTCGATCTGACTTACAATGAGTGTTTCTCGTTGCTCTTAGTAGTCCCCAACCTATTTGCTGTCCCAGTTTCAGTTTTTTGGGTGGGGTTGCAAAAAAGTAAATAACTAAACTGGGATGTGAAAAATATTTTCCAGGATCACATACTGAGCACCACCACTGGAGAAGCTCTCAGCTTTTCCAACACTTGCCAAATTCATCAAAACAAATGTCATAATAGAGAAATCCGTAAAGTCAGGAAAACACAGGACCAGAACCCTGAGTTTGGTCCAAAACCGGATGAGATGCAAAAAAAAAAACCTACGAAAAATTAGATTAGCTTTAAGGGGGGGGGGTGAAACTCAGAAATGCACCATTTTTGTGCCAAACTGAGTTTCGTCCGGTTTTGATCCCCTCTTTCCTTTTCCTGAGCGCCTCCACGGCTGCTACATATATTTTCACTGTTCCTACATGTGCAACTTCTATAATTACCTCGAACCTTGTGCATTAAATGCTGAGTTTGAGCATTTCATACCCAGATTTAATAAAACTTCCTTTCTTTGCAGATCTCACTCAAAGAGGGGATAGGGGGTGAAAAGAGGCCCATAGACAGGGTGAAGACAGGATGACTTTACAGATTTCTCTCATCCCTTAAAATCGATCAAATGAATGGGAAGAGCTAAACTAGCTTCTCAAGTCATGGGAATAGAACAAAAAAGTCCTCAGACTTGTGATCAAGGCATGATGAAATTAAGTCAAGCATTTGTTCAATGGGTTGGGATCCAGCAAACTATATTAGAGGTGGAATGTTAACAAAAATAACCATTAGCATCAATATTTTTGTTTTAGCAAAATCTCAATCAAATCTGAAATTAAAAAAGAATAGTGCAAAAAGAAATTGAAAGGAAAATCAGTTTTCTAAAGGATTTCTCCAAAAACATAGGGTTTTGATTTGTAAATGGGCTATTCCAACCAGCAACCCAAATTCATTGTTGCCTTGAGCAACGGCTAGATGTGTGTCGATGCCATATTCAACCCGCCCTTTGTGTCCTTCCCTATGAATAGCCATCATTTGCCAACCAAAAATCTTCCTCCATTCTCCCCATCACATGGTGCTTCTCCCATCATGCTCCAGCTGTTGCCTACTTTTTGCCTTCACTTTTCATCCTACATAGTCACTCTCTTGCTTTGCTTTTAAGTCGTGTATCATTGTTTCTTTCTTTTCCTACAAGCCAATACCACATTGATTGACATTAATTTGTAATGTTGGAAAGGATGTTATGTAATCTTGAAAAGTTTCACGTTGTGTATGTTACAAATTGTTGGAGATATGGGAGATCATCATGCAAAGTTTATTGGATGTTTAAGGGAGAGTTTATTTCTTGAGTGGCACATACTGTTGTTATAACGCCAAATTTTGTAGGGTTGAGTTGTGTGTTGCAAGTTGAAACACAATTGAGGAAGATGCAATGTTTAAAGGTAAATGTTCTTGTGGAAGACTTTGCACATTTATTCCTACATGCTTCCCTTGCTTATATTTGGGATCAATCACAATAATAAGAGTCATAACAATTGTCACCAATGCTTGATTTTTCATGTTTTATTGTTTACAATTATGTTAATATTACAAGTTTTTAGAATACTTTTACATCATGCCTTTTATAATATCATAATACCTTATATCATTTCAGCATAAATTAAAATATTTTTTGTTCTACCAAACTTTTGAACAATTATTCATTATTTGTGCTGAAATTTTAGTAAATTTAAAAGTTCAACTATCAGGATTTGAACTACAAACCTTCGACGATAATGACACATTAGATTGCTCCATAACATTTACAAAATATTGTTTATTATTATTTTATAATCGTTACCTACTAAAAATTTAAGAATTAAAAAACAGGCAGCGAAATTAATATTTCAAATTTAAATAATTATTTGGCATTTTGTTGTCAAAATGGTAAAAATACTATGGTATATTATGATTCAACATGTGAAATAATTGGATTGAATCTAATATATATGCAATATTCAAAAGCACTACATACTTTTGATTTGAATTTTTTGACATCCATATGAATGAAAAAGGAACAACTCGCCATGATTGCCATGGTTTTAAATGGTAAAACATAAATATTTCTCCAATTTTAATTATTTTTCTTCATCATCCAATGCCCCTTTTTGTTCATTTGATTGTGATTGCACCCATTACAAGTATTTTATAAGTACATCTTAGTTCAATCTTCAAATTGTGTATTATATTAATCAATTCCACCTTCTTTTGGTCAACCATCCGTAGGCACCATGAAAAGAATTAATTGAAATTTCTTCAATCCTAGCTTCCTTTTCAACATATTTGTGGTGATATTCACATTGAACCTTTCATCTAATAATACATCTTAAAGTTCATGTTTTCCCACACACATTTGAATTCCTAACATAACTTCATCAAATTTTCATTTTTGGTGGTACATGTTCAATAAGCATTGGTGAAAGGATTGCTTCCTTTGTTTTAATAAACCTAAATAACATGAATTTTCTTAACTAAAGACAAAAATCTAACAACTATTTTAGTTTGACTTCCAATTTTGCTTCCCCATTTCTTATATGTTCATACATGCTTTTATATTTCTCACTAATGTTTCGATTGTTTCGGTAGTCTCTTGTCTAGTTGTTTGGTTGGACTAGCTTCCATAGGCCTATTTGATTAAAAATTTTTCTTGCTTCTAACTGTTGTTTAACAAATTGATTTTTTTGCAAGTTTTCATTAGGTTGTATATTTTCTAATTCATCCATTATTTCTTAATGAATTCATTTTCCTTCCTCCTTCACTTGTCATCCCTTCATAGGATTAACATCTTTTGGTTGTTTTTCCAACTCATGCATTTTTTCCTTATAATTATTTGTAGTCACATAAACTTCAATAATAGGTTGTTTTCATTCAACCATAGCCACATTTACTCCCACCTTAAGTTTCAAATTCTTGGTTTTGTTTTCCAAGATTTTTTTCCATACTTGACAATCTTAATGAAAATTTCCTTCTTTTTTACAATAAAAGCATCTTAGTTCACTACCTTGCCAAAATCTTTGATCTTCAATATAATTATTTTGGTTGTACCTATTTTGGTTATAAATATCATGCTAATAATTATGATGATTATAATCATCATGGTTATAATTATTTTGATTATATTAACCTCCTTAATCTAGTCAATCATTTTGATTATTTTGCCATTCTTGCCCTAATAATCTTTGACCAAATTGTTGGTTTTTGACCCTTCTTTTGTCATTTAGCCCTAATTAACTATCATGTTTCTTTTTAAAAACCACCCATGTTTCTACTTGTGCCATATTTGTTGCAACTTCCTTACAAGGAAATTTTCTAAATTTGACAACTTCCATAAGCATTGTTCCATACTATGTTCATCACTTGTGCATACATTGACAAAGATTCATTGTTTAACTCATCCTTATTCTTGGCTTAAACCTTTTTCTTGGGATGTAATTTTTTTTCCCAAATTGACAACTTCAGTTATAGTTTATTTAGGCATTTGTTAAGGCCACCTAGTAAATAACTTGGTTTGGAAGTAAGTCAAACAAAAATTTAATAAATACTTGTTTGGTGGGTGATTTTTAAAATCACCAAGTATTATTGCTAGAAAATCAAATAGATTTCCAAGGTAGTGCAATTTTTTGTAGGGAACACATCCTACCAAATTTGAAGTAGGAGTAGACACCTGCAACCACCTTGGATGTCAAAAATTTAAACACAAAACTTAAGTGGTAGAAAAAAGTAACAACAAAAAAACACACACATTGAATAAACACACTTGGAGTCATAAAACCTAGTGAAGAAATACAATTCTAGCAAAAACCACTTGTTACTTCAAAAAGAAAATCAAAAGTTCAAAACTTTTGAACTTCTTCCACGTTTAAACTTGAAAAAACTTTGTACAATGTTCCCCTTAAAGAAACTCCTTTAGAAACTAAATTCCTCCCAGATATATACATTCCAAACCTTATTAAAAAATCCTAACTATTAGTCCAATTGATCATTTTTAGATTTTTGGTTCTAAAAATAAACATTTCTAAATTTGGTTTCGGTTACATTAACCTAGCTAAGATTCTTCCGAATTTGGTTATAAACAATCAATTTCAATTACAAAAATGTTTATCACTTCAATAACATTCCCAAAATTACCAACTTTAACTTAGTGTGTAACCCTTTATGAAATGTTTCACATAAAGAGATATTATCTAGTTGATTTGGCATTATAACACATAGTTACATACTCATATTTTTAAAAAATTATACCTTTAGAATAACAATCACTTGTCTTTCATTTTACATGACATTGAATCTTGCTATAAATGTTCGTTGGACCTTTGCCCATTTTGTGGTCAAAATTTGCCATTTCATACCTATCAAATTAATCTATTGCTTGTTTTTTCAATGAACTCAAAAAATACTATAATTTGTGAGGATCAGTATTTTTTCCATTAATTACAAAAAGTTTTGGTAATTGGCAAAGATGTGAAGTTAGATCATCACCATGAAGATACAACATTTGGCAAAACTTGAATTTTCAAAACATTTTCAATTGGTGTCACCATCGCTAAAGGTATTATTACAATTGCATGTTGAACCATATTTGGTGGTTGTTGAACTACATTTGTATATTGTGGCAACATGTTGATAATTAGTCAAAGATTAGGCTCCCTTTTTTTTCCATTCACATGAATTTAAGTGGAATGAACTTGATCAAATGCACTAGAATATACACATATAGTATGTATCACCATTTTTGTGTCAAATATTCAAATTTGTGCTAGATTAGTTGCAAATAATTGTTTTAGGCTACCTACTATTCATTTTCGGTCAAATTGTATATTCCAAAAACATTCCCATTTAAAATCATCTTCTTCTTCCAACATTATTGGTTCCTAGCCACTTGAAGATGGTCTTGTTTCTTCATGATCATCACATGGTATAGAATTTAGCAATCTTTCTTTTCCCGCTTTCAAAAAACTTGCATTGTCAATATTATTCTTTCTTTAGTAATTGTTCCAACTAGCCATATTTTATTTTTTGTTCCACTAATCTTAATCATCTAAGCCATTTATGATAATATTTTGGATTTTTGACCAAAAAAAAACATTTATATTATCATTCCTTCGATCTCTTTAAACATTCCATTTTTCATAAACCCTATTTGTATTTGACATAAGTTTTAGTAGAATTTTTTTGGTTATCTTGATTAACCTTCATGTTCAATTGACAACTTCCTAATTTATTCATATGGATTCAATAAGGTTAATGATAGCAGCCCTTCTTGCAATGGACCAATTGAAGGATGATATTCTTTATTACCTCTTATTATTATTATATTTGTTTCATAGTGGTTCTAGGTGCCCATAACAAATCACATGGAATCCATTTTTCAATCAAGGCATGAATATTTGGTTTAGGGTGTAGTCATACTAACATGTACCATTAGTAGTTGTAATCACTACTTAATTTTTTGAATTTGGATTTTTTTTAAAAATTATAAATAAAATTATTTTTCATAAAATGTTATTTTGAATACATTATGTATATGTCATAAAAAATTGGAATCAATATAATGAGTAAAACATATGTAATTTACACTTTTAAATACTTGTAACAATTATTTAAAAGCAATTTTGATGCTAAAAGCACACTTTGAAAAACTTTTTATGACATATTTCGGGATTTTTTAAATATAAAATTTAACATAATAATATTAAGAAATTTGAAAATATTTTTCATGTTTTTTTGAAAGATGTATTATAAAATTTTTAAGAATATTCTTTAAAAAAACAACGAAAAAACAATGGTCTAAGGGGGCATGTGTGGCTCTCTATAGTGTGGTTGGACCCTTTACAAAAAATTTGTTTGTTAGTAAGAATTATTTTATGGTGTGTAGCAAGCATTTTTCTAATGGGTAACAAAATAAGTATACACATTATCAATGGTAACCACCATCTACATTTGGTAAATTTGGTTGTATTAATCATCAGAATTCTATGTAGTATACACCACATTTGGGTGCCCCCATGCAATTTTTTAATAAATTAACTCTAATATGTTTATAGGCAATTACTTACATTTTTCAACAAATTTTTTCTAGTTTTCCTTTTCAATGTATGCAAATATTCAACAAGTGTCTATCCATACTAATTATTTTGTTTTACTATTCTTTTAGATTTTTCAATAACTATGGTGGGGTTATGGTTTCTTTCAACCGCTCACTCTCCCTTCATACCATTCTTGATATACCTTATCATAATAGTCGAGAAACAAAATGGATTTGGTTCCTTCTTATTCATAGTATGTAAAAACATTTGAATTAGTAATGACAGCTTTAGACCTTTAGCACAAACATTTTGTTGATCTTCCCACCATTATTTTTTAATCTATATACTCCTAATCAATTGATAAATGCACATGGATATATGATATAAAGTTATATATTGTCATTATAAGCACATTTTACTTGAAGGTGATCTTTGGGCATCAATATTTTAAGAAGTTCATTAATATCAAATTTCTCATGTTCAACTTGCTCATTCATACACATAAAATGGTAAGTTGGTAATATTCAGTCAATTGTAGTGAGATTTAACAAGCATATAAGTATTGAAAGGCATTTCCTACCATTTGTTAGTTGGTATACATCAATAGTTAAAATGCGATTTTTTAAATTCCACATTGTTGTGTTACCATGAAGTTTCTTTAAAATCATATTTTGAATATTTGATGGAAATGTTTTAAATTGGTCAAAAAAACAATTCCAATCATCATTTTTAGGTTGATTTTTTAATGTTTATATTTAAATCCTTTCAATGTTCAACCATACTCAGAATATTTTTTCAGTAACCATTACAAGGAATTTGCATATTAATGATTGGTTTTTCAATTTTAAAATAATTACTTTTTAGTTGTAAATGCCACATGTGATTACTATAATGTGTGATCACCTTGGACAAGTAGCATAAAGTTTTTGTTGCAAAAAAATGACATGGCACCCAATCAAAAAAACAATTGCATAGAGGTGTGAGTAACATCAACTTTTGTCCAATCATTGTGACATGGTCATTTACGACTTTAAAACTAAAATATATAGTTCCATATGTTTACATGGCATGGTCATTTGTGACTAGTTTTACAACTAAAATGTGACGATGTTTCAATTGTTTCGACCATGAAAATGTTGACACCTAATATGCTCCAAATTGAAAAAAGGCACTATATGACCTACCTCTTTTAAGGTATTTTAAATTATTACTAGTTATTTTACCTTTGGCTATTCTTGGCTACTATAGACTTTTCTACCCTAAATTATTCTAAACTATTATACTTTAAGCTATTTTTTGTTATTTTACCCCTATGTTATTTTAAGTTATTCTATTTTAGTCTATTTTTGGCTATTGTACATTAGGTTATTCTAAGTTGTTTTTTGTTATTTTACTCTTAAGTTATTGTAGGTTATTTTAGGCTATTTATTATAGGTTATTATTAACTATTTTAGGCCATTTTACCCTAGTTTATTGTTGGTTATTATACTTTAGGTTATTATTGGTCATTCTACCTTAAGCTATTTAAAACTATTTAACCATAACAAAATTGTCTAGTCATATAATCACATTTTTGTAATAATGTGCTTAAAGTACTTAAGGTATTTAAAGGCATGTACCTATGAGTTGCCCAAACTACTTACATTATTACAATTCATGGTTTTTTAAGTTGTCAAAGTTGACTACCATCCACTTTGATTAATAAACATTCCCATTTTGACTAAAATCATGTGGCCTAAATGACATGTGTGTTTTTTAATTATTGATTTCACTTAAATGACCTTTTTGATTATCTATCAAATTGAACATCTAGTTAAGTTGAACCAAAACTTTATGACCTTGGTCCAAATGGCCAATGGATTTTAATCAAGTGGGACATCTAGTCAAATTGGACAAAGGAAAATGACATATTTGATGTTAGTAGGTAAATTAAATTCTAGGTTTAGTTAAAATCTAGATGGTATCTCCATAACTCGTAATTATTAATGGTAGGCGAAAACATTTACCACTTTTTAATTACCTAGGTAGCAAAACTATTAAACTTAAATAGTTTTAAAAGTAGTGGTGGCAATTAATTTGCCACGACATTTTTATTAATTTGGTGAATAATACTTGGAGTGAGTTGGATCACATTTTTAACTAGGTTCTAAACAGTGGTAGGTGGAAAGTTAAACAACTAGTTTTAATTAGTTAATTGGCCAACTAGCTACCATTAGGAAATGATTTATTTGGGGAGTTCAACTAATTTGTAGAAGAAAGAAGGTAAGGTGGGAAGGTTGGGATATTTGGAAGAAGGGAAATCCTTTTTAGATTATCATCTTTTCATCTTAGTTTCCCCAGTTGTGTGCATGGTGTTCTTAGTGGAGTTTCTAGATATAATTTTAAAGAAGCTAAAGGAAATTTTGTGTGTGGAAAGAACTATGTTGTACTTGGAAATTAGAAATAACAATATGTGGGTTAATGTAAAAGTTAAATAGGTTCTTTTGCTCTTTGGAAACATAAAAGTGCAAATAGGTTGTTTTGTTCTCTAAAGACATTGCTACATGATGGTAAACAACATTTTGATGAGTTGGAAATGTTGTTGTAAGTAAGCAAAAGGGTAGGTAGTAGTTTGTAGGTGGTAGGTGATAGTCCATAGACAGTAATGAAAACATTAGTCATTGTAGCAAAGCTGGTACCACCCCTTTTCATGCTATTTTTAAATCATTTTTGCTACCTTTGTTGGACTACAACAAGGTATGTAATAAGCAATAGGTGACCTATAGGGTTGTAGTAGTAATTATAGGCCTTAAAACACCTTTCATGTGTTTTTATTTTCATTTTTGAGGTTTGATACAAATGGTTGTATACCTTTTTAAAAATTCTCGAGATATAATTATTGTTTTGGATTTTTTATTTATTGTGTTGAGACTTTTAATCCCTTGTCATTTATCCTTGTTGTTTATTTTTTTTCATATTATGTTTTCCTAACAAGTGAATTCTTCTTTTGGTTCTTGGTATTTGTCAGGTTTTAAAGGTGGTATAAACATTCAATCAAAATGACCAATGGTTTTATAATCAAATTGGATATCCTATGTTAGTTAATAAGCCAAATTCCTTAATTATTACCTAAGTTAGGTAGGTAAATCTACCTACCTACCCACCCACCTAAGCCTACCTACATACTTAACCACTACTAAAGTTAGCTAGGTAGCCAAGGCCTATCTACCTACCTTCATAATAACTTAGCAAAAGTACACATACCTTTCAAAAGTTTCTTAATACACCTATGTATACCACTAGGGGCTATTTTGACATAAGCTAGGTAAGTAATTTAGGTCTACCTACCTATTTACTTAGTTATTATTTAGGCTAAGTAGGTAGCCTACACATACCTACCTATTTAGGCCCACCTACCTACCTATCTAAGTCTACCTAGGTCTAATTACATATTTAATTACCACCTATTTCCTACGTACCTATGTACTTCCATTTTACTTCTTCTACCTACCTATTGTCTTGCAACTTACCTTCCAACCTACTTACTAATTATTTAATTTGATTATTTATCTACATAAATAGTGATGTGAAATAAATATGTGAAATTAAAAACTTGAAAAAAATTATCACCTTTTGAAGGTGTAGTCCATTGGTAAGGGCTTGGTTTCTCATTGTGAAGGTGAGGTGTTCAATTTTTTATACTTGTAACCTATGTGCATGCTTAATGGACTCGGGTAAATAGGTTAGATTAAGGTGATTTGGTAGGCTAAGTTAGGTAAGTTAAGTTAGTTAGGTTAGGCTAGGCTTATCACCTACCTACTACTTGTAGCTACCTTTTTACAACTTATCTAAACCTATTTACTATCAACCTACTTAATTTAGATAATGATAATAATCCTTTTAAAAATGGTTTAAACTTAAGTAGAATTTTGACATATCAAATGGTCCATGATCTATTAGTTGAAATGACCATCATCAAATAGTCTCCTACTTTGCTGATAAAAAAAACCATGCTAATTACAATAGTGAGTCAAAATTGATTTGTCTAAATCAAAAAGTGATGGTTTTTTTTTATGTTTATCATTTTGAATATTTTTTATTAAAAAGTCCAATAAAAAAGATGTTTTTATAATAGTGTTAGGGTACCTAGAAGTTGCCTATGAAACTACTTAACATGACATGTTGCATACATTTACTAGTTGTTAACATATGTATATTTGCAACTATGATATATAGTTGTAGCATAGAACACCACATGTTATCTAGTCACTTATGAACTACATTACTAGTTGTAAAAACAACAAAATTTTCATCTAATGTTGGACACCAATAGTTGTGGATGATATGAATATACTTTTCATCTTCATTTTCATCTAAACCAACAATAGTCGCAAGTCATAATTGCAAATGAAATTTAAAACCATTTTGTAATTGAATATGAAACTATAAGTTGTCTTTTATGATAATGTCATATAGGATAGTAATATCGATAATTGCACAAATGGTTGATTTGGACATAAGTTACAAACACATGGGTTGGTATGGACAAGATTCCTTGCAATGACTTCATTAGTTTCATTAAGTGAAATAATTCATTGGTTCCAAAAAAAAAAACAATACATGTTTGTAACAACTATTTAATCCTATGCATTTTGATACTCCTTTTGCTTAAAACATTTTTGCGATAGATTATTCCCAATGAAAAAATAATTTTTGAGAATTGCATACAAGTTTTGTGCCCATATTTATAAGATCTTTTATTATATTTTTTCCTAATTCTTAGCATGAATGGCCCAAAAATAACTTTATCATTTTGTTTGTCTATCCCATTTGTTAATTTTAACCACATAATAGAAATTCAAACTTGACACATTCACCATACTTTTCCCGTGAACTTTGATCACTATTGTGTTCTTGCCCCTTTCCTATTATTCCAAAGACCATGTGTTGAAATAACCAAGGCATCCCTCTTACTTTGGAGATGATTTCATTAAAACATTATTACTATAAATTACAACTACTCATGTAACTTAAAGAACAACATTCTAGAACCTTTAAAGTTGAACCTTTCTTCAAGAGCTAAAACATGATATACTCCTATCGTCACTTTTCTAACAACTTATTCATCTTGAATAATTTCAATACCACATTTTTTACCTTCACAAAAGCTAAGGTTACCACCTTTTTTTTTCTCAACTTCACATAGACACACATATATCATCACATGCACACAAGTATGAGGAAAACTATTTGTTACAATAATTGCCAAAATTATAGAAGAATCAAAAGGCCCTTATTTTTAAAAATTTTCCTTAAAATACTATTTGTATATATTGATTACAATTTTTATTAGCTATTCATTTCTACTAATAATTATTATATTTGACTATTCATAATATTCGATCATTTAAATTCGATTAACCACTAGATTTATAAGAAAATAATTCAATTATCTATTAGTTTTGGCTATAATATTGTTTAGTTGTCTTTTTAATTATTTTTTTTATTGAATTTGGTTAGGCTTTTTTCCTAACAATAGGTTTTCCTTGCCATTGATGTAGGTTTCATGTAATACCATTTGTCATCTTATATGTATAATTTGGCTTAGTGTTGGTTGTATTTAATTTATTTTCATTTTTTTAATGTCAGTGGTTTCAAAGTCTTAAGGTCACATTCAATGAGATCTAGATCTAGCATAATGCCATGAAGGGTTTTCATAAATACATGAGCAATTTTAAAAGGTTTTTCAAATTTAGTTGTGCTTCCCAAATTTCAACAACCTAAATCGTGCAATGGATGACTTGTCTTAACAAATTTTCCATGAATACATTTTATACATTGTTCATATTTGCAATATTGATTGACCCATTTGTTATTGTAAGGTGTGCAACCTTATACATCACAAACTAATTCCTATTTTGTGTGAAACTTATTTTTTCATTGGTTCATATTGTTTAGACATAGATGTCAAACACCTGTATATATGAAACATGTATAAGTAAGATACAAATTTTTATTATGAATGAAAATCCTCCATCTTACTTATACTTATTTCATACTTGTTTTAAACACATGACATTCATGTTTAAATAATATAAACTTATGAAAAATCAAAATTTGCATAACTATTATTATAAAATTGTGATTCAAAAAATTTGTATGTATTCAACCATTCAGAGGTTTCAATATCTTGTATGTTGTTCATGGCTCATTGTAGCTGGATGTTATGCCATGCTTTCAAATAAACATTTCAACAATTACTAAAATTCAAAGGAACACTTTTGTAGGCACCAAATAATACAACTTTGGCAAGGTTGTAAAAAATAACGAATTATTATCTTTAACTAGTTTTTCTTAACAAGAAAATACCCATTCTTGGAAAGAACCGTTTGTTCTTTTTTTGGGTGAAAAAACCAAATTTGATGTAGTTCTTTGAAAGGACAATTGTCTTCCGGACATTCAAAACTTACTACTAGGTCATTAATTTTTTTTAATAATCACCCAACATTGGTTTAAATTGGACAATATGTAACAAACTCAAGCTCTATTATATTCTCTAAATAATTTATGAAATGAAAATAAAGTTGAATGAAAAGTTTCCAATGTAGCAACAAAATAACAAATGGATGAAAACCTTAATTTTCATTATGCAAAAATGTTTTTTGTGGTAGAATTTTGTTGTTATTTTGCAAGCAAAAAGCCATTGAAACATTAACATCCCCTTAGCACTCATCTAGCACCTTGTGATCATTCCATTGCCCAATGGCCAAGAGTAAAATTTTATTGTTTGCATACGTGACTCACAAGTCACAATATAACCATTCTATTACAATGTTTGATTGCCATATGGCAACCTCTACATACGATTGTTTCCATGTGTATGAATAATGAGAAGGAAATGTTTTAAATGATTCACTAATATGTAGTTTCCACAGTGGACAATTAAAAGCTGAAATGCATCAAAATGAATTCAAAAGATTAGAAACCAAAACTAAAAACTAGCAAGGATTGGAACTCTTAGTTATTTTATTGGGTGAGTTTTCATCTTATGGTGACAAAAAACTTGGGAAATTTTTCATCCTTTATTGTAAATTTAAGAAAAATTGGAAAAATTTGACAAATTTTCAAAACCACAAAATGAAAAGAAAAAAAATTATTAATTATAAGTTTTTTAAAATTAATATATTGGAAGAGAGAGCCATGCCATAATCTAACTTAGCATTACGTGGCATTCTAGTGGAACAAGTTGATTATTGTGGCGCACAAACCTTTTTTGTAACATCAAAGAAATATTACAATTTAAGGTAAAGAAAATTTGTGACAAAATTGTAAAATTTATACAATTGGGGAGGGGGGGGGAGGGTAGGTCATGAGATGTAAGTAAGTAAAATATTTGAAAATAGGTGCATTGCAATGACCATATATTTATTTTGTAGGTGGCATAAAAAAGGACTATTCAAGAAAATACCCTAAACCCACCACAACATAAATCACAAATTATTGGAGGTCCATTACACACATGTAGCACATTGCAAAAGTGGAATTAAGATAAACAAGATAATTTAATTTGATTTGATTTGATTTGATTTGATTTACTTCATGTTAGGTGAAGTTAACAATCCCCACCACAAAAATCCCTGACTAATTCCATCTTGGGTGTGTGGCCCAAACATACATTGTAGAACAAGGCCACTTAGGTTGGTGTCCAAAACAACCAATGTGTTGCAAATGTGCACTTATGACATAAGCCACATGCAATATATGGAGTGCAACATAGTACATGAACTACAACACTAGATGATCCTTTTGTTTTGTGTTGTTTCTCTCCTTGGCTCTCTTCACCATCTTCATCATGAATACTAGTGTGGCCTGTTGAGCACATATATATATTTAAAAATATTTAATTTAATTTTTAAAAATAAAAATAAAATAAAATAAAATTTTGGGGCTAATGTTCTCTATGTGTCAAGAAAGAAAAAGTGGTGTGGATTGTACAAAAGCTCTTTTTTGGGAAAAAGCAAAAGCAAAAGTTGCCATATTTAGACAATGGCCAGAACCAGGCAGGATTCTTTTTAAAAAATCTACTTTACTGTCTGACCTCTGGCTAAATTTGGCTCATTCCTCTTGTGGATGATGATCATCTGTCCACACCTACTTGCCAAAATTGGGGGGAAAAAAAAAATTAAATTAAAAAAAAAAACCCATATTTGTAACATATTTTAAACAAGGTATATTACATGTTTTGGATCAATTTATTGAATTTTTAATGGAAAAATTACTCAAAATTCAATAACTACCGCACCATAGGTCTAAAGATTCTGTTGGGTTCCAGTTCCCTAGCTAACCATGGTGGTTAGCTCAGTGCTTTTTTTTTTAGTACCTACCTACTAAATATTAGTAGGTAGGTACTAAAATCAGCCCTTACATATGTATAAACCATCTACTTACCTAGTAGTTACCTATTTTTTCCTACCTATCTACCTATCTATGAGACCTATTTCTTACAGAGTTGGTTACCAAGGTGAAACCAAATATTAACTCCTCAGTTGAGGTTCATCCATCCACAACTGAGTAATAACAGGCATCCAGTGGATGGTGCGCTGGTGGTGCTGGTTCATTGTGGCCTATGATGAGGCGGTAGAGGGTGGGGGGGGTGGTAAACCTTTTGTGTAGGGTGCATGCCCAAGGTGGGTCATTCCTAAAAATAAGGGGCATAGGAAGAGGTGGTAGCCAAGTTTGGCTTTTGCATTTTGGGAATGTCCCACCCGTGGCCTTACCCACCTTAAAGGATGAAGGAAACGTTAGGTATCATAAGCCTAAACATATGAAGATTAGGAGGCAATAGGATTGGGGGTATCTTATGCCTACTTAGTAGGAGCAAGAGAGACCTTAGACCTATAATTAGGTGGTAAATCAAATCCCTCCCCCTCCTAATTTACAAGCTTTTCTTTCTTTTTTTTTCTTTTGTTTTCCCCCCTCATTTTTGTCAAGTAGGTGGACAATTTATCATCCATAAGAGGAATGAGCCAAATTTGGCTTGAGGTCCCACAAGTAGATTGTTTTTACAATCCTGCCCAGTTCTGGAGACCAATAGGAACTCACTATTTAAGTATACAACATACGTGTGACTTTTTATACCCAAAATATGACCAATTTTTCATTTTTCTTTATGGGAAAAAAAAAAACCTTTGTACAATTGGCATCACAATGTGAAAATTCACCCAAAAAAAAAGAAAAGGCATTGCTCCTAAAGAGAAGGTTTAAGATTAGGTATTCTTCTTTTCTCAGAAGAATATGCATTCAAAGTGCCTTATTGCAAATACATAAAACAACTCCCTTTTTTTATTTCTATGTGTATTTTGAGAAATCTCCCCCACCAGAAGAACCCTAGGGCATTATACCAAGGGAACTCCCCAATTTTATATGTTCCCACGTTCCCATGCAGATATTTCTTTTCTATGAAACAGGAAAAAAGTGAGGAAATCAAAAGAGAGTTGTTTATGTTAAGGGGAGGTTCCCATACTCGTGCATTCTCCTGAGGTTTGGGAACACCACCCTCGGTCTCACACCCTCGGGTGCCCCTCCCTCAAGAGAACACACTCATACAGAAACCTCCCCTACAACATTAAGGAATTTGGGGAGCTTCTTGTACTTGTGCATTCTCCTGAGGTTTGGGGACGCCCTCGGGCTGACACCCTTAGGAGAACGAACTCATACAGGAACCTCCCTTACAACATTAGGGAATTTCTGTGAATGCTTTTAGGAGCGTGTTTAATCCGATACTTGGTCAGTCTTGCCTTCATCATTGTAGTGAAAGCATGTGTATGGAAGAAAGAAATCTAAATTATGTCTTACATGGTCCAGATGAATGATCCACCAAAAATGCAAGATTGCTCCCAAAAGGGAAGATCCCACCAAAAATGGAAGAAACCTTGCTCGGTTGAGAAACAAAAATTTGCTAATATAGAATTCCTTTGTAGAATGTGCCCTCCCTTATTTTAACACTAGAGATTTCTTGGCATGTCTTTACTGGTGTTTTATATCTATTAAAACTTTGGTTGCATCCAATAGGTAATAAATATACCAATTTCAAACTCATTTGTTTGGACAAAGAACAAACAACTTAACAACTTGTTCTTCAGCTATTTGTGCTCAAAATTTGTCCTGGCCCCTCCTCGATATGGGAAAATAGAGCCATATAGTTTTTTGCACATCCATCCTAGTCTTGATTTACCTATATGATTTAAAGAACACTTGGTCACCCAACATAGCAAGCATACACTAGTGCCTATAATTGCAACCTTAACTAGCTATATCTAATATATGTAAACTACTTATTACAAGCACTTGGTTGTTTGAAGGTTATCTTGACCACAACCACACACACCTTTGAGGTGGAAGCAAATGTTTTTGAAAAGGGGCAAAATTTAGTGATCCCTACACACCTAGCTGATAAGCTAGATTTGACCTTTTTATTTGAAAGGGGGTATAGGGAAAGCTAATTAGGGTTTGAATTTTTATTTTATTGAATGAATACATAACTTGGTCATTGTGAATGTCATATTAAGTTGCATGCATGAATGTCATGTTAAGTTGCATGCATGAATGTCATGTTTCAAACCCTTTTTGATCAATGGAACTTTGAATCCACCCATGTTTCAATCCCTTTTTGATCAATGTAACTTTGAATCCACACCCTTGGGGAATGACTTCATTAGCTATTCATGAGCTCAATCTAGCGTTGCAATCTCATCTCATCATTTCATGCTTAGTTTTAAATTTAGTTTCCTTCAAAAGATTTTTGAAGTGTGTACAAGTGTTTTTTTTGTTCTGGAGAAATTTCGCTACTTTTTGACAAAGAAATTGGGAAAATTATGGTAATTTTTTTTCTAATGTAAATTGAACTAATTTTGCTTTTTTTTTGGGGTTAAATTTTGCCAAATTTTCAATATGAAAAAAAAAAAAAACACTGATTTTGTAGATTGAGGTAAAGTTCTAACAAAGGTTTTGAGTTATGAGTAAAATTAGATGAAGAAATAGGCACTTCACGGGTTAAAATTATTGGAGCTAGCCTACACAAAACGGCAAGTTAGAACGTGTAATAGCTTTGATTGATTGAAGTAAATCAAGTTTTGATTTTTCACCTGTAAATCTGGGCCCCGGAAGGAAGCATGGAACTTGGCACGATGTTTGGGATGATTTTGGTGGAGTTCATTATCCTGAACGTCATCACGCACTCACTCACTCGGGGCCTCCATTATCCTGGACATCATCACTCACTCAGGGCCTCCAAACATTTTTTTAATGTTCTTTCTTTCTTTCACTCCCCGGTAGCAGCCGTGGGGGCGGCGGCGAAGGTGGGGAGGGTGAGTGTGGAAAGTGGGGTTGATTGGGCAACATTTTATTCCAAATTCCAAATGACCTTGTTGGCTGCAGATGCATACGAACTCAAAACTTTAGAATGTGCGGTCCTTAATTCCAGAATAACCAAACGGTACTTAAAACTTTAGAATGTGCAGTCCTTAATTCCAGAATAACCAAACGGTACCTTTTTTTCAACCAATTGACCATTTCACAAGAAAAAAAAGAAGGGGGGGAGGGAGGGAGGG
>Ga0209611_10002121_pt1 | contig 34759 bp, 39 predicted proteins | sample S1TSphgellanicum_3_FD_187693 | JGI IMG/M metagenome (GOLD analysis project Ga0209611, IMG submission 187693) | Host-associated microbial communities from peat moss isolated from Minnesota, USA - S1T2_Fc - Sphagnum magellanicum MG (SPAdes) (version 2) | ecosystem: Host-associated > Plants > Peat...
AATAAATCGCAGCAAAATAATTTGAAAATATTTGAGGCTGCGCCCTTTTAAGTAAGCGAGTACTACGAGCCCTCTGCCCCACGCACCAGCGGGCAGATTGTTTACAATTTTACGTCTGTTTGGGACCAGAGAGTCCATTAGACAAAAGGTCAATCATGGAGGACAGATTGTCTTCTGGTACTGGCAGCATGCCACAAATTTGACCAGGGCGACTGTGTTCGTAGGCTGCATGAGTTCGGCAAGAGTGCTCGTGTGGGTGAGGGGCAGGGTCGAACTCTAACTTTCTTGGGCAACATTTTATCTTGAGTTAATGAAATCTCGTCAAAAGTTAAAACTCCAAAATGGAGTGATTTTGCAGGTTTTTAATCAACAAAATTGAGTAAAAAAATTTATTAAAAAAGCTCCAGATTTGTGTGATTGGTTTTTAGTGTGTAACAAAACATATAGAAGGATGATTAAAGATTTGCTCTTGTATGTGGTTTATAGCCAATATATTTGGCTCAATCTTCCTAGGGATGATGGTCACTTTGCAAAAAACAAATCCTGAAAAAAAAAAGAAAAAAAAGGAGTACATTGGTTGTTAGTTTGAACTAGCCAATTATTGTTTTAAAAATCATTAAATTATCAACCTGAATATTGATAACTCCCTATTACACATTTAATTTTTTTAGTTCACTCAAAGATAACTAAGGAAAATAAAATTTCACATCACCAAATTCTGCAATTTCATTGGCCATAACAATATTTTTCCTCACACTTTTAAAACACAGAAGGCTATGCAACACCCTCTGTATATTAATTATATTAGTAACACGATAACCCTTGTCTAACCCTGGTCTGTATACACAACGGTTACCTAACTGACTGGTAACTGTGAGTTCACTTTTGGGGTACTTTATGGAACATTTTCCTATTTTAACTGTTGTTGCTTCGTACTCGCTCTCAGGGGCCAAAGTCATAACACGAGAAAGCAAAGCAAAGCGAGCAGCTTGTTTCGTGTCCTTTTGTGTGTCTGTGTTCTTGCGTTTGCGTTTTCTTGTGCATGTGTGTGCGTGTTTTGGGGGGTGAAAATGGAGGAGAATAGGTGCAAGGTTGTGGTGGTTGGAGGAGGATTGGCAGGATTAGCAGCGGCCAGAATGTTATCAGGTTACATGGGACTTGAAGATGTGGTGGTATTGGAAGCTGATTCGTCTTTAGGTGGTCGTATCAAACACATCACTGGGCTTGCTCCTTGGCCTGTAGAGGTATGAAATTCCTCAGGGCTTGATTTCTTCTCCTTTCTTTCCTTTTCTTTTCTTTTCTTTTGTTTGTTCCTTGAATTTCCCCCTCCCCCCTCCCTGCACAAATGAGTTTGTCCCCTTCCTCCTCCTCCTCCTCCTCCTCCTCCTCCCGTTTTAAGTTTTTATGTGCTGCTTTGTGGGGGATGAATTATTGCTACCTTTGAAGAAATGAGATTGGTTTTGGGCTTTGAAATATATCCAGGTGCATGCTTGCTTGCTTGTGTTTTTGAAGACTAAAAAAAAAAAGGCAAGCATGCAAGGGAAAGCATTTTGCAATCTAAAAGAGAACAAACGTAATAATTTACACGGTTAATTTTTTTTTCCTGTGTTGCTGTCTGTGTGTTTCTCTTCTCTTTTCCTCCTTTTTCACAACTGCAAATGCCTCTTGCCTGCATTGTGAAATTCTTTCTGATTTTTGTGGTTTGTAGGTAGGGCCAGAGTTTTTGCACGGTAGGAAGCACTCATCAGTGAGAAGAATTGCAGAAGAGATGGGCTGTCAGATTCGCGAGCTTTCCTATCATATCCTCCTCTGCATTCTTCATTCCCTGATCACAATCTCAAAATTTGGTGGAGGGATCAACATTTTCAACTCAAACTTTTTATCCTAACCAAAGCCATAGTCTCAAAATACTATTGTGGCCTCACGGAAGCAGATAGATTGCTGTGAAAGTACAAACTGGAGATCATGTTTTTGATTCTGTTGTCAGGAATGGTTTGATGCCTTGACCAGGATTGCACCAGATCGCTACTACTTAGGCCATGAGGGAAGGATGGTGAGCAGCAGTGAGGCCAATGAGCACACAGACATTCTGCATGTCCATCAAATTTTTGAGAGACTTGCAGAGGAGGATCCTGAAGTGCCAGACATGTCAATGGCTGAGTATCTTCATTGCAAAGGGGTAAATCGTGTTGTTACACAGCTTGCTCAATGTAAGGTCTCAAACCCTCATGCATTCTGTCTTTAAGAGATGGTGGATTTTGTCATGCATTGTGTGTTGGAGGTGGTTTGTTGTCTCCTTTGCTGACTGAAGGAGAATGTTGAATCTGGTAGAACAGCTTTTTATGCAAATGATTTTGGATGCTCATTGGAGCAGCTGGGCTTGCGAGAGTGCATTGAAGAGGCACAACAGTGGATCTATGGGGACACCTATCTTATCCTTGACCGCCCCCTCTCATCTATAATTGAGTATCTTTCACAAGGCTTACAGGTGCTCAACATACTCCTCTTTGAACATATTGTTTTTCGAAACATCCACGGAGACAAGATAAAGGCTTTTGAGCATGTTCCAGAAAACTTATATGGAACATAAGATGGTTCATTGGTCTGGAACTTTTGCATTTATGCAGGTGCACTTAAACTGGCCTGTGGTGAGGGTAGAGTACACAGAAGACAAAGGTGTAAGGTTATGGAGCCAAGATGGTTCCACCATATGTGCAGACTACCTTATCTTGACGGTGCCCGTGGTAAACCTTAACCTTCAAACCATCCCACTCTTGTCTATGTGATTTGATAAGAATTGCATGAAGATGGTTTCAGTTGTTTCTGACCTGGACTTGTTTTTGGTGTATTGGCATGCAGAAAATTTTGCAAGAATGTATTGTTGAGTTTGATCCCCCCCTCCCTCCATCAAAGCTTAAATCTATACAGTCTATTGGCATGCGTAATGCTCTCAAGGTTCTTTGTTTGCACTTCATTCCTCTGGGATGTGGATCTTGTAGTGTACATGGCGTTGGAGTTTTTGCTTGGATATCTATTTGGCACCATCAAAACAACATGGATTTTTTTTCTGATTTCTGAAGTTCCATGTACACAGATAGCCATTCTAATTGAAAGCCTTTCTTTTAGATGTTTCATGGGGCTTTAGTATTGACCTACACTCTGTTGAATGGGTGCACCATGTTGATGTGAGATCACCAAGTTCCAAGATGTTTTGATATGCTGTAATGTGTCCAATGTTGGGGAGTCCACCACTCAACTGGCTAGTGTGTTTTGGAGATAATGCAAGGTGAGTTATTTTGCCTCTGAAGTTTTTTGGATTTTGGGGTATGGCAGGTTATAATGGCATTTTCTGAGTCCTTTTGGCCTGAGGATTTGTTTGATGTGATTTGCACCGACTGTTTCTTGCCAGAAATATGGGTGACCCAGTATCCTGATGTAGCAAATGAAGCAGGCAAAAGAGCAGCTTTGGGCCAGTTTGTGGTGGTTGGATTCATGGCAGGGGAGCTAGCAGTGGCAGCCTCTCAGCTCTCAGATGGGGACATTCTGCTACAAGCCTTGTCTCAATTGGATTCAATGTTTGGAACTATAAATGGTAGCACAACTCTGAATGCAGAACCATGCTCCAAACCAAGTTGTACATTTCAGGATACAACAGATACCATGAACTCAGATTCCCAGGTTTTGGAACCTGATGGAGAGATGATGGATCCTTTTCCTGGTGTGGCTGAAATGCCACGTAAACTCATCACCAGGAGTGAACTTCATCACTGGGAAACGGCTTCTTGGGATTGGAAATTGAAACCTGCATCAACTTCATTTCAAGGGGGCTATGTAATGAATTGGGAACTTCAAGAATATGTGAGAGGTGGATACACACACCCTTCCCTTCATGCACATGGTGCCAGGAGCACTCTAGCAGAGCCTCTTTCAGGAAGAGTTTTTTTTGCAGGTGAGGCAACACATCCAGGGGTCAATCCCTGTCTGCAAGCAGCTTTTGATACTGGTCAGCGTGCAGCCAGTGAGATTATTGCCCTGGCAAACCTCAGTAGGTTGTAAGGTCCATAGCTGTCTAACTTACATTGGTCAATCTCACATGCTTGTAGGACATTTGTTTTAGTCATGATTTACATTCTCAGATTCATGTTGTGAGAAGTTTCAGCTATGATTTATAATTGCAGATTTTTCTTACACAAAGCTGCAAAAATTTTGTTAGTCATTTACAGTCTCAGATTCTTAAAGTGAGAAGCTTAAGATGCAAAAAACAGAAAGAAATTTTCAAAATGTCATTTACCTTTGCTTTGGACTCTTATCCTGTCCTTCTGTGGGCGTGTAATTGGCTGTCCAGTGTCTAAATCATCATAGAAAGAGGCACCATGTTTTTTTTTCTTTCCCAAGTGGGGGACACAAACTCCAGTACTTGTAGCAGATGGTTCATTCTACTCCAATTCAACTTCTCTTCTTATCAATGGCACTTAATTCTGGCTGAAACTGCACTTGAGATTGGTCTCTTACAGAGGAAGTCACTCGTATTTCTAGGTATGTTTGCTGTCCTATTGTACTCTTCTTAAATCTCCCACTGAAATTTTCCACAACAAACTTGTTTGAACTATAATAGCTTGCTGCAAGACTGCCAATTTGCACAACTCTAGTACATGTTCTCAATTCTTAAATGGTACCTGACAGTGGGAAGCATACACAGATAGTGGAAGAGGGGGTCTTTACGAGATACACTTTGTGCTGCTGATCCAGTAGATTCAGATTTCAACCAGAAATGAATTTTTGACATTCCTGTTTGTAGGAAAGCTTTGCAGGACATAGAGATCAGAACACTTTGCAAGACAGTCATAGAGAGAGAGAGAGAGAGAGAGAGGTATAAAGAGATCAATGAGTTCTGTTGATAGTTCCATCACAGCAACCATCAGTAGCTGATGACCTTTCCCTTCGAATGCTTCTCCTATCGAATCTGAACAACCCCATCCACAACTTGTATACCCACAACATGCTCCCGAACAATGCAAACACAATCTTGAATGTCCAACAGCAAACTAGCCATTGTGGGATTACTGCATCATTGTCAGCTCTGCCTCCTAAATAAAAGCATCCAATCTCCCACACCAAGAGTGGGCCAATTACTCCCCTGACAAAAGTGAAAACCAGTGTGAAGCAAGGAGATAAGAAGGTATAGACACACCTGGCCATGGAAGAGCCTTCACGAGCTAAGCGTGCCAATGTCCAGACATTCTGTAAGGGACTGGTGCACTCTCCAAGAGCCAACAGACACATGACTGATGCAGCTCCATGGCTGGCATAGTAGCGGCATGAAATCAGGTAGGTCACAGTAGCAAGATGGTGTGCAACAAACAGAAAATCCTCATGCGATTCCCCCACAAAAACATAAGTGAGCAAATCCATCAGAAAGTATGAAATTGAGAAGTCCATGATGTCGTTTTGATGTGGTGTATTGTGTCCATCAAATTGCCAATCTGTGTACAATACATCCATGCCTGCCAAGTAACTTGCAACCAAGCCATGCAACAGTGACATGCCACAATTTGCTGCATCCTTTCGATGTCGTCCCTTCCAATCCTTGAAGATGATCCTGTACCCGAAGCTATACACTGCAGCAAACAAGCAGAGCGACCAGAACAACACCTCATTTGCAGAGAATGGCATTGCCACCGGTTCTGACCACCTCAGACTGTAATAATTGCTCCTACAATTCCCTCTGCCTTGGTACGTCTTCCATCTGGTAGCGAGAGAGAGAGAGAGAGAGATCCACAGACAATTAGCACATGAGAAAGCACTAGCTTGAAAGAAGCTCTACAACAACAGCAAAGATCCTCCAAGTCCTCCTCTTTTTTGGTTTGCAAAATCAGGAATTGATCAGCAGAACAAGCGAATGTGCAAAGCAACAAAGCAAAGTTTGCTGAAGAAAACCAAATGAAATGAAGGAGATGGGAGGAGGAAGAATAACGAGAGGAATAAGACAAGAATTGCTTCGAGGAGCAGCTCCGATAATGCTATTATGAGAGATGTCATCCGCACGGCGGCAACTTGTAACCGTTTCCGCAACTCTGGAGCTCGTCCATGGCTGTAACCGATGCTTGCTTGCTTGCTTTGCTCGCGCGCTCACACCTCCACCCACCCACCCACCCACCACAGACAGCAACGACACCAAACAGACCGACTCACTACAACTCTCGCACTTTCTAAGCAATCAGATGGCCTAGTCCGTTTCCAAAGCTCCGAGCTTGCATGAACTCGTTTCTTGGATTTGGTGCAATCGTTGATCCAAAAATGGGAAGCAAGAGCCCGGATGGCAAGGATGATGGTCTTCTTGACAAGACCGTCCGGCGAGGTCACAGACGATCCAGTTGGGCAGTAAGCAAACCCTCCTTGTTGTTCTTCTTCCTCCTCCTTGCTGCATTCTTCATGCTTGCTGCTGCAATGTGAAGAAATTCCTCGAGATTTGCGGTTTCTCGCTTGTTGTCGTCGTCGTCGTTGATGTGATGTTTGGGGGGGGCATGTGCAATGCAATGAAATGCAGCAATCGTATCACATAGAGCCTCAAGACAAAGTGAATGAAGCAGTAAGCAAGATTCAACTCTCCATGCGGGGTGCAATTCTGGACCCCAAGAATGCAGTCGTTGGGGGACCACCTCCTCGTCAAGTAAGCCAGCTATCTCCTTCCCCAAGAATTGCAGCACACAGAGGAAGGAGGGAGGGTGAAGAAGATCCATTTCTAACTGACAAAACAAAAAGAAAAAAGCCATGTCTGTCTGCTGCAATCTGTGGTGTTCTGTTCCAACTGTTGTAGCCAGATCGGAAGGAGATGGGTTTAAGTGCTCAAGCCCTGGTGGAGCTCCAGCGAGCATTCCAGGCAGTTGAAGAGACAGATGGAGGACAGCTTGATCAGGTGAGCTTCTTTTGTGTTTTTCCTCTTTGTACTTTTTTGTCTGTTTTCTTGCTTGCTTGCTTGCACAACCAGTGCTTTGTGATGATCTGTGCATGTGCAGTGTTGTCTTGTTTCTTCTTCATCTTGCAATTGTGGCTTTGGAAGACAATAATGCAGAAAACAAATGCAGTCTGTGCAATCAATCACCCTCATTTGCTTGCAATTTGGGTGCTGCTTCCTGTGGCAGAAAGGATTCATTGCTGCTTGTATGCAAATCAAATCTCTTATGGATGCCATGAGGTTGGTGACTCCAGATTCTGACAACTCCCACATCTTGTTCAGCCTGCTGCTACCAATAAGAAGAAGAAGAAGATCTGTTTTCTTCTCTCTCTCTCTCTCTCTCGCTCTCTCTCTCTCTCTCTCTCTCTCTCTCTCTCTCTCTCTCTCTCTCTCTCTCTCTCTCTCTCTCTCTCTCTCTCTCTCGTAGTTGTTGACCTTAATCATGCTTGTCAAATAGTATCAATTATCGGAGGAGCTTGGATTCATGGAGACCTGAAAATCCCACATCTTGCTCATCCTGCTGCTACCAACAACAAGAAGATCTGCTTTATTCTTTCTTTCATAGTTGTTGATGTTTATCATACTTGTCAAATGGTGTCAATTATTGAAGGAGACTGGATTCAAAGGTTTCAGTCATGCAGCTATCTACCTGTAATGCATTGTGATGCAGTCTTCTCTTTCATTGTGAGGGGGAAAATGCTGATTGAGAGAGAGGAGGGAACAGTAACGAACTCTGGAACATCATCAGCTTCTTCTTTTTCTTTTTCTTTTGAAGTGAACTGTTTTTTATTTACAGCTCTGATGGCGCAGTCTGACACAGATGGAGCATCTCTTCATGAAGATTGACTCAAACAGCTCTGGAGCTATTGGCTTCGATGATTTCACAAGCTACATACTTCTGCAACAGGTTTGTCCTCAGTGGAGGTCACTCTTTGTATATATGAGGTACTCCTTTGTGTGTTTGGACTCTGGAGGGTGATTTTTTGCTTCCTAATTATGAAGGTGATCATTATCAAAAAATGTTGCATTGTGGTGGTGGTGGTGGTAATAAATCATAGCTAGCAAAGGAGGAAGAACCTGCAGCTGAGCATACGACCTTCATCAAAGTGACAACTTTTGGAAGCAAGAAATTTGGGAGATGTGAGTTTGAGGACTCAGAATCTGAAAGATCTGATGATGAAGAGAGATCGGCAGATGATGACATTATGTTCAGACCTGCAAACAGAGTTGAAGCAGGCCTTGATACAGTTGGGCGGCCATCAAATATCATAGAAAAGGTCAGGATGCAAGAGCTTCATGTCTGTTAATCCAAAGTCGCCCCCCACCCTCCCCCATCATGATGAAAACATGATAGACTTATCTACACCCAACACTGTCAGGAGCTGATGAAATCAGTGGGTAGTCATGACAACTTGTCACTGCATTCTTTGTGGTGAAGAAGGTGATCATCTGACACTTTGTGAGCAACTCTCATAAGGTTATGACTGCACTCATTGTCATGTTACCTTCAAATTTGTGGAGGATTTCTCTGCAATTTCATAGATATGTTTTCACAACTAAGTTGTGCTGTGAGGACTACTGAGAATTCTTGAACTTTTGGCTCCACAGATTCTGCTTCTCGAACCCCTCAATGTTTATGTGACAGCAACTCAAGAAGGAATCCTCAAACTTTGGTCTGCTGACAGTTTAAAGCCTACACGTCAGGTTGAGAATGGCGATGGGGGTATGTTCAAAACCAAGGCTCCAGGATGTCAGTGAGGCTCCTAAAGTTGGAGGAGACTTATCTGGTCTTATCTCTTTCATTGTTTTACACATTGCATTTCTGAATTTGGTGCCATGAAGCTTACAATCACCACTAAATTTAGTGAAGGGACACACACACAAGCAGACATGTAAGAACATGTAAGAGAAGTGAGGAGCAGATTATGGATGCTGTGCAATTTCAATCTTTCTTGACATGCTCCTCTCACAGACAGAATTTGGTATAATGTTGGTTTGCAGCTTGGATCACAGATATGGTAGTGATGGCACAGCAACCCCTGGCGGTTTTTGCTATGGATAGGAGGTAATGTCTGTCCATTCCTCCCTCAGGGTTCTTAGTCTATTTTTCCCTGATGCTCTCCTTGCTAACTGCTTCATTTCCATATGTGTAGTTGCATGTTGAACTCCTTTCCTACAATCTACTACCCCACCAGTTGTACCAATTGTCTTCATCCAAATTCCGACCCCTGACAAAACTGTATGTGATTTGAGACATGCCAGTGATAGCTAGCATAAGAATTTTATGGAAGGAATTTTTTTTACTCATGTTGGCTGTGGCAGTGTTACATTTTATGATACAGGGAGGCTCTCATTTGATTGCTTGGGTCGGATCACTCAGCTGGTACAGTTTCTATACACAAGCTTTCTCTCTTAAACCAGCAACTGCTAATCTGGATCAAGTGAGCATTTCATAGCTGAGCTAGTATTTGGGCACTCATGAGCAGTTCTCAAGTTCAGTGAATTTTTTGTAGTGTTTTGTACATTTGTGAGGGATCTGTTCTCAACTTACACTATGGTACAGGAGAATGCTCCCATGTGTGCCACATGGCTACGAGTGGCTGAGAATGACAAGCTCCTTTTTGGTGATGAACTGGGAATTCTTCATACCTACACCTTCAATGATGAATGGGGCGGGTAAAGGATCTCTTCTTGAATGAACTCAAAAGGCTCAGGTCATTTTCTTTGTATGCTCCATGATGCTCCCTGCAGGTTTAAATGCGGAAACATTCTTGTAAATTATATGTGAACATGCGGTTTGATAGAATGGGATGGTTGAGAAATGTTGGGTAATAATATACCAGAGATTGTTGGCAATTGTTGTTCAGGGAACATCCTCGAGAGGGCTTTGGAGTGCATGAGAAGAATTTGCCACCTGGAATGGCAGAGAACATTCCATGGGTGTTGCACTCAGACTGGATGACCACAATCAAATACCTCTCGCATTCCAACTCTCTGATCACGACATCAATGGATGGCAATCTGCTCATGCTTGATTTTGAGAAACGGCATCTGAAATGGTCTGGAAAAGAGCATGCACATGGAATCTATAGCTGTGATTACTGCAGGTCCTCTCTATCTACCACCACCTCTTGTTCCTTAGATTTCATGACATCCATAGACTTGCAAAATGCCAGTTTGAAGGTTTTTTTTTTTATTGTTGTATCTTTCCAAATCTGAATCACCATAGAGTTGGTGGCTTCAGAAAGGTTTGAGAGCTTTCTGTTTGTTCTTGGAACTGCAGGAGCTATAACTTCATTGTTACATGTGGGTTGGAGAGATACATCAACATTTGGAATCCCTTTACAGCAAAAACAATGGGGGTTCTCCATGGGCATGAAGCATCTGTGTTTGTTAGTATCTTCTTTCTTTTTTGTGAAAAAAGGACATAGCATTTTCATGTAGGAAGATGATGCTCATGCAAATCTTTCAGATGAGCAGTGAGGTGCTCAAGTGCTTAAAGAAAAATCAAAAAATCAAAAAGAAGTGAGCAATCTATAGGTGCTATTCCTTCCTAATGTGCAATTTGTCTTGCAATCTGAAAAACAGGATGTACAGGTGAATGAGATGGATAATCAGATTGTGAGCATTTCAGCTGACAGTGTGATTAAGGTGTGGGATATGCGCAGCAGCCGCTGCCTGCAAACAATTGTTGAGAAATCAATTGGTAAACCCTCTCGTTGCAACATCCTCTATGACAACAAACGTCAGGTACACACACAGCTCTTTGTACTCCATTTGCTTTATGCTTTTAAAGCTTTTGCAACATAGAAACAGAAGCTTTCCACATGTTCAAGGACAGATTCCCCATGTTCAAAGAGAACCGCAAATTTTCTTAACTTATTGATTGTTACAGTTACAAGTTTTCTGGAACTAGTTTTTGAGCCTCAGAAGAGTGCATTCTAAATCTGATAACAGAATCTGGTTAGTTCCACTGTAGCAAAGAAAAATGCAAGATTGATAATGCTGGTGATGTACACATATGGTTTATGATACACAGAGCATTCAATCCTCATGTAAAATGCAGGTTGTTTATGGAAGTAATATATGTCTTTCTGCAATTCTTTAGGTGCTGTTGGCAGGTGGCAACACCCTGGAGATGTGGCACAAGAGACGTGCAAGGGAGGCTCGCACTTCAAAGATTTGCTGTTGTCTTTATAATCCCTTGTTTCACCAGGTTTGGTTGCTCATCCAGTTCCTTTCCTACATATCAATGCTTTATTACTACCTTTGGAGATCGGGACATATGATCCCCATCAACTTATAGCCCTTGTCAAGAGCTTTTCAATGCCATGTGAATATTCTTAATCACACATGATGTGGCTCTTCAAATTGCAATATGAGCAGTTTCTTTTTTCTCTATTGTTCTTTTTCTTCCTGTTTTCTGATTGTCCCCAAAAAAATTAGCATTAATTGGCAACACCTTAGTAAGAAACTATTCAGTGGTCAAGAATCTTTTTGACAACTTTAATTTCAATGCACCATGTTTTTGGAATGCTTTTGAAAAACAAAACAGTGCTTGCAATTCATAGTGCTTATGGATGCCTTATGGGATTCAATGGAAATTTCAATCTTGCTTTTCGACTGTACATAAACTCATGAGCAATCTTGTAACTGCAAAAAAAATTCCTCAAACTTCAAAGTTCACTCACTGAAAGGTGTGGGCCTCATGCATCCTTATCCAGGTTGTGGTTGGTGAAGTTGATTCCTTGGTGATGCTTTGGAACATTGAGACTGGGGAAGATATATTTACGTTCTCTGATACACATAGGTAAGAGGATCAATAGCTCAGAGCCAGTCTGCTACAAGATTGTCAATTGGGTTTCTATATAGGGGCAAATAAACACATTTGTGATTGTTTCTGCCCTTCTATTAGTTCCTCAAACTCAGATGTTGGGTACAAATTTGAAGCTTACCCTCATACGCTTGTTGCAGCTTGAATGATGATCTATTTTTTGAATTTTTTTTATTAGCTATGTGTCTCAAGTGCTATCCAACATCATGACTGAGTCTTCCCATTGCTTCCCAGAAATGCTACTGAAACTCAGGTTGCAGATTTTTGTATATTGGTTTGCCCAACATTGTGAGTGAATTATTATATGTACTTATTATCTGTACCCACTGTCGAGAGCTGATGAAGTGAGTGGTTAGTCATGGCAGCTCCTCATGAATTCAGTAACAGGCTGAAAATGTAAGTGATTATTGTATGTAATTTGAGCTGACTTTGGTGTCTTCGATTCCAAGTATAAAAGGCAAGCACATCTTTCAGGGCAGTGGTAGTATACTGAAAAAAATTTGCTGGCCTCCATTCGCTGACAGAGCAACACAAATTTCAGCAATGGCATTCGATGCTTCATGGCGGAGGTTGCTGATTGGAGGTGAAGATGGAAGCCTACGGATGTGGAACTTCAACAATGGCCAGTGCCTAAAAGAATTCCTTGGTTTTGGACAGGTCTGCAATAATAAAGGGATGTGGGAAAAGGTCTATAGCTTGGCATATTACTGGGCAGAAAGATCTTGAGAATGTGTGGATTTTCATGAGCAACAGAAGAAGGAAGGGTTAAAACCAGTGTTGGGCAGTCATTGACTTTTAAGGGAAAAAAATCCGCTTCCAGTTCTTTTTTAAAAATTACAACAATTCTGGTTCCATGCAGAAATGGAACCTTGAATCCAGTTCCAGGTCTGGTTCTGCAAAAGAATTTGGTTCCAGTTCTAAAAATGAGACCCTGGTTCTAGTTCTAGTTTCTCTCTTTTCTTTTTTTCAACTCTAAAAATTCCAGTTCCAGTTCGAAACATAAATGGACCTGAGAACCTTGTTCCGGTTCCAGAACTGGTTCCCAAAAGGGGATCTCGTTTCAGTTTGGTTTTTACCAACTCTGGTTAAAACCTTAGAGCCGTTGATGAGAGGAGGCTGATTGTTGTATTAACCTTTTCCTTCAACTGAACTGGCTGTGGTGCCACAGAATGAGATCAGCTGCATCATATGCATGAACGTTGCAAGAGTAAATTTTGCGGCTGCTGGAGGGTGGAATAAGAAGGTACACTTCATCTCTTTTTTTGCAGACAGAAAGTGATGCATTTTATTTCCTTCTGCAGTTTACTACCATATTGCTATATGTTGCACGTTGTGATAGTCTATGTTTAGTAGATACATGGTAGCTACCCATTGTGCTGGTGAAGAAACAATTTTGGAGAAAAGGGCACTTTGCAAAAGCACTCCATTCTCTTACGACATCTAATCGGATGTTTGATTTGAGTGAAGGTGTGTTTGTGGGGAGATACAATTCACACTGAGCGAGAATACATTGACAAGAACTTCAGAGGGCATACTGAGGATGTTACTTGCATGACTTTCTGCCATCCCAGCACCTTATGCACTGGTGGTTGTGATGGCAAGGTTTACACCTCTCTGTGTTGCATGTTTGAAAATTCCAAACTTTTTCCAATGTTTCTGCTAATCACATTCCATCATGACTTCACAAGAGTGATCCAAAGATTTTTGGAATAAAAGAACATGGAAATACAAGTGTGACACCAGTGTTTTTTGTTGCAACAAAAGGGATTAGGTGTCTGATGGGTGCCAGAAACAAGGCTTTCACAAAGTCATATCATGCTGTTATCAGCTTGATATCAAATGCTTTTACCTGTGATTTCTGGCTGCAGGTGATAGTGTGGAAGATGGATGGAATGATCATACGTACAATGCGACCTCCTGAACATGATCTCAAGGACATTGAGTATAAGACAATCATAAGTCTTATTTTCTGTAGAGATTTGGTGCTCCCTCATACACCCTTGCCAGATTGTGTGTATTGCAAGAAGAGGTTTGAAAGAACAATGTACCACTGGGTCACATCTGCAGTAACTGCATTTCCCCATGATGTGAACCTGTCTATACTCAGAAACTGGACTTCATGTGTTGCAGTGAATGACCATTGAAGTCATTTACTGCAACACAGCTTCACTTCAGCTGCTTGCACTTTTGGTTTCCATTTGCAGTTGCTATTTTGAGCACTCTTGCTGTTCCTATGAAGTCCAAAACTGACTGACATTATAGGTTTGCAATCATTGTTGGTGAGTGATTGCAAAAGACTGACACGGTAGGCTTGCAATTGTTGGTGGGTGGTTGTGATTTGCAAAGAACCGTACACTGATTGGATCTGTTGCAGATGGATGGCTCCTATTTTGGCGCATGCATGATGGAACTCTGGTAAGATTTTCAAAATCAAGGTTAACAAAGTTTTGTACAACTTCCATATACAAGAGTGCCAAACTCACAAGCTCCTTTGGTAAGAAATTGTATTGGCAATACTTTTTACATGTAATTAGAACACAGCTAATATAAGCAATACATACATCATATCATCTTATATCTTGTTCACAAACGCATTTCTGGACACTTATTTAGTGTCGGCTGCTTTGTCACTGGGACACCTTTTGAGAGTATGAATCATTGATTTGATGATGTAGTTGAAAACTCAACATTCTGGTTCATATGATTTGCAAAAGGTACATGAACTTTTTACAAAAAACCATGGTGGAGTTGGCCCTATTGTTGCTGATGGGAAGGCTGAGGTATCTTTCCATGAACCTGGCATCCAAAAGAAGTATCAGTAGCTTCTATTCCTTATAACAATAGTTTAGGTGTGCATTACCAGCTATATGATACTGCTTTGAATATGATTCATGAGAGGGTGGCTTCTGTACCCTTTTTCTTCTTTGTCTTGATCGTAGGTTGAGAATTCACCCCCCTGCCACCCTCCCTGGTGGATTGTGGGTATCTGTTGTATGGCATGAAATAGGTTCTGTACACAGCAGACAGCAAAGGATATGTAAGAGCATGGGACCTGACAACTTGCCATTTTAAGAAGGAAGATACTTCACCTTCTACAACCCCACAGCTTTTCAGTTTCCGAGCCCACCATGAGAATATTGTGAGTCAGGCATTTGTCTTTCTTTTGAACCCTTCCTTGCAATTGTGAGAGATTCTCAAGAATGGAGGTGAAAAAACTAGCAGACTGAGACAATCAGTTTGCAATTGTGTTGCTTGTCTATTGCACTATAATCACATTGTAGATCTTCTACAATCAGACGATGTGGGTTTTGGAACTGCTGAGCAATTGAGAGACAGACCTCAATCCCAATCAGCACACAATGTTGTGTGTAGTTCAGCATACATAACTGATTGCAGAATTTCTGACTTGAAGAGTGCGTTTGAACTTCTGTGTAGGTGAGTATCGATTTTGTGGAAGTAGAACAACTGATCATCACTTGTTCACATTATGGTACAATGTGCGTACCTGACAGTGTACCTGGAAGTGTTTAGGTGAACACTAGGTTGCATCTCTTCAGTCAGGAAATTGTAGTTTGTCATTGTCTCTCAATTTTCTCCTCTCATTCATATAGCTTTCTGAATCTGTGGCCTATGCAGCCGACTGTGGAATTCATTGGGGGTCCGAATTGGTCAGTTTGGGCAACCAATGCTGTGGGATCTTTCAAAACCACCCACTTGGCGAACTCGAGAACCATCCTACCTTTCCCAACCATTGACAAGACAGCCCCCTGAAGGAGTGGTTTCACCAATCCGGGTTCCAACTCGGGGCACCACCACCCGAGGATCCAGAGTGAGCATCCACTGGGGAACTCCTCGTCCCTCAACAGCATCAGCTGTCAGTCGTGGGAGCCTGGAGGAGTCATCATCAACCACTGAGACAACAACTGAGGGTTCAGTTGGCACCGAGATCATAAGAATGCCACCAATTTCTGAGGAAGCTTTGAAAAGGTAGAGCATTGCTATGTGTAAGCTGTTGTTTGGGGGATCATATTTGTAGTTGTTGCAACTGGTCACCTTTAAGAGAGACGAAGACATCAGTGTCTCAATTGATAACTGTCACCAAACCTTTTTCAAATTTCGGGACATACTGCATTCATTGAACACCTTCCAAGAGCAGCACTTGGGGGCCATGTGGTTGTGCCAAATTCCTCCAAGTCTTCACACACTTTGGGTTCCTGATCTAGATCCAGTGAAACCATGTTAGAGTTGAGTTGGTTACCATGTATAACTCTAGCTTGCAAAAGGTAGATTTTGATGCTGCAAAACACATGCAAAGTTGTCATGCTCCCCAACCATGGAGTAGGCTTTTTGGCTTGATACCTGGTCTCCAAAAAGCATTGATTGTGAATTTTCAGCAGCTGGAGTATTACATAGTATGTAAACTCAATTTAGGTATTGTCAATTCATGTTCATCAAACCTTGTTGCTCCTGGCTTGGGAAACATTTTGCTCAGGCAGTTTGAGGAAAAAAAGGCAGCAGTATTGGAATTGGGTCCACCACACCTGAGATTGGAGAGTTGGTATGCACCTTTACAAGCTGCATATGAGCGACAACTGCCCATCAAGGTTATTTATAAGGCCAAATCCATTCACTGAATTATTGTTGCCTTAAATCTGATTATTATTTCTCAGATAGCCAGCCATTTGAAGAAGCATGCATGTCAACCAATGAGCATTAATGAGTGTGATGTGACACCTAATTATGAAAAATTGCTCATTCTTGAATGTGCTCATCATTCTTTCAGCAAATTGTACAATTTTTGGAAGTGACTTGGTCTTAATGTTTTATGAGTTTTGGGGGTGAGCAGAAACTATCTCCCGTGGGTCCTTTGATGCCACCCAATCTCTCTGATATTTCAAGAGAGAGATCGGCCACACTAGCTGTTCAGAGAGCCCTTGCCTCTCCGAATAGCACCACAAGCATGCGCAGCAAAAAAAAGAAGGTGATGTTTCAGTTTTCAACTTTCACCACCACATACAAAATGGCTTGTGCCTAAATAATGAATGATGAACTACCCGAAAAAAAAATTCCAGCTATTAAATCGTACCTTCTGTGTGGATTGATTATTTGATTTACTGTCTCTTCTCAACCACTGAAACCATGGGAAAAAAATTGCCAGAACCACTGCAAGTACCATAGGACCTTGCACAATTCTGGTTATTTTTTTCTTCCAAAATCCACAACAACCAGACCAAGGAAATGCTTGGCAGCAACATGAGCTATACATCTTGGGACCTCACTGGACAGTTCTTCTTTGTCTTAACAGTAAGTTTTCCAGTCAAATGTCTACATTACTCTGAGTGTGTGTTTGTGTGTCTGTCTGTCTCCCTCCTGCAAAGATGCCAGTTTCTTCTTTTTCCCATGTGGGTTAGTGTGCAAATACTGTCATCCAACTTATCCTGCAACTTGGGAGTTGATGTCTCAAGAATTTGTCTTGTATCCTTGTGTGCTTTGTTTCTGTCATTCTGGACAATCGAATCCTTCTTCACTGAGCAGCTGGAGTAGTTTTTCTTTCAGCTTACTTTTTAGGCATAATAATGTCTTATGCTTCTACAACAAATACAGAGACAGTTTTGTTTTGTTTTCCCTTTAGCTAGTGCCATCATGTTTATGATTAGCAGCGCTGAAGCAAACTGTGGGTACTTTCCCATGCTATAGTTCAATTACTGTAATAATAGCAATTGAGGCTTACTTCTTTTTTCTTTTTTCTGTTGGATGTGGTTTCTTCTTGCAGGCCCGTGCTCCTTCTCTTGCACATGTCATTTATGGGAAGACCGATGTCCGAATAGACTGAACCAAAATCTTCACCTGTTCATTTGACCAGCCTACAAAGGGATCAAGGTACATAACAAAAGCCAGAAACTTACCCAGTCAATCAGTCAGTTGGGCCAAAAAAGACATCAAAGAAAAATCCATTTTGTCCTTCCCATTGTCCTCTGCTCCTGCAGCACCCACAGAGTTGGGGGACCACCACATGGAAAGCATTTACCGCAAGTACCATACTCTTAAAGAATTCTTAAAGAATGGAGAAAGGTACATGTGGCATGCAATGTAATAGGCTTGAACAGAAGACAGACAGATAAATCTTTTGGTCCTAAGTACCAATGTCCTTTTGTTTCACAAGCTTCAAGCAGGTGATGTACTGATCAGTCTGGTACCACAATTCCTAACAAAACCCAGTTGGAGAACTTGTACCAGCGATTCAAGTGAGAGAAAACTATTCAGTAATTTAGCACCCAAGTTCAGCAGTACAGGTGTATCTGCATGTGATGATCAGAAAAGAGAGAATTAGCCCAAAAGAAAGAATTAGGGGTCAAACAACAGAAAAAGCGAATTAGCACAAAGGAAAGGATTAGGAGGTGAAGACTGAAGACTTCCTGATTTCAGATCTTTTCATAACATCACAATATACCAAGTGACAAAAATGTGGATTCAAAGAGGGAGTCCATATACACCCAAAACCAAGACCCTTGACCTAATCCAACTCACCAGCTCAATATATCACTGCAATTAGAACAACACCTAAGCCAACTCAAAAGACTCATAAAATCTCTCTGGCAACTAGAACACACCTAATCCAACTCACAAACTGATAAATCTCTGCAATTAGAACACATTGCACACCCTAAACTGATCAAATCTGTTGCAATCAAGACGCACCCACTCACTTTGTCTTGGAATGGCAATGGACACAAACATTTTACAAGGCACATGTAAAAAACACCAACAAGAACAACCACCCATATATATTACTGTTGGTGAATTGTGAGACAAACTATAGACCTAATGCATTTCCCACTTGCTGCCAACTGCACACAGCAAAAGACACTTGGAAACAAAATGTTCTGACAATGTGCATGTAGTAGCCCTCTCAAAATCAAATGATTCCAGTGAGAATCATCATCATCATATATCCAGAAAGAAAGTTACACAAAATTGAAACAGAGATTTCAGTCTGAAAATCAAATGATTTCAGTGAGAATCATCATCATCATCATATATCCAGGAAGAAAGTTACACAAAACTGAATAAGAGAGATCTGGCAAGATACTTGGCAAGCTTGCTGTACACCAGGTCACTTTTACACTAGGATCTCTCTTTCAATCAGGACCTCTATGTAATAATTGCAGAGGGGGAAAAACAAACAAATGCTACCAGATTTGAAGGAATGCTACAGGTGGCTTTACATGTTACAAAATTATGTACAGCTAGATGTGCAGGCAATTTGTCCTCACTGGGAGAACTCTGCAAAACCAAGCTCCTGCTGCCACCCTTGTCAAAGGGTACTACTCATGCAAGAAGCTCAAATTTCCTCAGATTCTCTAATTACAGTATTCTACAATTGGTGATCTAACAATGTACCACACAAGCTGCAAAAAAAAATTCTCCAGAATCTCTCTCTCACTTCTGTCACATCTCTGTTGCATCTTGCCTTTTGTATCATGGGTTTCTTTTTGAAGTATATTCTCCTTGCACCGCCCTCCCCTTTTTCACAGCCCAGTTTCCCTAAAGCTCTTTTCTGCATCCAGATCATCAGCAGTGATTCCTGATGCAGGAAAGGCCATTTCACAATAGATGTGCTCTTCTCTTTCGAACTGCCCCCGTGAAACAACAAATGTCAGATCCATTGTTGATGATGATTTCTTCATCACTTGATTTTGTGGATCTTGCATTCAAGATCACAACGTAGAAAGAGCAAGTGCAAGTGCAAGAGAGTGAGAGGAGATCTAAAATGCATGCGAACCACAGCATGTTTTGTCACTGTTTGCAGGAATATTTTGAGTGTCATTTCCTGCCATGTCAGGTGTTGTCCTTTGATCGTGGATGCAAACAGAGCTGCCCCCCTTCAGAAGGGATGATGAACTTCAAGCAAACTGGCCGTCTTCACAACCTTTCTTCACTCTTGCACTTTGGTGGACAGGCGCTTGAGAAACTCATAAGTGGTGATCATGGTAGTGGCAGACATGGACATACTTGCCCATCGAGCACCAAGCCCCCTGTAACAAGCTTTCCAGCCACCCTCCTGCACAAGGGTCTGCACCGTTTGCATCACAGTGGGAGGACGCCTCCCACCACCTTCATTTCCCAGCACCTGCAATCTAGTTTTGATGGTATCAAATGGAGTCGTGAGCAGAGCGGAAACACCTCCTGCACATGCAGCACTCAATCCTTGCACTCCCACCACCACTGCAGAGCTTGGAGCAGCAGCTTGTATCTCACCGCCGCAGTTGCTGCCACTGTATCCCAAGCTCATCCAGACAGATCGCTGCGTGACGCAGTAGGAAGACCACCAGAGAGCATTGGAGGGGGCGTAGGTGATGATGGACATACCAAACCCTCGGTAAAGACCTCCGAGTCCATCCACTCTCACAATGGTCTTGAAGGCGTCGAGGCCGCCCGCGTATCTGGTGGACAAGCCTCCTTGTCCTCCCTGCACCATCAGCCGTTGCGACACCACGTCGATGGGAGTCCACACCAATTGAGCTGCAACGGAAGCAGTGAGTCCCGCAGCGCCATTGGCAACAGCCGCGGCTGCAGGCTCCGACATGCCGCCGGCTTTGGTAGCGAGCGATCCGACGCTGGATTTGGTGATTTCCAGAGTGCTCATATACAGAGCTCTGGCAGGGATGGTGCCGGTGAGCGAGGTGGTAAAACCCTTGTACAAGCCACGCACTCCTTCGCGGCGCAGGATGTTGAGACCCAAGCTCGTACAGGACGGCGGGGAGGAGGTCGTCGTCGTCTTCATCACCTGTTGCCGAGTCTTGAGCACCACTACCGGGTATAGCGTTGCGGAGACGCCCGAGAAGAGCGCCGCTCCCAGCAGAAAGAACTTGGACTTGTCTAGCATGTGCCAGTCGACGTCTGCAGGGAGACGGAACTCCGAGGCATGCTGGTTTTGCTGCCGGAGAGTCATCTTCTTCTTCTTCTTCTTCTTCTTCTTCTTCTTCTTCTGCTTTGCTTCTTCTTCCTCTTCTTCTGTTGTCACTGCTGCTTCCCTGCTGCTGCTGATCTCGCTTCCTCCGTTGTGCGCCACTCCGCCGATTTAAACCCCAAATCCTCCTGCAAATCCTTCACGGCCTGGAAAAACTCCGGGAAAGAAGGAAGGACTGATCTTCAGGACCCTATTTCAAACACGTAGCAATCGCACTGGCGCTCTACCCACTCGGCAAGACAAGACTCCCCGCTCACTACCATTCGCTGCACACACTTGCATTTGCCCCTGCTCTGCCATTCCGTTTCTCTCTCTCGATGGATGCATCGACGTCGCTCTCTCTTCTATGGCTCCATTACATGAGCTCCGACAAATGGGCCGGAAACGGCAGATCGCTCAGGAAAACGGCTTCCACACACTTTCACCAAACCCCCGGCAAAAAATCACAACCACAACGTCGTGCAAAAAACAACTGACCAACAACCAGAAGAATAAGAAGAAGAAGCTTAGCTACAAGGGGATTTTCACACTCGAAAACAGCGGAAGACAGCCATAAGAACCACAACAAGCCCTCGAACGAATGCAAAGTATGGAAAAAGAGCAGGCAGGAAACACCAACGAAACTCAACAGCAACGAAAAGGCCGGGACGCGCGCACACACACACACACACACACACACATATATACACAAACACCGTCGGCGTCGTCGCAGGCAGCAAACAAGCCCCCCTTTGCAAACAAAACCCCCAACACAAACCGACTAGGCACGCAAAAAGAAAGAAGGCTCGCTCGCTCGGTGGCGCCCAACAAACCCCCGTTGCAACAACAACGACCGACCTATCCTCAAATTTTCTTCTTGCACAAAATAACATGAAAACTCTCCATCCAAACAAACCTCAACCCAATGCCGAGAGATGCCCCTAAAACGGAATTGCAATTGCGTTTGCAGGGCAGATCAAGCAAGTGTCGCGCGACAATCCTCGTGGAACTGCGATTTGCACGACACCAACAGCGGAAGAAGAAGGCGACGGAAGAGAAGACGAAGAATAAGAAGAATGGAAGGAAAGGCACGGGCCGGGGAAGGTAAGGGACGGGCAAGTAAAGTAAGGTACGGGCAGGAAGGCAGGAAATCTGTTAATGACGGACAGGTAAAGTAAAGGGACGGGCAGGCAGGAAATCGGAGAAACGACGGGCAGGTGAAGTAAAGAGTAAAGAACGGGCAGGAAGGAAATTGGGTTATGACGGGCAGGTAAAGTAAGGGACGGGCAAGCAGGAATCCGGATAATGACGGACAGGTAAAGAACGTGACGGGCAGGAAGGAAAAAGGAGAAGGACGGGCAGGTGTGGTCGCACATTGGAAACGACCTACTTCAATTTAATCTTTTTTTTTTCCCCGTTTTAATGGATTCGGCTTTCATCCATTTTGAGCATTTAACTTTCCATCCAAAATGGGATAAAATTTGTCTATGATATATTTTCCTTCTTAGTGAATGCAGTTCATTTTATGATTGATTCATTTGTTTCCAAAAATCCATCCATTGTATTTCACTTTTTATTCATAGATGAAATACTGAGGAAGATGAAGACTACATGGATGAGTTTATTTGGTAATCATTGAGATTTTGTAACTTTGGATGGATGGATGAATTTTTTTTGATCATCTCCATCCATCACAAATCACCAAATCACCAAACCAACCAACATGGTCCATGGGTGGGTTGGAAGGGGAATTGAGTTAATACTTGATTTTGTCACTCATGGAATTGTTTCTTCAAGTGGTTTAAAGTGACAAATTGTTATTTGGACTTTATTACCAAATTTAAGTAGGGTGGTGTGAGTCATGACAACCACCAATATAATTAGACATTGCCATATTTCATTGTATTTAACTTTAAACCCTAACCCCTAAACCCCACTATAGGCAAAACCTTAACCTTGAAGGCAAAAAAATAACGTCACTTCCTCACACCCTTTTCACTATGTTTGATTCTTAGAATTGAATCCTTTAATGAAGTTGAACGGAAAATAAATCATCTCCAAAGAAACTACATTCACTTGTCATCCTAAAGGACCTTCTTAGATAACCATTGAAAGCCAAAGAAGCAAGAACATGATTGTGTTGGTATGGGGGCCTTTTTGTGTGTGTAGGAGGGATTCTTTCATGCAGGCCAATGGGTTTTTTTTATATCTACCCAACAATTTTTTTTAATTTAAAAAAATAAAAAATAAAAATATAAAAATATATATGCTTGCATTTAGAAATTGTGATAGATCTATCCATCCATTGGTTGTACAATGAAATTTTTTGAATGAAATTATGTTATAAAAAGCATTCGCAAGTGGATGAAGAATGGTGGAATGACGTAAAGAAGATCATTACAAATACGCATTACGCATGCAAAATCATTGCCCGTAGGCAAAAGTGGAACCTAGAGAACAATAAGACATTTCGATAATTTAAAGAATAAAAAGGACCCGACCCCGTATCTACGTAAAAAAAAAAAAAAACATCCTTTGTATCCATATCGGCAAACACCGGCTTCTTCTTTTTGTTCCGCCCACAAAATTCCGATAACTTGTCACTTTTGTGATCTTGCAAAACACCCACAAATTTTTTTGACCCACAATTCGGATAACTCATGACTTTTGTGAATACTTTATTTTATTTTATTTCCAAAAAAGAAAAAGCCAAAAAAGGGGGCCCATACATGAGCTTTTTTGTGTGCAATCGGAAAATACTTAAAAGGAAGTGTTGTGAGCTTGTTTTGTGGTGGCTTATTATTATTAATATCAAACTTTCTACCATTCATCCAATTATTGGTTACCCAAATGGCTTTCTTTCATCCTTGTAGTTGTAACAAAATTTTAATAATGAAATTAAATCAAATTTTACTATTATTACCATATGTTCAAAATGAATGTATTTCAAAGTTTTTGATTAAATTTTAGTTTATAACATTTCCCAATTTCAATGAATATGATGAAATTGGGTTCCAATCAACCACTCATATTCATTTACACATATTCATGTCCATTGTATCGACCTATGGATTTTTAATTAATTGTTGATTGAATTTTGGGATTATTATTCTTGACCATGTATTCCTTTAAAGTGTTTGCATTAGGAGTACTTGTTTTATTTTGATAATCCCTCTACGGTTATTGTATATTGATGACACTTTGGTTATTGAACTACTTTGCTTTGCAAGTCTTTTCCATTGAAACTTCGTGTGCTTATCCCCAAAAAAAACCCCTCTTTTTGGGGGTTGGGAGGGCGGGGGAAGGGACCATGAGAAGAGCACAAAACCCCTCCGTACCAAAACTTTCTATCCCAAAACACCCCAAGAAAAAAAAGGAAAAAAGGAGATATACCTGGTTTGGCATTTTCCTCGAAAGGTTAATTTGGATATCACCGCACCCTGAACCCCAAAAAGTGTGATAAAAAAGAGCAAGTGAATCAAACACCTCGGACATCCCCATGGTGGGTGCATAATTTAAAATAATTTAGGGATTTTTACCATGGTATACCATTAACCAAGTGTGAGTGCTGGGTTCACCCAAGGCCAAATACACTAAAAAAATAAAATCTCAAAGGTTTTTACTATAAATCTAAACAAGTAAAACACGAGTAAAACTATAGTATCAAAATCAACATCCTCTCCCCATCCCCACCATTTGGATTACTTTTAAATTATTAACAATAAATAAATAAAAATTCCTCCATAACTTTGAGGACAAATTTTGTGACATGGTCCTTTCAATAGAAAAAATTATACCCACACCCCAAAAAATAAATTTTTTTAAATCAAATAGCCCCAATAAAATCTACTATGCTTAGGTTCACTAACTAGGGAACCCCCATCAAAGGAAAACAAAAAACGCAAAAAAATCCCCCACAAAGAAGAAGAAAAAAAAATACACCCCCTCAGTTGAACTCTTTTTTCAAAAAGAGAGAATCTCCCCAGTCCCTACCCCCTAATACCCTACTAGTCCCTCCTAGTATACTACTCCATAGACCCCCTAGAGATACGAACACCCGTAGGATGGGCCCCACCCGTGAGAGACAGCGATTCGCTCAGTTGTCACGCTAACGGGTGACGTGGCACGTGTATCAAGGAGACGCAGCCGCGCCGGACTGCCACGGAAGCAGACGTCATGTACACGTGCATGCACTCTTTGCCCACGTCATCAAGCTTGTCGAAGGACCACTATTATGGACTGTGCTGACGTCACTTTCCACTTTCCCCCAAAAGAATTAAATTTAATAAACATTATTACACACTAATAATGATATTCTAAATATAGTTAGAATTAATTAATAAACAATTAACAGATATGACCCACTAATAATAAATATCAGCGTTTTTTATTTGGGGACGAATTTTCTCATTTTTTCGACCTAAAAATTTATGATTTCAAATTTCTGACACGTACCAGAGGATATTTGTGAATAAAATGGACAATATTCAAATAATAATTCGCAAATAAAATGGACAATCCCTAAACCCTAACCCTAAACTTTTCCCTGCTAATCATCTTTATAGTAATACCACAATTAGTAACTAATTAACCTAATTCAACCTTAATTCAACCCTCTATGAGGCTGTCTCCTGTGGCTGCTAATGTGCACCTTTCGGAGCTCTGCTCCAACCCTGGTTGATTTGTTGCTACAGTAGCCTCCAGCAACAACTGTGCCAGACAGTCTGCAAGAACACACCTCCATCCCACCTCCTAACACCTTCACAATAACCTAAAACAAGATCTAAAACGCTAATTCTAATCACGAATCAGCACCACCCATGTCAAATCTTGAGTGGGACTGATATGGCTAAACTAATATTAAGCTCCTAGCACAACTGCTAATGTCCAAATCCCGAGTGGAATTGTATGGGTAATCTAATTGTTAAACACAATTTGCTCATGTCAAAACCACAAATGAAAATTGCACATCTAGTCTAATCACTATTTAGACTAGTCTAATTGCAACTGCTGCTCATGTCAAAAGTGTCAGTGGAATCATGTATCATGACTAGAATTTCACCAGACAAAAATCCAGCTTCATAGACAATTGTACAAAACTTCACTTGTATGGACCAGCGAGGAGCAGAACACAATTAACACACATAATCTCTTAGCATCCTAGCACTCACATCAATAGATAGCTGAAAGTTCGAACCATACCTGGAGACTGGTATATTTGACTTAGTCATGTGAATGTAGCTTTACCACATCCACATTTGAATGTTCAAAGACACATAACAACATCATTTAGTTTACCATATCAGCATATCAACACTTGTTCCAGACAAGCAGACACGGAACAACTAGGCATTGGCAATGAATCTGCAATTCGGAAAAACCCTGTCATTTGCAGAAAATCCTGAACATTATAGTTAAAGAGCACAAAAGTTGCAAATAACAATGTGTGAATCTTCTGTGACCTCCCATGTGGAATAAGTTTTGTAGAATGTAGCACAGATTTTAGATCCATAACTGCTGAAAGGAGGAAAATGTGATAAGCCTCCATTTGCAGCTATCTTCATTCCCACTGACCAACATAGTGGTACCTCATGATTGAATTGATAGAGCAAAGACTTTCAAAGAGAACTTGGATTCTCACTGCCCTGACCTGCCCTCCAGAACCAATTGGTCCAACTAGCAACAGACATACCCTCACTCAACGCACAGTGGACTAAGACTTACTCCAAGATGTGTCACAACATACTGGTGTGTACGATATTATCACAGCTCGCTGCATGTAAAGAGGTCTCATGTATCATAGGAGTATTGACCAATGCAAAGGTCCTTCATGTCTTAGCTACCAGACTGTTGTTTCCTAGCATGGTACACCCGGTACAGAACTATGCCTGCAACAGAAACTGTCGCTCCCACTATAGACACCACAGAACCACTATTAGAAAAACTGGACAGACAAGCACTTTGCAAATCGAGGAATCATTCAATACAATAAAATGCCAGATGATTATGGACATCAGAAAAAACACAGAGCCCTCACTCAACATCAATCCTTGAGCAGGTGAGCAGGTGTGAGGATTTAGTTTACCAGCAGCTATTGTGAGAGACCGCTGAACAAGACGTTGATAGTTCTTGTTAGATTTTCCAGCCTCTGTTTCTGGGACACTCAAATTTGGTTGTTGGGCAGCATCCACAATTCGCTGAAACAAGTTGCCAATATCTCCAAGCTTCATGCTCACAGTGAATGGAGCTTCAACCCCCATATCAGTGCACACCTGGGCAAATTTTTTTAAATGCCTGAGTTCCACTCACACAAAAAAATGAAGGATTGAAAATTTGGAGACTCAACCCACACATAACAGCAGCTGAATTTAAGAAATCTAAAGGTTCTGCAATAAAAAAGCTAAGGGCAGTATTGCAAGGGACTGGGAACCTTTTTGCAGCTGAAAAGACACAAAAGAACACTAAAGAGAGCAATCCACACCTGAATAGAACTCTGATGGCAAATAGGGTCAGGCTCAAGATCGTCTTTGGCAGCTACAAGCAGACAAGGCACCTCAAACCCATACTTCTCACCATGTGCTGCCACCTCCACCAATAAATCCACTGTGCGATTCCATGATGCTGCATTGGACCTGTCAGCATGCCAGCCATTGGAATGACATCTCAGTATGTAAAGTGGAGTCTTTTGTGTAGTTTTCCACTCTGATAAAACTTCTCCTAAAATCTCTGCTGCTTATCTAAACAGAAATGAGCATCTGAGTTGTTCCTTATACCATTCCCTTACCCATCATAGACAAACACTGCCACGTCACAATCTGCCAATGCATCCCTCTTCTCCAAAAGGCTTGACACTGATTCTTCATTAATCTCTCGCATAACAAGTGTCTTCTTTGAGCCCTTCACATCCATTGTGTGCAATTTCAGCAGGGCACCACATAACCTTGTAACCAAAATTGAGTCATACCAGGAAGCCAAGCCATGAGAAGTATGCAAGTGCAGCCGTTGCCAATGAACATACCCCAATTTGTTCTACAATATTGGTGGCATAGTGATCACCCTTAGTGTGCTCATATGCTTCACTGTAAAGCCTGCAGTCAAACCCATAGCCAGGATAATGAAGTCCTATGCACCATGCTTAAACTCTGTAGATAATTTCACTAGCATAAAAGGGGGAGAAAGTGTACAAAGGAAATGAGAAAAATTCTGGTCACCTCATACTAACCCTATGGGACTAAGCACAAAAACTGTCCACAACCTTCCACACTCATAGGCAGTTAAACCAAAACTTAACCAGACCAGAAGACTTGCCAGAAACCAAAAGAACCATGGTTGAGCTTTAATGTGCACTAGTTGTGATAAGACCAATTACAACAAGTTGCAAATTGAGAAGCTGCAATTGTGTCTGATCAAGGTTACACACCTTCCAATGAGAGCATTCAACAATGCAGATTTTCCAACATTAGTTGGGCCAAAGACGAAGCACTGGAGGACAACACGCTGGGAGCGCTGCTTTTTTCTGTCTTGTTTTCGCCGCTGTGTGATTCGGAAAGCTAAAGTCAGGTCACCTGGGTATCCAATATATATCAGGTGTGCCAAGCTCTTCTGTGGCTCCCGCAGTGTCATGAAGGCCCACTGACACAAGTTCACAAATTTCTGGCTCAGGAAAATGTGAACACAGAACAAACTATTTGCTGTCACCCCACATATTTCTTGCAGGTTCACACAATATGGTCATCTCTGAGACACAACTCACGACATCCATCAATGGGATTCCTGATACATAGATGCTGACAGCAATAAGAGGGTAAGAGGGCGTGTGGATAAACCTGAGATAAAAATCCATTCAAAGTTATCCCCCCAACAACATTTGTCTCCACTGAATTTCTGTACATTGGCTCCTCCCAGGGACTGCCAACACAATTACAAAATAACCACTCATGACTTTTGGAATGGAACAAACCTCAGAGAGACTGGACCTGGACAAAACACAGACATAAATGCCAAAACTTCCCACATAAGACAGAAACTGCAAGGAAGCATGCAGAAAGCAACATCTAAAAAGTCTGTCTGAGGTAACAATGGCAATTGACACACACAAAGACAGGCTGCTCCAGTTCACAATAAACAAGTAAACCTCACCTGGAGGGGGCTGTTGAGAATAGCTCCTCCAACTCTTGCATCCGGAGTGCACCATCCTGGGTTGATATGCCCCACTAATTGAGAAACAATTTAATTGGAAATTGAGGGATTTCAAATCAGCATAGCATTCACAGAATGTATGATGCAAATGAACTACTGCAAAGTCAACAAGAGAAAGACAGAGACAGAAAAGACCTGCTCTTCAACACTGCACATGACAATTACTGGAAATGTAGATTGAAATATAAGATGTGTAAAAGTCCAATCTCTCCAGGGGTGATTTCCCTGGATGTGAACTTGCTTCACTCACCCCATCAACATCAAAGGATGTAAACACCTGTTTCAAAAATTCAACTGCCTTCTCTGTCAACTCGACGCTCTGCACACAACAGACACTTGGCATAAGGAGAAGGGGGCAAAATACAAGTCTAATAGCAAGGGCTGGGAGCAGAGAGGTTGGGGGCTGTGTAAGGTAATATGGTAGCATAAGGATTATGAAAGCCAGTTTTATCAAATGTTACCCTGTGCCCCAATAATGTGAGACGTCAGATGTCTCTGAATCTGAACTTCTTCAAACATGACAACTGACCAAAACAAGTTGATGTCATAGTGATTACCTGGTCAGGCATGCGTTTAAAAGGAGGACTCAGCAAGAGCTCATCACGCAGCTTGATCTCATCGTCATATCCATATTTTCTAAGTACTGTCCACATGGTTTCCAAGCGACCACGTTCGATGAACAAGGCATGGAGGAAGAGAAATCCTGTCAATGTCAGTCCATTTTCATTGACACCTTCAGCCATCTTCTCAGATACTACCTTTTTCACTGCCACTACTTCAGATGGCTGCAAAGGTGCATTGAAGCATTTGACCTGGCAACACACAAATTGCTTTCTCAAAAGCCATCCACTACACAAAAATCACATGCCACAGTACATGTCTGCATTCCAAATACAAACTGAATATTCCAACATATGGAGCCTAACAACACCATTTGTTACTGAAATTTCCATTTGTTCCCAATTCTTGTATTCTAAGAACACTAGAAGCGAGAGCACAGAGTGCAGGTGAACACCTGAAAGTTATTGAGCTCTGAGTCACTGAGAGCCCCATCTTTATCATGGTCACAAAGAATGAAAATTCTCTTGAGAGCCCGCACACAGTGGGGTCTTAAAGTCTGTGTTTCTTGGTCAAAGAGCGGTGCTGTAGGATGAAGTATGGCTTTTTGTGCATAATAAAACACCTCAGCAATCTGCAATCCCACATAACAGAGGATGATACTTTGATCAAATGATACATAACTTACCACAGTACTTAACTCACTTGAACACTCAAAGCACTAGCAAGATCTTAGGCATGGTTCAATATCACAACAGTTTCTCTGATAGTACAACTACACCAAAATCAGGAGCTAATGCTGTTGTCAAGACTGTAATTACTAACAAATGGTTAATGCAGCTGGAGCTACATGAAAACTAAACCTGTAAACTTCTTTCCCACTGGGAATTACCCTGTTAACAGTACCCAAATTGATTGCATCTTCACTACAGGTCTGCATGCAACAGGCAACCACCCAAGATCCTCATTGTTCCCACTGGATACAAATATTGAAATGACTACACCAGCTGTCAGCATCACTCCATGAATCAAGGGAGTACCTGAATTTGCTTGATAGATGAGCATTCTATACATGTTTCAATCTCCCGAAAATCATGCATCAGAAGAGCCATTACTTGTTCTAGAGTTGGTTGTCGATCATCCCACAGATCTAGCTTGCATCCAACAACAATGACTGGCACTTTAATCTGCAGAAAAAAAACCCAAAAAGCTCTTGTTAAAATTACCCCTCCCATCCATCCTGCACAAGGTGGGCAAATCATAATGTGGAGTTTTGTTCCACTGTAATGCAAAACAGTGGGAGTAGCATTGGCCATCAAACAGCTCAAAGAAGAAGAGGAACAAACTTCTAATTGGCGAAGCTCCGGCAGCCAATAGCTATACAGTCGTTCAAGTGTCTGAGGCTGGTCACAGGCATATGTCAGAACTATAGCATCTGCCTTCTTGCACTCCATCTCTATCTTCACTCTGTCATCAAGCCTGGACACAATTGCAAAAATTAAAAATAAAAATCCTCAGTAGAAAAGATAACAATTGTACAGAGCTCTCAACCACATCAAACATGCATACCCATCATACATCTTCAATGCTCCCCGTTCCATTTGGTAACTGCACAGCAATACTCTGAAGATGCCTGACTATGGATTTAACATAGCCTTCTTTGCCAGCAAGATATCCTTCTAGCCTTCATGCTGACAAAGTTCTCCACACACTTGATGCAATGTGATGATGCATTGTAACGACTTTGACAATTTCCGCACCGCCTGATGGAACTGTGAATCCGCGTTGCTACAAGGCGCCATGCGAGAGAAACACGAGTCGCGGTTGTAACAGCTTGAGGACGCAAGTTACATTTCCGAAGAAGGGGAAAAACGAATGCACCCTTTGATCTTTGTACTGAAATGCTGCGAAAACCACGGCAGGCAAAAAAACAAAGCAAAACGAACGGACCTGGAGGAAGTGTCGACGATTGTGAGCGGCACACGATCGGGATAGAAGTCGCGAGGGAGACGAGTTGGTGGCAAGACCGGAGGCACCTTCTCCGGAAACGACTCAGTTGCAACGGCAACAATGAGACTGGATTTACCAGTTCCCTGGTCTCCAATCACCACCACTTGACAACGGGACCTCACGTCCCTTGGACCATCACCACCTGCCATCTTCTCTCCTCTCTTCCTCCCCTCCTCCTCAATCAATGCTTACGTCACCCACGCTTCGCACTCGCCACCGAAACACTCCCCTACAAAACCCCCCCAAAAACCAAGAATCTCTTTACCGCAGATTCAATTAAACAGAACCACTTGCCGACGATCTCAAGAGAACGACAAGCTCTCAAATCAACTTCGAAACTGCTCGTAATTTTCCTATCTCTCTCTCTCTCTCTCTCTCTCTCTCTCTCTCTCCGGCTCCTTCTCGCTTTGGTTGTGTTCAGAGCGCCAAACCCTAATACATCGCCGGGTGGACGCTACTGATTTGACTTCAGTGCTTAAAAGTGGCTTCCAAGAAACAAACGGCAAAAACGTGGTCACTTAAAAACATTAGAAATGGCCTTTTAAGAGATGCCGCGCATTGATGTTTCTCGCGTCTTCTTCTCCTTCTGTGAATTTCTCTTTTGTGTTTCTTGTGGTCTTCTTCCTCTTTTCGTTGCTCATCATCTCCTTCTCTTTGTAGATTGAACTTTTTGTCGTTGTTGAGCTAAGGCATCAAGCAAAGAAAGCATCATGGCTGCCAAGCTAACAAGTCTTTTTCGGTCTAAACCAGTGATTTTTCCAACAGAAAAACCAAGTAATAATGTGATGCTTTCGTGTGTGCTCAGACATCAACATCCACCCACTGCAAGGAGGAGCTGAGATGATGATGATGATGATGACCTGCGGATGATGAAGAAGAGATCAGTGAGATAATTGTTATGGTAGTTGGTCATTACAGGACATTATTGTTGTTGAAGGTTCCATTGCATGTGCATGTGTGTGACTACAGCCTGCTTATGATCATCATCGGTTTCACTAGCACATTCAAATGCCACAATTTGTGGTTCACTACACTGACCTTTTCTTGGTTGTTGACTACGGTTTTCCATATTGGTTTCTGCAAATCTGTTTTGTTGCTTGTAATAGTTTCAATCCTCAGCACGTTCAAAATCAACATGTTTAGTCTATGACCTCTTCCTGGTTGCTGATGATAGTTTTCCGTATTGTTTTTTGCAGATCTGATTTGTTGCTTTCTAATAGTTTTAATCCTTAGCACATTCAGAATCAATACGTGTTTTTTCCTAGTCCGGTTCTCTTCTCGTTACTAATGATGTTTTTCTCCCGTGTTGCTTTTTCGCATCTGTTTTGTTTGCTTGTAGTATTATTGACAATCAGAGCTCTGCATCAGACACAAGGAGCTTCTGTTTTTCAATGCCTACTATGTGTTTGCATGCAGGTTGCTTCTGTTTACGATGCCTCTCTTCTTTCTGATGATGAACAAAAGGTGGAAATCATCCTCCATGTAAGAAGCATATACCCTCTGACTCTCCTCTTCTCCTTTGTGAAAAAGAATGGTGTTGTTTTAAAGATCATACCTCTAAAATGAGATTAACATGTCATGGCATGGTGTCATCTTGTTTGCTTTTGGGATGGTGTTACTAAAGGAATTCCAAAAGGCCCATGAAAGTGTGAGGGTTAAAAATTGGAACCTTGCCTTGAGCCTGGGGCAAAAACAAAAAGAAATTTGTCCCCATAGCAAGACCTTCTCCTATACAGAAAAAATATTTTTGTGTTTGCCCCATGTAGTAGCCAACATTCCAATTTTTTAACCTCTCACTTTCAGAACCTGTTTCAAATTCTGTAGTTCATGTGACCTAAAATGTTCATTCTCCATTATTGGCCAAAGGACAGTCAATTTGGAACATTCTTGATGTTGACTGACTCATGGAAGAGGAACCCACGAGTTGTATGCAATATGCAAAACCCACAAAATGTGCATCAATTTTCTATTTGACCTTCAGGATGGTGATATTGGAATCTAAAATGCTCCCTCTCCGATATTGGCAGAGGAACAGTCCGTTCTGAAGACATTCCCAGTGTTCACTGACTCTTGGAAAAGGAACCCATAATGTCAATGCATCATAAATGTCAATGTGCATTTCTATTTCAATGGCCAAATCCATTGAGTAACCTCTCTCCAAGGGGCTCTCTAAACCCATTGAGCACTTAATGCACACATGCGTCTATCAGATATCAATTCCATGGTTCATTTCAGCTTTTGTTGTTTTCAAACAAGGGGATAAAATAGAAAAGAGCCTGTGGGTCAATCTGCAAGCACCTCCAATTGGCAATTAATTTGCTCAAAAGCTTCCTTTTCCTACTCCACATTTTCTCCGTCACCAAATAATCAATGCTTCAGGATATGAATGACAAGTTTGATGAATCTTCAATAGCACCATATTGGACCATCTATCCTAGTTGCTTTCCAAATGCCATTCTCCCATTCTTTTCAACCATGGCATCAATTTTTTTCAAATTGTGCGTAGTGGAGAGAGCATCATCAATCACAATTACCAAAGACAAAAGCTCTGGCATAGTTTGGACAACATGCCAGCACAAGTTCACTCAGGTTGGCCTTAACTTGGATATCATGTTGCTGTTTTTCAAAGTCTGCTCATCAAACCAAGAATCCACAAACAAAATGTACAACAACAACACTGCAGAAGAGCAGAGGAAGATGAATGGATTCGAAAGCTGCAGGAAGAGGTGAAGAGTTTCCAAAGTGGAGCATTACTTTCACCATATGCTCCTAATCACATTCCAACAAGAAAACTAGGCCAGAAATTAGCTAGGCCTATAGCTCTGATAAATTGAGTACAGAGATATGGTGGCACAACCTTTAGCCTTCTATCTCAGCCAGTTTGTTGGATATCTTGTGTAAACGATGGTGATGTGTAAACTCCAACCAGAAAACATCAATAAGAAAGTGTGATGGACTATTGGTAATGCAGTCCACAATTGGCCAGAGGGCAATGTAACTAAGCAAACTCTGACCAGAAACAGCAAAGGGTATATTGCTCCTACACATATTTGAAATCAAGAGTTAGGAAACACACAGGTATATAAACTTTTATAGCAAAGCCTGAAAGAAGGCCATGGAAATGGGAAAACGATAGAGTTTACAAACCTTGTAGAAGGTGTGGGTCTGCAACACCATGCTAGAGACAAGCACAGACCAAGGGGTTGGCACCACAGATCAAGTTTGTTACTCCCATCACCCAAGTGAAAAGGGT